>Ga0209091_10000591_pt1 | contig 34284 bp, 64 predicted proteins | sample ArcticOcean_MG_C_6_FD_187438 | JGI IMG/M metagenome (GOLD analysis project Ga0209091, IMG submission 187438) | Marine microbial communities from western Arctic Ocean - ArcticOcean_MG_CB8_128 (SPAdes) (version 2) | ecosystem: Environmental > Aquatic > Marine > Oceanic | place: Arctic Ocean...
CTGATTCTGGACATCGACATTGAATTTCAATATCATCTCTGTCTGACAATATTGCCCAATGCACCCACGATTTGAGTGCTGCAGAGGATAATTTTCCATAAAACTTTTCTTCCAAATCTCTTGTTCGGGACTCAGGAGTATCTATTCCAAGTAAACGAATTCTATTACATATACGTACATCAAAACCTAAATCAAAAACTGCATCGATAGTATCTCCATCGACAACTCTTTCCACAGTAGATATGTTATAGATAAACTCGCATGGTTCTTCGTTAATATATTCAGCCATTTTTTTCCTTTAATATCTTCGATCTTCCCATTCAAAGGTCCAATCATTGTCTATATGTGTAACTTTAACTCTACCCAAATCCATAGTTTCAGGATAAAAGAAAATGTAATTTTCTCCACCTAAATTAGTTTCTCTTCCAGCATATCTAGGATTAACAGCATTAGGTTCTCCTCTATTAACTCCTGCTTGCCGTTCTGCTAAATCAGCTGTTAAGGTAGCTTCATATTTTTTTCTTTGAAATCCAGCCTGAATAAATCTTGCTGGTTGATTTCTATAACCACCCCTATACTCTGACATATTTTTAATTCCTTTATGATGAATGTGGTGGCCGGTTCTTCTGTTTCCAAGCGACCGGCCGGAGGACTATCCTCTAACTCAGCTATAATCTACGCAGCGAGTGCGTAAGAATATGCGGTATAATCGTTGTTATTTGCGATTAAGTTATTTGATTGTAGGTAATCACCCTATTCGTTCTCTCTGATACCTTCATTAGCAATCGAATTCCATAACAGCCCCATCAACGAAAATCATACCCAATATAGAGTGTGGCATAAGTTAAACACAATCCAAGTAATATCATTATTGCAAGCCACATTAATTTCTTTTCCATAATCTTCCTTGGTGGAGCTGGCCGGAATCGAACCGGCGTCTTACTTAACTATTCTTTCAGGTCATCAAACAAATTCCTTAACATTATTATTTAGTTCATATAATTTCTTAGCTTCCCAAATTTTATATATCCAATCATTCCGTTTCTCTACAAACAATTGAGGTTGTTCATTATCAACAGCAATAATTATCACAACTTGTGAAACTGGTATCTTTGTAAGTTCTTCATATGCTACTGCATAAAAAGCACATTGTGCAAAATAACTTTCACACCATTCTTTTTTCTTGGTTCTATTACTAGTCTTGTAATCTATCACAGACAGCTTACCATCAAACTCAGCAATCAAATCTGTTCTACCAGCAACACCGAAATGATCTGAATACAAACCAAGTTCTACTCCATGGACATTATCGATTCGTTCTAAGAATGGTTCAATGGTTTTGAATAATTCTGCAATGTGTGGTAACTCTTCTTTCAGAAAGTTTTCTTCGTTGAGGATATACTTTTCACAGACACCGTGTAAGCGGGTTCCTCTACGTGAAGCTTTTCCAGAGACTTTGTTCGCTTCGGTTTCTCCAACGCGTTTTCTCCATTCAAGAATTGAAGTTTTGCTGAATTCTCCAAGTATACTCGTGATACTTGGGTATAAGGAACCGCTGGGAGTCGCATAATATCTCTTTCCGTTTCTAGATTCATGTTGTATGTTAAACGATAGATTTGGTGACTGTCTTAAATGATTAAACTTTTTCATATCAAATTATAAAGTATTACCTGGAATATTTTGTTTCATATCATTTAGTTTATCATTAAGTTGACCAACTGCCTTAGGTTGTACAAAATGTTTAGTCTTGATATTATCATAAGCAAAATATGGTGCTGATACTACTTGTGTCACTTCACCACCACAGACCTCAAAACCCTGACTAGATGGATTATCATCATGTAGAATTTGTTCCACACAAGGAGATTCTGTTGGAATTTTTCTATCGGCTATCTTTAAATCTTTTTCAAAAGTGTAACTACATTGGTTACACTTATAATCATACGTTGGCATAGGCTTCAATCCAGCTTGGAGGTGTTCTCATGTTTTCAACTAATCCACCCCATTTAGCATTAGTGTCTTTACATTGTTTCGAATATACTTGTCTAAAAGATTCTATGGAATTTTGAACATCATCTTCAAGAATTTCAACTTTAGTGGGGCTCGGGAGTACGGTAAGTTCTCCTTCTAGGATATTTCTAGGGACATGACTTAATTTATTATAAAACTTAGACCAATCCTCATGCATGGCATCATATCGATACCAATATTCTTTATGTAACCAGAACCACAAATCATGTAACCATTGATAGTTTGAATTATTAGCTTCAACCCACCAAGCTGGTTCTAGAATCGATTCATCCGGAGGATCTAAGGATTTAAGTATATCACCCTCCGGATCTAAAGAATAATGTGCTGCCGTTAACATTTTAGTATATGTTAAAATTTTCAATTTCACATCTTCATCACAATGTGCATAAGCACACATTTTTGGATCTACATCCAGAAATAATATATTCATAATAATAGTTTTATCTCACCGTCTTATTGACTTATAAAAAATATGTTGATCTATTGTTGCTGTTACTTTTTTCTTTTTCGTCCACCTTGGAGCTTTAATATATCTGGCGTGATAGTGAAGCGCACCATCAGTGATATCTGGGAGATTTTCATTGTTTTTCAAAACATATTGCGCTAACGAAAATGAACTATCCCATAACCTACTGTTTGTTGGTGGTATATCATCTTTGCCATCACAATACCATGAAAATTGACAACGATCTCTTTTTGGTAATTGTTGACCATCACTTGCTGTATAAGTTGGACCCTCATAAACTACTTCACAAACTGTATTTGGATACCATGTTGAATTTACTCTATTTAATGTTACTTGGGCAACTGCTAATTTTCCTGCTGTACTTTCTACAGCTGCTTCGAAAAATATATTCTTTGCCATACAATTTACTTGTGCATTATGTAATTCATTTTTAATATGTAATATTTCAACAGTCTTACTAATAGTACTCATCTTCTGTTGTTCAGCTGATACGTATACCATTTCATGTTGGTTACTTACAGTTGACGTTCCACCAATGCTACCAAGAAAACCAGTAGCAAGGAAAACAATAAGAAATAAACTTATTTTTCTCATAGTCCTCTTATCTTTGGGTTGCCGTTCTTTTAAACTTTACGTTGTGCTCTTCTCGGATTTTTAATATACGTATCAGTGTTGCCCAAAATATTCGAACTAATAAAATTTTTCCAGTCAAAATCCGATTCCCAGCTATAAGTACCTAATGTGCCAACAAATTTTTGTGTAACCCTATCAAAGTCAAACGTAGTTATTACGTTTAAGGGGGTTGTTAGCCTGACAGTTAAAGAACGTGGTACACCAGCTGTTGCGAGTAACTTTCGAATCTCGACTTCTTTTGTTACTGCTTCGCCACTACTAGACGTACGCTTAAATTTTACTATTCTGTCATCTAAATTTTTTAAATTTGCCATTATGGTATTAAATCCGGGAAAGTTGTTTTTACTAAATTATAAGTTAAACCCCGATAGTTCAACTTTTTATCTTTTATTTGAATTACCAAATCCGCTTCTGTCGGGTGTAATCCTTCTAACATCTGAACAAATAATTGCTCTCTTCTTAATTGACCCAGACTACTATGACCACCCTCAATGAATAAATAAAATTTTCTAATATTGGGATATAGATAAGTGGGGTTATATTCGTCTGGTGAACCTACCGTTTTATAAGGAGGTGAGCCTTCTGGCAGAGCAAATTTGATATCTGGATGAAATGCATATTTTAACAATTCCATTAACGGTGTGGATTTATTTTCCAGCAAAATCTTTTTACGTTCTGTAATAGATTTTGCCTTTGCGATGTCCTCAAATATAATTGGTATACTAAGTGCCATAAATTAAAACTCCGATAAGTTCTCTGTTAGGTTTTTTAATCTATGTTCTACAAAATATGTAAGTAATCGTTTTCTATCTCCAACATGTGGTTTCTCGAACTGATTAGATATATTTATACGAATTGTACTAGGAATTTCACCCAAATCAATTAATTGTTTGTTTCTATTGAAATTACGTAACATTTCATTATTACAAAACATACTTGGTTCCAAATCAAACCAAGCAGAAACCTTCTTCTTAGATATTGGAGTTTGTCTCCTTCCTTCATCAACAAGCACATTATCATCCGATAAAATATTTGGAACACCATCTCCCACATCACCTCTTATAAGTTTTTCATGAAGTGACCACTTAGCATCTCCGTCAATAAACTTCTTTTGTATAGGGGAATATTGTCGAACATTAAATTGGTGGAGTTGAATAAAGTCTTTGTCACTTGACAAGATCAAAGTTCTCTCACTAGATAGTTCTACTAAGACAGCGATAATATCATCAGCTTCAGCTTTTTCAACTTGTAAAACTTTATATGGAAACCACTCTATTAATTCAGCTTTCAATACGTTTAAACTTTCGTATAGATTTTGCCAATCAATATGAGAATTAGAGCTTCTCGCCTTTTTTCTTGATGCTTTATAATTCGGAAAGAGTTCTTTCCGCCAAGATTTTCGGTCATCACAACACAAAACCAATTCACCATATTCACTAGCAAACTTAGTTCTATATTGTCGTAGTGAATTTAATACCGATGGCCTCAACGTATCCATACTAGTATCACCATACTTTCCTGCTGTCATATATGAAGCAATAAAGATTTGTGAAAAATCAACTAATAGTGCCATGTATCTTTTTTTGGTTTTCGTCAGTTTCCATTACTTCTATAGGTGACTGAATTGCGTGAAGGAACTGTTGCCATTGTCCACCACGTAATTGCCAATTATAAAACATATCAAAATAACTACGTTGTATCTTCAATAAATTTTGTACATCATCATCCCAAAAATGCTCAATTGCACGCCCTAAAATATGACCATGTACTTGTGCATGTTTATCTGGGTCTTGTTCATAACCATACATCCAAGGGAAGTTTGCTCCAGTTTCTGGAATAGCTCCAAGATTAGGAACAACTGCCAAACATCCAGCACTCATTGACTCAATCAAAGTAATACAACTAGTTTCTTCGTATACACTTGGATATGCCATGATATGTTGTGTCTTCAATGCTTCGCGGATTTCATCATTTGATACTGTACCATGATAATTAATACCCTCTGTATCTTTAGCACGTTTATATATGTGTCTAAATTGTTCATCTAAGTGTCCACGATCATATATCTGAAAACTAGAATAAATGTTTAACTCCGCATCCAATCCTTCCTTGAGAGTATTCCTCATGAAGTCCCAAGCATTTAATAATACTTCAAGTCCACGATGAGGTGTAGAAAAATAACACACATTTATTTTGTCACCCTCTTTTGGTTTCGTATGTTCTGGAATAGGATATATGGAATTCTGTATTACTACTCCACGTTCATACGGAAATCCTAAATACACATAAAATTGATATTGCTGCCAGTGACTAACAAATACTACACGCTCAAACTTGTCCCAATTTTCTTTATTTTTTAAATGTTGAACTTCTGGGTCTTGAGCGAGATCATGTATCCAAAGAACTCTTTTTTTATCTTCTTCAAGTTCTCTAACTCTTGTAGAGATAAATTGAAATTGATCTATGAGTCCTGGTTCACGTTGTTCTATTTCTGTATAGAGCCACTTTCTCATAAGCTCCGTTCCACCCATCGCGTTTATTGATGTAGCAAGTTCAGCTGGAGTACCAGAATCACCATCGAAATCAATTTCAAAATCAACCTCATCATCTGGGTTAGATACCGTTACTGAATCTGCTGCGGAGGTTTGTTGAGGAGGGGCTAATATTTCAAAATTTTCTTCTTGATTCACTGCCTTTACCATATTTTTTCCAATCTTAATAATTTAGGTTGTATAGTATTTATTATACCACATAATCATGATTTGTCAAGTATAACTATAACGATGCATCAAATTGCCTGTCAGTTAATGCCATCCTCTTTTGGGGTTGAACATTCACAGGACGATTTTCCATTTCGTTTGTCCATACAGCATTAATATCTGGATAGAATATACCTACAGTTCGTTTTGGTGTACCATCTGGTTCATATGCCATCGCAACACACCGAGGAATCACTTTTTTCGTCTCATCTTGCCCACTAAACATCCCTATCCAGTCACCAGTTCTAATGTAATGTTCTATGTGTCGAATATATGCTTTTTTATTTTCTGCTGTTGTCAAGGCACGTTGTTTGTCTTTTACAGACATTTCTTTATTCCGTGATTGAGCAGTAAGCATGGCGATCATTTCTTTATTATGTTTAATCCAATTTTTAACATTAACCAAAGAATATGGATCTTCATCAGTAAGAGATAAAACATACGGATGTACATTCTTATATTCAGCAGGCTTTTTTCTAGCTCTCAACTTCGCCATTCGATCTACTTTTTGTGCTTGCGTCTCTTTCTTCTTTTTTGTAGCCATTATCATATCTCATAAAGGTGTTAATTTAATCAAAGCATTTTTCTTTGATCATTGTTTCAAAAACTCTCCACAATTTCCTGCATCGAATTTCATGTAATTCACTCAACCCAGACAAAACATTTGAAATTTCATCTTCTGTCATTGAGTCATCTGGATCATCATAATGTCTTTCTGCTATAGCAACCAAGTCATCTTTAGTTTGCCAAACATTTTGAATTTCTTCTTCTAAATTAAATCTATCGTATTTCATATTTTAAATCTTCTTTGGGGATTACTTGATATCCTGATTTATTGTAAGCTATTGCTATCGCAAAACCTTCTGGTGTTCGTACCTCTCGTTCCGGTACAATTCTTGTAGTACCCTTTAATCTCATAATACGTTCTGAATAATTGTCTGGTATATCTTCTAAAAAAGATTTTCTACGATAAGTAGGTTCTTTAATATTTGCAGAAGTTTTTACTCCTCGTATCGGGTCTATTGATTCTTCTTCTTCTTGTTCAAAATAACAGCCTGGTGCTACTCTCATAATATTTTCTAATTAAATTTTAATGAATGGTTGGTGGGGGAAATAGGATTCGCACCTACTCAGGCATAAGCCACCAGATTTACAGTCTGGCCCAACTCTCTCGCTTTGGCGTTCCCCCATAAAATAATTGTTGAGCAGAGCTCTGGATGTGCGAATGATTGAGCACCTTCATATCTTTCAATGAAACTCCACAAGTCACCCCCTAAGTTATGTATCGTCCTGTGGCGTATACCGTTGGCCTTCCCACATAACACATTAAATTTCTCCAGAGTAGAGCACTTGTACAAACGCATGCGGTCTACCTCCGCTCCGCCTACAAGGTGTCATTTACTCAACAAATTCAATATTATACTATGTTGTTTTCTAATTCTGATTTTCGAATTTCCAGAACTTCTACTACCTGTTGAAACTTTCGTAGTTCTGTATTTATTCTTCGTAGTTCAAAAATGTTCTTCGTTATTTTTACTGCTCTCAATGTATGTAGTTCCATACTCATAATACAATCTCTTTATTTTTTATTTGATTTAGCTTTTAGTGATTCTAAAAACTTTTTATAATTTTTCTGTTGTTCCCACATTTTCATAATCAATTCTCGTTTAAATTATAAACTTAAAATAACAATTGCGGTCAGGTAAAACCACCCAGCCAAAATTACCAATGTAAATATTTCTTCTATCCATTTCATTTTATGCAAACTCGTGTGAGGTTATTTCTGTAACAATGCTTGTATCGTTAAACATTCGGTGTGATACTGCAAGTTTAGATTCTTTCATACTCCAAAGTCTTGCCTTTTCTACAGACTCAAAAAGTTCTGTCTTGTGGAGTTTATCTTTGATAATTAATTTTGCTTTCCAATATGTCATAATCAATCTCGTATTCAGGTTTGTTGGAAAGGGTTAATCCCTAACCTTCATGGACCATTATATCACAGGTAGCTCAAGAAGTCAAGTGTTTATACATTATAAATTCATTCCCATGTCTTTTTCTATATTTTTCCATCTCTCCATGAAAGCATACATCAAACCTCGCTCTCGGCCGTGGGCTTCTATTTCAAATGGTTGTTCAAAATATTCATCAAAATTATCTGGTGAGTAAAAAGTTTTCTGATATAAGAATCCATTGTTAACAGGTTTGAGTTCGCCCATTACATATTGCTTAACATGAACCAGTTCGTGAGCAAGAAGTCTAAGAATTGCATGACTCCATTCAGTATCGGTCAGAGTTCTATTAAAGTCATCTATCTCAGCACGATGGGGGTCTATTATAATTTTAAATTCTCTAGGTTTTTTTGGATTGGTAAATTCGGATAGTTTAGCTTCACCATTTACTACATGGTGCTTCAAATGAATATTGAGTGTGATATTATTTCGTAATCGTGTGGAAGGAACGAGTCTGAACATAGCAAACTCGCCCATAGCATAGATTGCAGCACGGAATTTGATATCAATATTTCTGGCGTGTAAATTTATATTCATAATATAATCTCTTGTTTATTGTGGATTATATTTCATTTTCATTTGACCATCTTTATATAATTCACAAGGTATTTCTTGAGTTACAAGTTTTTGATATTCATCTACTGCTTGTTGCTGTTCTGCAAAGTGAAATTGTGAAGATGCTGTTTCGACTTGAAAAAGCGATAGTTCCGTATAATAATACATAGAGCGAGCTTTCTATAGTAATTAAAATTATAGTGGTTTGGTCTTAAGAGTTCCTCCATTTTTACTAGGTATCGAAAATGGAAATCAATGAGGATCATCACGATTCTTACTATTTAGGTTTCTTCGAATTTCAGTTGCTGATGCTAAAAATTAATATTTTCATTACCAACCTAGTTCTTTTAATTTTGTGTTATCTGCACATGTACTGATTGATTCACCTGTAACTTCTTTAATCGGTAAAGATTTAGTATATCCTACACTACTCAAAAAATCAACATTTTTTATTGACTGGCCATTTCCTACTTCGTAGAGTTCATTACTATCACCTTTTTCCATAATCAGTTTCACTGCTCTACACACATCATCAATATGGGTATAGTCTCTACTCTGATTAGTTATATACTCCAATTTATCATCTTTGCTTAATCCATACAACATATTCTTTCTGTAATTTTTACCACCCCATACAGTGAAGAATCTCATGATTGTACAGTTCTTAGGTTTCAATAATTCACAAGCATATTTTGACATTGCATAAGGACTTGCTAATTCACCAACAGCAGATGTTGAGGCAAATAGTATTTTAGTTTTTGTGGAAGAATAGGCATCAAATATTCTAGTGGTACTTAAAATATTATTTGAAAAATATTGGTGGGGGTTCTTAATACTTTCACGGACACCTGTAAGTGAAGCTAAATGTATAACAAAATCAACATCTATAAATTCAGATAAAGAGCAATCAACTAAATCTATTGGTTTATCTATACCAAATAATTTATAATCTGATTTTAACCAATCCCAGAGATTAGAACCAATATAACCAGAATGTCCAGTTATTAATATTTTTTTCATAACATAGCATTATAACATACTAATATTTCTAACGGAGTTTTAGCTTTTCTAATAGCAGAACGTTTTTCTCTATCCTCACTATTAGTTACAACATCAGTAGCAAAGACATCTAACTTTAAAGCAAATAAATCTTCTTTGGTAAAATCTTCTGTTACATTTTTTATTAAATTTTTCAAACTCCAATGAACATCAAGTTGTTCAATAGTGGGTTCAGGAACTTCAGCTATACCCTTTTCCCATGCATCAAACTTCTGCCAATTAGATATTTCAATTTTAGTATTTTCTATTGAATCTTCTTCTATTGCGTCAAGTGTAGTAAGTTTCATTAAGTCTTGAAACATCGGACTTTCTGGATCTACTTGACAAACATCGGTTAGTGCTTCCGGAAGACCATCAATCAGAGTTTCACCAGTTGAACATATTTTTATAGCAGTTGCGTCAGGGTCTAAAAAAATTGCTGAAAGGATACCTCTTGGAAAAGAGGCATTGTCATTGGGGATATTTTTTTTCATAATTAAATTCCATTATAATATTAAGAAGTTCGAACTCTTAGTTCATAAGTTGCATTATTTGATTGTCCACCAGAAGGAGTACGCCATCTCTTATACCACGGATTGGAAAACTGTTGACTAGTTGTATCACTACTATAACGTGTATCAATCATAGTTCCACGTCCAGTCCCAGATCCATTAATACTATAATTCAATGCACCGTTGTTAGCAACTCTTCGATGTAACATAGGAAGAAGAAGTGTTTGAACTAAACTCCCATTCCAAGCGACAGATCGTGCTTTAAATCCACCATTATATCCTACAGGATTTGTTGAACTTCCTGGACTTCCAGCAGAAGTTTTAAGATAAAGATTCCAAGTAGTTTGCCCAGCATTACTGTAAATTTTATTAACAAATACAGCACCTTTACTTCCCCATCCACTGCCAGGAGATCCTGTAGATATTCTATATGTTCCTACTTCATCACCTGAAACCGCTTCTGATATAGTGTCACTTAAAATAGTATCAACAAAATCTTGTTCTGCTGAAATTACTCTCATATTAAAAGATGTTGTAGAGCCTTGCCAATACAACCAACCGTAATCACGTAAATTAGCAGCAGAAGGAAATGTTGCATTATTCCTAGTTTGAGTAAAAGTAGTAGTGGAACGGGTTAAAGTTCCTGTAGCAGGATATCCTGGCCAATCTTCTCCTCCAGAGTTATTCCGAGCTTGTTGAGCATATCCTTGTGTTCGCTCTGTATCAATTGCTTGGCCTACATTGTTCGATCCACCTGTATATAATCTTCCATTACCGTTACTATTCAAAACTTGAGCATATGCATATCGTAGATTGTATCTCAACAATGCCATATTAGTATCTGTCATTCTTCTTAAACTGAATGCAGATGTACTACCATTAAAATAAAAAGGTCTTTGCTCAGCCATTTATTCCTAGTCCTTTAAAATAAACGGGTTGAACCGTTAGTGTCATATACTGCAAAATCTATCCATTGAACTAATCCTGATGTTCCAGATTGTTGTCTACAAATTCGATATTGTGCTGGACTTCCAGATGTTATTTTTACATCTCCTGAACTTGTTACTTCAGCTAGAGTTGTGGATCCTGTAACACCTAATGTTGTAGAGACAGTTGCACTTCCAGTAATATTCGTTGATTGTAATTCAGCCATTTTCTCTTCCTTTGATTAATATTAAAAGTTTGTGTAACTATTTAGTATTTATCTATATTACCATTAGTTGATTGGGAGTCATCGAGTTTCTTTTTTCTAGAAGATATCAACGATTTTAGTTCCTCTTCAGCATTGAGCTTAGATTCTGTTACTGGGGGAGAATTCTGTTGTTTTAATAATGCATCATTATTTCGGGTTTTATTTTTTTTGTGTTTGGAACGATTCTGCTCTTGTAGTAAATATCTCCATTGAGGAGATTGCATTTCATTCCATTGTCTTCGTTCTGACATATTAATATATTTCTTTTAAAAGGTTATAAAAGGGGACCTAGGGGCTGTACGTGAAATATTTGAGTACTCCTTATTTCACATGTGTCAGCAGCACTTTTTGAGGTCAGCTAGCTCCCTCTCCCCAAGTCCCGTTATATTAATATATATAATATAAAAAAATGAAACAACCATGAGCTCGCCCTTGTACTTCGATACCAAGAACCTTGGGTCTGCGAACTTCTCACGAATCGTCATCACCGCTCTTGTATATGCAGTCATTCGGACTGCAACTTACTCACATAACATTCCTACCTCAGAGTCATTGAAGGGGAAGTTACCCTAGAAGTCCACTCAACGAAGCTTCCTTCTACCTCTGACCAATACCACCACCTACTCAGAATGATTAGGTTATCTCATATTCTTTTTAGTATTTTCAACTGTTGTCTTTGTACGTTCAATTTTTTTCTTGATGAGTTTTGTAAAATCATCATCTTTATTAGATTTTAGCTCTTGCTCCCATTTAAGAAGAGATTCTTCAGTACGTTTTAAAGCACCTTCTTGTCGATAACGTTTTTTATCACTCATGTTTAATTCTCTATATTATAAGTTTTCTTCTATGACACAATCAGGACATTCTCCAGTGTCAGTATCTACCCTACACCCACCAATAGCATTACATACAAGTCCTCTAGGAACTACAGGTAAATCTTCAACTTCCATACCAACTATAATAGCTGAACATCTTTCATCTACACGTGCTCTATTGATTATACTATCGCATCCGTTAGCCGCACATCGATAAGGTTCCCAGACAGTATTAGTACTCCTAAAAAATGCTTTCCCCCATTTCATCATGTCTTTATTTTTACGACCTTTAACACTCTCTACACATACACTATGAAACAGTTCCCCAAAAGCCGTATTCGAACTATGCATGGGACTGAGTACTTTCAGTTTATAATTTGTCTCATAAGAGGCTGCGGACACCACACTAAAAAATGTAGAAACTGTCAACAATGTTAATAATAATTTTTTCATAATTACACCAAGTCAATATGTTCTGATATTACCATTCGACCACCAATACTCATATGTTTGATATGGCCTGCAATATCGTCATCATAGGAAAGAACTATTTCAGCCCATCCCATCGTTCCATCCGAACACTCATAAAAACATCTCAATCTACACATAATATCCTCTTTTTTCTATTTATTAAAATGAATGGGGTTATCCTCACTCTTCATGGACCATTATACAGCATTTCGCTGATAAAGTCAAGGGTTTATAAGTTATAAATAAAAAGAAATTCCAAATGAACAAAGACGTATATTATAATAAGGTTTTTTACAAAGAACATGGATGGGCTTCATGTTATGAGTGTGATATCACTTTTGAAGATTTAGAAAAATTATTCATACATCAAAATATCCACCTCAAGGAAGAGATGGATAGAGCGAGACTAAAAAAGAATTAACAACCCGTCCAACGTACTCCACGAAAATCATTCTCAAGAATGTTTCCACGTGCAAAGTTTTTTGTAGGCCCCGCCCATCCAGCAGGTTTCAGTATGTCACCGAATCTAAACTTCTTATCATTGTGGACATTCACAACAAAACAACAAACACTTCCACCAGATGATACTTTAATATACTTGTTTTTTACTTCATAACTAAGTTTATCAGCATATTCTTTTTCCATTCTTTCTCGGATTTCAGTCACACGAATAAACTCTTTTCCATCTGATTCAACCGTCCGACATCTCATTGACCAACTATTATAATCTTCTATCATATGAGCCCTCAAATTCTTCATTCCCTCTACTACATTATTTTCCATATCTTCCTTTTCTTTTTCAATTAAGCGGTTTTCAGGACAGAACCACTCTGTTCCCTGATTTCATGGTTGTTTGTGACCAAAATGTTGCCACTTTTTGTGACTACCCAACTGACTACCCAACTGATTACCCAACTGATTACCCAGTAGTTTGTGGTCGAATATTTCGACCTTTCGCCACCTTTCATGGACCATTATACCATAAGTAGCTCAGGAAGTCAAGTGTTTATAAACCATGAAGGCATATTAGAGTATTTCCATACAGATATTGATGCCTTCTCTGTCATATAATAATTCCTGTAAGCAGTTACAGTGTCATCATTCTTACAATGATCTGGCATACACTGAGGTGGATCTTTCCAGCCATTGTCTGTAATATTTTTTGGGGGAGTCTCTAAAATTTTACCAAGCTTATCCCATGTCTTGTGAACCTTAAATCCGTGCTTCTCATTACTGTATCGCATAGAATACTCTGCGCTCAACATTCTGAACAATCTAAACAACCAATCATAGTGCTGGCTAGATGAACGTGTCCAGATTGTACTAGGGTGATTTTTGTGTGTAATCTTGTAAGTCGATGCAGGCGCCGCCTCTCCATCTAGTACTCTATGTGCTGTAGACAATAGCTGCGCATATTCTAGTATCATCTTCACACAATGTTTATCTGCGTGCATTTCCGCGCAGTCGTCTGGGCGTTTATCTAGATAAAATATATTCATTTTTTTTCATTCTCCAATGTGATTTATTCTTCAGGTTAATTATTAGCTCTTCTTTACAAGTAGGGGAGCAGACATGTCCTATTCCTTCTTGACAGTTGAATAGATAACTTACGTCTATTCCAGTATCCTTTCTCCACCCTGTACGTTTACAGTTAGTGCATATCATCTCTTCTCTTTTCTCTATTACCACTCTTTTATGATCTGTTGAACCATTAAGACAACCTTAACAGATCATAAAAGAGTGGTTAGTTTCCCTAACCGTTTCCTCTATAAAAACAGGAAAATATATTTGCCTGTTCCATTGTGGGGCGTTGTTCTGAGTACAGCTAAAACGGCCAGTAATGCAGGTACTTCTCCATTGAATATGCAGTCAAAAGTTTTGACCGCATCGACCAGTATTAGAACATATTAGTAGGGGGTTACATATGCCGAGGGACCCCTACCGCAACTATTCGGCCACAGCTAAAACGGGGTCCCTCGCCAGGAACTAGATCTGAACCACTTTGTAACGTTGTCCTTCTATTACCTCATAGCCCATCACCTTTACCATGTCAGGCATCGGCTGGACTTTAGCATCAAAATAGAGCTCCTGCGCAGGAATAAACTCCCTAGGGCGGCTACTCTCATTCAGAATTTCTCTTAGTTCGTTGTCTGTTTCTTTTTCAAATAGATTACTCATGCTAACATCTTCTCTGTTATATTGTGAAAAAAGGATGAGGGGATATTGGTTTCTCCATCTGTGGGAAACTTATGCGGCTATCCGAAGACCCCCTCTACACCACTATTGTTTTCTGACCGTATTACTTTACATCGACTGTTCTCTCTCTCTATTGGATATGATACGACACCTCACGAAGTCGGAGGTTAATGCATTCGGATCTACACAAATTACAAGTGTCGTATGCTGTCTCTAAACTCTCTTTCCCTGTACCCAATCAGCCGTCATACTACAGGTGTGTAGTATGGGATACCATGAGGGGGGAGTCGAATTAGTTCTCCCTATTCTGGTTAAGGTCATCTTCCTCTACAATAGCTCTCTCTGTTGGGGTTATTCCTCATTTCCTATGGACCATTTTATCACAGGTAGCTCAGGAAGTCAAGGGTTTATATGCTTTTTATTTGATTTATTCATTGGTCCTTACCAGGCGCTGACGAATTGTTCTACTCGACTTAATGGTTTATTGAGAATGTCAAGGGTTTATTTTTCTTTAACCACGACAATAGGATACGGCCGCCTTAGACATTCTCTATAAAACATCAGGATCAAGGGAGACTAGGAAAGGAATCGAACCTCACCTAGACACTGGTCGTTAGACGACCTTTTAACCTGCTGGTAATCTGATTGAGAAGATCAGTCACCCACTCACCTAGAGACAGGGAAGTCTCAAGAGGGGTTCTCACATTCCTCTCTCACCCTTCATGGACCATTATACCACAGGTAGCTAGTAAAGTCAAGGGTTTATATGCTTTTTATTTGATTTATTCATTGGTCCTTACCAGGCGCTGACGAATTACTCCACAATAGTATGCTTCTCAGTGCCTCTGGCGTGTGGTTACTCGCCCTACAGGCTTATTATACCACGGTATTTCCATTTGTCAAGTGGTCCGCGGGTGGTGTATGTGGTAGTATTGGGGTGTATTTGTGGTGTATTGGGGGGAGCGGGTGGTGTTCCCCCTCTCTATTATAACACTATCTAGCTGAAATGTCAAGTCGAAAAAAATTTCCACTGAAAAAAGGGTCACTAAGACGACTACTACACTACGGTTTTAATTGCTTTCTTTTATATGGCCGTCTCCTAGCTCTTCTACCGTCGCCGCCTGCTACTACATGCTCATATGGAGCAAGCCAGGGGTAATCTTGTCACAAAAAGTTGCCAGTTTTTGTGTTGTTCTCTGACGTTCTCTCCTCTTTTCTTTGACTTATCTTATACTAATGACTGATATGAAATCAGGCTCATTCAAATCCTATTGGATAGGGAAAGAACATTGATACTCTTGTCTCTCTCCATTCTGTCATATTCTCTACATACTTGAGTCTCCATATGTTTTCATTTGTAATCTTGTAATAGTCTATACATTTACCACAAATGAAGTACTCTATGGCTATCTGTCTCAGGTAAAATATCTGATTGAATCCTGTAGTACACCAATCACATCTATAGCACATATTGGTGTTCGTAAGGTCTCTGATCCCTTTATAAAATATGGGAGTGTGACTTTCTGTTGAATTATTCATTTCTCGCTCTGACGCCTAGGTTCTTGCCTAAGATCTTCTCTTGATGTTTGTTTACTATACTCTTTATGTTTTTCCCACTTCGCCATCATTCTGTCGAATTGAAGCTGGTCATTCAATGATCTTCTCTTATTCTTCTTTTTGTCATACACCTTTGCACCATCCCATTCTATCTCGCCTCTACTCTCTTGTCTTGAGTTTGAATATGGAATCTCTCCAAACTTTGTTGTAGACTCTTCAGCCTCTAGTTCTTCCTCTAACTCTGACATAGTAAGGTCATCTAGTTTCGACTTATAGTTTGACAATATCTCATCTACGAGAATGTTTCTGTCTTTATCATGAATGTTCATATATGCCTTGCTTTATTACGTGGTCTGTGACTTGATTGATTTTCTTCTTCTTCTGTATGTGGAAAAAGAACTGGATTATTTGCTATTTCAAACAGGTTGCATTCCCATCCTTTACCTCTGGTATCACCGCCCTCATTGTCTAAATCCGTTGGTTCATTAGGTGAATCATCTGGATAGATATATGCTATGGATTCTAGAAATTCATTGCCATCTATGTCTGTTGAGAAGAACACCAATCGTGATTCATCGAAAACGTGATGCTCAGGTAGTTCAAATTCAGTGTAGATGAATTGCCCCTTCTCTGAAGAATATGCTGTGAAATAGTGTCCTTCGGGTTGTGGATAACTGGTTTCATCAGATGTATAGCATTGCCCTACCTCACGAATCATTTCATCATACGGAGAATACTGTAGATGGTTTAATTTCTTATTTTCAAACATATCCCTGAGTTCATATGCATTATCGTATGTGCTAGAAGAGTCATCAGGTAGAGTAATTTCTATCCATGCTGATTCCATATCACATCCATAATTATGTGCTATATTATCACACTCGTGCCATCCTTCTTGCTCAAGGAAATCCATGTCTTCTGGAGTTTTGTTCTCTTTAACATAATCGAAGGCATCTAGTGCATAATCCTCTAGCTTGTCATTTTGCTGTGCTTTCCAATAGTCGTGCTGTTCTTTAGTAATTGTACCTAGCACGAATTCGCCACCATATCCACCAATGTTAATTTTTATTATATTTTTAGATTTCATTTTACTTGATTATTTGATTATGGAGCGAGCACTTGGAGTCGAACCAAGTTCTTCAGAATGGAATTCCAAAGTGTTGCCGACAACTACTCGCATATATGGAGCTGGTGACAGGAATTGAACCCGTGACATCGAAATTACAAGTTTCGCGCTCTACCAACTGAGCTACACCAGCATTATTTCTTTTTCTTCTTCTTCTCAAGCTTCTTAATCTGATCTTTCAGTGAATCTAACTCTTCCTTCTTATCGACAATTTCTTCCTTCAACACCTTCAAGTCTTTCATGTCTTCTAGTGCCATTTCCATACGATTTGCCATTGTCTGTACCTCTTCAATGAGAGAAGGGATCATTGCAAAATTCAATGTTTTTACACTTGTTCTCATCTCTTCAAGAACATCACACACATATCGATTTAATCCATACATAATTTTATACTCTTATTACCTATATATTTCTACTAATTTTTGTATCAAATTCATCGCCACTGAAGTTGCTGGAATCACGCTACCTAACATAACCGCCTTATCATTCCAATAAAATCCTACAGCCGTCCAACAGCCAGTACCAATAATATAGAAGACTTGACCGTATAGAGGTAATCCTGCATTCTGGAGAAATATTCCAAATATAGCAGCAACTACACCTATCCATTTGAGGTAAGAGTCTGGACCACCCGAAGGTGTACTAGGAGAGACTTCTTCAAACTGAGCCTGCATATCCTCAAGGTCTTCTTGCAGACGTTTCTTTTCCTTTCGGAGTTCAATAGCAAGACTTACTGCCTTGCTCATCTGCCTCTCTTCTTTAAATTCTACTTGCGTATCAGCTTTCTCTTCACCCATGGTGTTTCATCTTTATCTTTCAAGCATCGAAGTGTGTACGTGATGCTCCCATCATCAGATTTGATAGGATTACAAGTCTCTCTGAAATAGTATTCTTTAAGGGGTTTTCTTTTATCCATTTTCCTAAATCCACAGAGCAAGAATAATTATTATTGATAGAATTATTATATGTATATAGGGATTCATCAGCAATCCCATCAGTAACCATTGTTTCCACGAATACCACGGCTCTTTCCCTAGATGTTTGTACCAGAACAGGGTAACTTTATCTCTGGGTTGATCCTGTGTCCAATTGGGATCATCTGCGTCATCATGTAATCTGAATGGATGATTCATAATTCTATCTTATAAAGAGTGTAGCTCCAAGTTATCTCTTCATTCAGTTCTATATCTCTTATAGCAATTATTGAATACGAATTGTTATCTTTGGTGAATTTAAAACAGTTGGGTGTATTCGAATGATTTCCAAATCCACCGAGTGGTGTTCGTATAACTCCATTTGGAGAACCCTCATTAGCATAGTGTACTATACCAATATAAGATCCTTTTAGAATATGCTCAGTAGCAAATAGACCAAACCCATCAATAGGGGATTCTTTTATTGTTACATTATCTGGTAAAGGTCTATACATTTCACTAATCCCAAAAAGTACTTTGCTTATGTGAATTGTCACAGAATGGTTTATTAGAAGATGCTCCACACCCACACAATACAATGGGTTTTCCTTCTCCAGCAGGGCTGTCCAAAATCACCTTAGAATCAGAGGTATCTACACTTTTCCTTTGAATGACAACATTACCCTTGATGGTGATAGGCCCTTTACCCGAAACTGTTATAAGAGTTGGAGGTACTATTTTTTCTTCTATATCTTGTATACCCCCTGAAATATTACTAGTAGTCATCATATCATTTTTCCTTAGCTACACTTTGAAGCACCTCATTCAAAGTTAGGTGTGATTGATTAGTTATTGACAAGGATATTATAGCATAATGAATAACCTTGAGTAAATCTTTTTTATTATATCCACCCTTCTTGCCATATCGTTGAGCATATTTTATAATATTGCCTATAGCAAAACCGAGTCCATGACCTGCATCTATAATAAATTCTGTTGATTGAATTTTACCAGAAGCATAATGTTGATCATAAGTCGAATCGATGTAATCTTTGACCTCTTTAAGTATTTCCTCTTCCTTGAACTTATAGTCTATCATATTAGTTAGTTTTTTGGACAATATTAAGTATGTACATTATATACCAATTCCATTCACTGAAAAAACAGCTGTAAGAATATACAACAAACATTACAATTGCAAACTTTAAATTATATCCATTTAGTATCATACTCATACTTATACTCAGTTTAAAATTGGGTGAGAATGACAAGGGTTTATTTTTTCTTTAACGGTTAGGTCCGCCGCCTTAGACATTCTCAATTGTGGTCCGACTACAGAGCTGGTGTCTTGATGTCAGACCATTCTCCAAGTCTTTGACAGCCAAACGAATGGGAAGGGTAATTACATCCTATCTCAGAAAACCGTATCCGTTTGATGTAGTGTCGCAACTTGAATATTATTCTTTAAAATAATGAAGTGTACATCCCTGTATGGGCTGTAAACTGGTCAGTCAACATATCGTTGTAAATATTGTTGTATTCTGTAACAGACTTCTCTTCAAACTTTCTGGTCAACTTACAAAATTTCATATCGTAAGTGTCCATTGAGTTCAATGTGATTTTCAGATAGTTTGAATTTGAACTGTTTCGGCCAATTCTCATTGAAAGAGAATCTTCAGTTCCACCAAAGTTTTTGGCACCTGTCATAACTCGGAATTTATTTCCACCAAGTTGACTCAAAATCGTTTCTGCTACTTTCAAATTACTCATAATCAATCTCTTTCAGGTTAGTTGGAAGGGGTTAATCCCCTACCTTCATGGACCATTATATCATGGGTAGGTCAGGAAGTCAAGTGTTTATTCAAACTTTAAATGAACCCTGCTCGTCCGTCACACTACTCAAATCCATAGTGTCTATTACCTCTAATGAGGACGTTGCCGAGCAGGGTAATGATTTAACTACAAACCTTCTCCGAGAATTTTCCCATCCGCAAAAGTTGTTTGAACTCATCTCCTCCCATATTGGATTTTTTGAGATTATTAGCGATAGAAGTAATCACTAAATTATGAGTTTCTGTTACTCCACCCATTTTAATTCCCCATGAACGTGGAATGTAATGATCACCCGCAGCATCTGCGTAGTCTAAAGGAAGCCCAGTGTAGTAATCTGTCTTCCCCTGTTCTATCCATTTCTGATGCTTCTGAGTATCGGAAAAGGTATCATTGGGATCAATTACAATAATTCCAAAACCTTCTGGATCCTTACTGAATTCGTGATCTAGAATCGTACAAATAGTTCCAATCGCATTCGCGTTCTTACCATTAAACAAGTTATTAAATTCTGGTAATACTGATCCATTTAATTGGGTTATACCACCTTTAATCGCGGCAACTACTTGATCCGGACTATCCCATTTTTCATAGACTTCAAAGAATTTCTTAACATAAGTTCCAGCAATGATTTTGCCGTATTTACTCTTAAGTTCGTCAGCATATAACACTAACATTAACGACTTCATAGAGTTCATCTTGTTTGCGTACGACACATTTGCCGCTACAAGAACCTCATGTGCTAGATTCAAAAGAGAATCGATTTTCTTTTTATCCGTGAATCCATTTTTATATATTCCATTTCTCTGTACATCTTTCCACCATTCCGTCAAATGTGTTTGACCCTTAATTCCTCCACGAAAGTCTGCAGACTTAAGATAGATGAGCTCAGTGAGCCATTCGTCCATTTCCATTCGACCACCTAAACTAATATTGAAAAGGTTCATTACTTGCTTTTCTTTAGTAGTTCCTGGATTTAAAGTCATCCTAGCAAAAAGTGGGTGTAAAGGCATTGAGCCTATTGGTCTTACTTTGTCTCTAACATATGTAGAAACTGGCCCAAGAACAGCATTTCTGATTTCTTGGGGTTTCATTTGAGTTACATTATTGAGAAGTTCAGTAAACAAATCTGAGGTTTCTTCGTCTGAGAGATTTTCATACCAGCGACACCTTACCCCGTAATTTATAATACGGTTGTACATAGCTGGTTCTTTATCTTTCAGATCCCTAATGTTCATTCCACCAAGATTTACGTTGGTTTCTCCTGTATTGATAATAAAATTAGATGGGAGACAAAACTTATCATCCAAGAAGCGAAGTATCGCCATTACACGTTGTTGTCCATCTATTATTTGAATCTTCCAGACATTACCCTTACGTTTTACTCTCATGTGAATTTCAGGAACTGACTTATAATCATTTCCCAAGATAGTATGTAGAATTTTTACTTCAAAGTCTAATGAAGCAACCCTTTCTCTCTGAAAGGCTCGATTTTGAGTGTCGAGAGTGGCGAATTCGCCTGGAGCAACTCCACCAGTACCAGCAACGGCGGATTTTAGCCAACTAACTTCTGATAGCCCAGAAAAGCTTTGGTTTTTGTCAAGGGGAGTCGGGGTGGGGTTAATGTAATCACCAAGCATTGATGGTGTTACAACTACTAAATCATTTTTCTGTTTCATCTTGTTCTTTCGAAAAATCTAGGATCATTCCTAGTGTGTTAGAAAATTATCATCCAAACTTAATTGTTTGGCTTGTTTAACTTCTACTATAAGTATATCATGCTTTTTTAATTTGTCAAGCCCCCTTATATTGAATGTGAATTCTCATATTATCCATTCCACCATTTTCCTATTCTACCACCATAGAGAGATATTTCTTCATGGCCATTGTGGAACATTTTAGCAACTTGCTTAAATGCTTTATTCTTATCACTTGTTCTATAGACTACTTCGTTTTCAAGTTTTATGTGATACATTTTCATTCACTTTCTTTCATTGTTTTTATATCTCTTATCATAGCTTCGACTTCTGTAAATCCTCCTATCAAGATATCATCAATTACTACTTGTGGTACTGTTCTAATGGGGATACCAAACTTCTCACTAAGTTCTCCAACCACCAATGCAATTGGAATTTCCTCTACAGTGTAATTATTTTCTTGGAGTAAATCCTTTACTCTAGCACACCATGTTCAATTAGGTCCCGTATATATGATTGCTACGTTGATATTCTTCATTTTTGTATTTCCTTAATCTGCCGATAGTGCTATTGATGCTTCTTCCACTAATCCAGCTTCTCGTTTTGCAAAACTATATCCTTCAGAATATGATTCAGAAATCAATTTTGTTAGAGCCTCAACAGCATCAGTTGTCTCTTCACAATGAAGAGCATATTCAACTATCTCAGTTATTCTTTTTTCAGTCGGTGTCATTTTATTCCATAAGCTTTTGCTAAAGTAGGAATGTCCTTGACTCCACAAGAATCCCACTTCATAAAATTTTCTGAACCAAGTTCCCAGCGAACACGTTTGTTCACTAGTGATTCTATTCTGTTGTATTCTTTCACATCCATCTCTGGTGTTCTATCAGTTACGGTTATTACTCCACCGTTTCGTTTGAGGTAATTAAACCTCCACCAGAATTGTTTAGTTGACACTATTTTCATACCCTCACTCCAGCATCTTCTAAATACCAAGCTAACCCGTAAAAGTCTTTACTATTAATTCCAACTTTTTCGATTTCATCAGCCTCTAGAACACAAAAACCAAATGTTTTAACGTTCTCCATATGACCATAAGCTGTTTCTAACTTTTTCATTACTTCCCAATAAGAAGCAGTCAATGATTTCATACTTCTTCTTCTTGCATGAATTCCATTATACTCTTTGTTTAAACTCAAATTAATTTTCATAGTCAATCTCTTTTGAGGTTTGTTGGAAAGGGTTAATCCCTAACCTTCATGGACCATTATACAGCAAAACGGTCAGGAAGTCAAGGGTTTATAGTCAATCATTTCTTTTAAACTTCTGTTTAAACTTAAATCAATGTTATCCGCCATGAATATATGACTCATAATGCCCCCATATCGCAAAGGTAGTTTTCCAACACATAAAAATCGGTATGTGTTTTTTTCTTCATATCCAGTCCAGCATATTGAGCTTCCCAATATGAAGCGACCAGTTCTTCTAAGCTTCTGTTTAAACTTAAATCAATGACTAATCTTCCGAATTTTTCTTTCATAATCAACTCCAATTAAAAGATGGTGAGGAAGACAGTACTATATCCATACCCTCAGCGGTGGCACTGAAGTCGTGCCCCAGTTCCTTGAGTTCCTTTACCAGAGTCCACTTGGTTTCTCTGAGACTCTCTAAGGTAGTCTCAACAGTCTCTAAGGTTCTCATAGTATCTCTGAGTTCACTCAGCCTATTCTCAATCAACATTCCTTCTACTCTTTTTTCAATCTTTTTAAGTCTATCAATTTTCATATTACTCGTAAAATGAATTATCAGAGTTTACGTCCACACTCATAATGGTGAATCGTATATAGTCGTTCAAAATTCTTTTCTTTGAATTCTCTTTCTTCTTACGAGATTTTAAAAGTTTTAACATTGTTAACTTGTTTTTTTCTTTGGCTGTCATAGTCAATCTCTTTTGAGGTTTGTTGGAAAGGGTTAATCCCTAACCTTCATGGACCATTATATCATGGGTAGGTCAGAAAGTCAAGTGTTTATATAAAGTTTTTAAGTTCTTTTTCAAGTCTCGCGATTATCACATCTTTTCTCGCGATTATCACATCTTTTTCGTCAAGCCATTCTTTTAGAAACTCTATGTGAATTTTTTCAGCTGGAAATTCTGGATTCCAATCATGTTCTTCTATGTTATCTTTTTTCATAATCAATCTCTTTTGAGGTTTGTTGGAAGGGGTTAATCCCCTACCTTCATGGACCATTATATCACAGGTAGCTCAAGAAGTCAAGTGTTTATAAAAACTTTTTTCAGAGTGAATGTCATGGCGGCGGGTCGCACCTTTTTTCTTTCCCACTATCTTACCTGTGGGGTAAACATTTCCATGAGCCAGGCGGTATTCACCTCATTCTTCCCTCACTCTTTAATCATTGATATCCATCTTTATCGAACTTTACGTAACTGATATTTTCACCTCTTAGGAGCCTCTGCTCCCTTCCGAAATACTCTTTGATGGTCATACCCTTTGGGACTAGTTGATTAATTGGGATACTCCTCTTTTCATAATATGAATCTAAATCAATATGTCTAGTATCAGATTCATATTCTTCATAGGAATTATGATAATTTTTTCGTAGATGTTCTTTGAAATTATCAGAGGTTATGGATTCGTTTATCTCTATCTTCACTTTTTCATAATCATTCATAATCATCCATTATTTTAGGATTAAAATCGGGGAACATTCCCCACTCACTTGAACCTTATTATCGTATGAAAACCGTATGGTCGTTTTGACTCATTTGGGTAATCCCTAATGAGTCACCAATCTCGTCTAGTCTTGGTAAAGGCTTCCAATAAGATATTGTACCTCAACATCGTATTTGTAGATATTGTTGGTCTTATCTTTGGTGTCTCTCTAATCTCTGGTTTCTGTGTCATATCTATTACCTGACCAGTAAAACGACCATCTCCATCAAACACATAGCATTCATTCATAATCATTTCTCATTATTAGGATTGAAATTAGGACTTATCCGTAACCCTGAAGTCAAAGATTTCATCTTCTTCTCCAATTTTTCCGTTAAGATCTTTCTCACTCAGACCTACAAGAACTTCCTCTACATAGTCGTTCAATTTTTTCTCTGCCCTCTTGGCGAGAATACTAGCGACAAATTCTTCTTTAACCATAATCATTCCTCATTATTAGGATTGAAATTGGGAAACATTTCCCAATCCCTAAGGACCATTTTATCATGGGTAGCTCAGGAAGTCAAGTGTTTATAAGTCGTTGATACTATTGGGGAAATCACTAAAATAATTGGTACATTCAAAGAAAATCTTATAATATCAATACTATACAGTGATGTTTTTATCTAATTTAATTCACCATCTCGCTTGATTTCTGCGAAATAACCTTGCTTATTCATTTGTGCGGCAAATTTATGTGCGTCTGCGGGGATATCAAAGAATCTTCTTTGAATGTATGTGGAGTCAGCTTCTATTAGCAAATTCTTTTTATCTTGATGACTATTCCATTCTACCCATATATTACTCATTCATCCTCCTAATTTAAAAATGTTGGATATACGTCTTCGACTGTAGAGTTGTCGTGCCAAATTGCTGAAAGTAAATCTCCTGCTGCTGACTTATCTAATACTAGAAAATCACCATAAGTATCTATGATCAAGTAATTTCCGCTATCGTCTATAAATTTTCGAATAACATAATTCCCAGTGATGTGTACTTTGGTTGTCAACGGCAAGATTTCTTTGTGGTGTTTAATATTCATCTCTTTTCCTTATTGACTATCCAAGACGGTAATATCTTAGATTTTTTTGGTTCTACTACTGTTAATTTTGCTTTCTTGTTTATTTTGTGCCATTCACGTGCCCTCTCAAGAATAATCTCTTTGTTTTTTTGATAATATACTTTCAATTTCTCTTTTCGTAGTTCATCGTTTTTCCATTTCTCAGCAAGACGTTCTTTGTTCTTCTCGTAATATTTGTCATTAGCTATAGATTTTCTCTCTTTCTTATTCACATCATTCCTTCTACACCACATTTTGTGATAAAATACGCATCCACGAGATCAGAAATCGGATTTTTTACTTTTGTTGCTCTAGGAGTTAATTGTTCTTTGAGGTCAGTAGGAGTATGTGATTCCATTATGAATGATTCATACATCACATCTTTATTTGCAGTACCTTTACCGGTTGCAAACTTCTTGATTACAGTAGGTGGGATATTCGTAAAGTGCATTCCCTGTTTCCACATTTTGTGCTTTAGTAGTCCAGTATTTTCTGCTATTGAACGTACATGAGATATTCCAGACGCAGCAAAAGCATATCCTTCAATATAAACTTTATCACAACCTTGTATTAACGATAAAGCCCAAGAGGAAAGAGCATCCTGTCTCTCCTCTGCGGTTTCCCATTCAGGATAGAGTTCAGCTTTTATATTACCTAACCCGTACCCGGCGGAAAGTTGTTGTTGTTTTTTGTTATTACATAGATAATGTAACACACACCCATCAAAATCAAAATGTCCACCATTTTCTTCCTTATATACACATACTGCAGGTGAAGTTAACGAGTAATCAATCCCAGCTATTTTCTTCTGCTTCACTAGTTTCTCCTGTTTCGCTGTCTACTTCAAGGTAATGTCCACAAAAAGAGCACATTTCTAACCCTGTAGTATCTTTTGATATAATTATATATTCCTTATCACATCCATCGCATAATATAGATACCGTAGCATCTCCATCTTCCCAGACTATATTTACAGGCATATAGTTATTTTACTTTCCAATTAGAGTGTTTATCAGACCCAATTTGCTCTAGTAACTCTCGACTAGTAGGCAATCTTTGTATCTGTACATAATTCCATAATAATCTATCACCAAACCATATTTTTAAATCTTTAGGTTTAGGTAGACCAATACTACATGGAAAAACACTTTCTGCTAATCCAGTATATTCACTAAGTGCTTTACTAATAGCTTCTGCTTCTGTTTTCATTCCAAATTCATTGTATTGAATTTTCCAATCAGCATTCTGTAATCGTGAATTAATCCACTCATTCTTATTGAAATTTACTCGCCTGCCTAACCGTATTGTATTTTGCACACATTTCCTTCCTCAGATCGTTCTTCTGTTATTAATACTGCTGGTTCGTACAAACTGCAAACACTTAAGCGTAAGAAGAATTTTGTTCTAAAAATATCATTTATATCTTGGGCTCCATTAGTACTATGTAGTGGTTGAAAAGTGGCTGATGCACAATCTAGTGCATTATCCTCATCCATCCAGTTATCATCGAGTGAGTATCTCATTGTTTGTACCTTTATCGTTCAGAGTTTCTTTATAATATTTATATAATTTCACATGAATCACCTGAGCAAGCAACTGTCTGAGCCCCTGTAGTTTGGTCTTCTGTTTCAAATCTAGATAATTGAGAATAATCAATTTTTGGAAAAACTTTAGCCATACTGTTATAAGTTGCTTCATCAATTTCTTCATAGGGTGCTAATTGATATATGTGATCATTTTTCGGTAGAAAACTTACCCCCACTATATCATCAAAATTTTCATATACAAAATTACCTATTTTAAACCATTCATCAGCATTTACATATATGGTTGCTGATACTGTATGTTCAGTATAATTATGCTTGATCTTCAACCATTGCTTTAATTGATCTATAGCAGTAACATCTTTTACTAGTATAGAACCTTCGGGTGCTTTTACTGGAAACTCAACTACCCATGTTAGTGCTGTTTCTTCTGGTTGTCCTACCTCAGGATAAAAGGTAACGTTTTGCTCTTTCATCATTTTATAAAGAGGATCAGTAGCAGATATCCTTACTCTTCGTATATAGTACTCCGCAAATCGTGGATGAAATCCAGAAGCAGAATTAACTAAGATAGATGCTGTACCTGAAGGTTTAGTAGTAGTAATAGAAACACTTCGATTTATTTTTAATCGTTCTGCTATTTCTACGTTTACTCCTATTGAATAATCTCTTAATGACTGTAAGTTCTCTGGAGTTAGGATATCTGGATTATCCATTTGTCCTGTGAGAGATACACCCAATAATCTTTCTTCTTCTGCGTTCTTTTTCCAATCACCATGTAAGTCATTCAAAAGAGTAAAATCGGTCATTGAGGATTGTATTGTTCCAATCATAGTCGCAATTCGTATCTTCTCCATCAATGTCTCAAGAGTGTCATCTGCACGCACAACTACTTCTGAGAGGTTACAGAACCCTCTAGGACGTAAGATAATCTCACCACATGGGTTAGTCGTCCAATCATTTCTCTTACGTCTTCTTTTTGGAATAAGATTATTAATTGAACTTCGATTGAATATTCCACGTTCACCAGTACCACTTTGAGCAAGGGCTAACCACTCTTTCATAAACTCAACAGAAGATGGTTTTTCATCATATATAGCACTATTGTTACTCATAGCTCTGTGACTATTTGTGTGCCAAAATTGTCCCTGTTTAGCATCTCTCATTCCAACATCATAGAGATCAGATAGAGTAATAATAGATGAACGTCTAACACCACCGACAACCACACTCGCAGCAATTTTAGTTACAATGTCAAAAGCGTTCAATGAACTTAACCTACGATCTCTATGTGCCTCTGCCATGTGCTTGATAAAATGTAACGTTTCATCCAATGGGCCAGGGCCGGATGATCTACCACCAAAAGTTTTAAGTCTCGCTCCTTGTGGTCTTAGTTTTGATAGATCCCATTCAATGGCATAACCATCCCACATTGCTTGACAACATTCCAATGTACCTAATGCCCAACCTTCTTTTGAATCTTCGAATACAATAGTTTTTGTTTCACCATTCAATTTTTTTACTTTTGGTAGTTTTTCAATGTATCTTCTGGAAACATCAATACCTACACCACAACCACTCATTAGCAAGAAATAAACTTCAGCAAAAGAATGTAGTGTATCAATAGGTACTGTGGAACAATTATAAATTGCTACATTGTTCAACTCAGCAGGTTTTCCCGCTGTCCACATCAAACGCATAGAGGGCATTACATGCATTCCATGAATGTTTTGGTGAATTGCTTCGTAGTCCGATTTTTTTAGTTTATTTTTACTAACTTTTTTGAAGAATGTTACTACTCTATCAACAGTTTCTTCCCATGTCTCTCTTCGATCCTTTTCATCTGTCCATCTGGAATACGTGCGCATATATACAAATTCAGCCAAATCATTTTCAAACACATAATTGTCTTCAGTCATTTTTCTATTACCCTTCTTTGTTGCTAATTTTTTCTAAAAATTCTTGTGATTCTCGGTCTGATAATTCATAATCATTCATTGTCCAGCTACCATCAAGATTATCCTTTATTATTTTCATCTCTTCTGAGGAGAAAGTACAAGAGTTAAGTACATAATCTTCGAAAGCCTCACAGCATATAGGAAAATATGGTTTCACAAGATCATACATCACATTAGCGTAGTCTTGTATTTCTTGTTGTGCATGGGAATTACTTCTTAATTTATAAAAATGGAAAAAATTATGGAGATCAATTTTCCATATGACTTCAGTATAATTGGATACAGGTAAAACTATTCTTGCTAATTCTCTAGCCACATCCCAGTCAATTAAATTTCCATATGCAGTTTTAGCACCATCTAAAATTCTATATATTTCAAATTCAATTTCTCCTGGATTTGGTAATTCTGTCTCTTCTCTACCTTGTTTATTTGTAGTAGATTGAGATTTAATATCTTTACCTTTTGGAAAATAAAAATCATCTGACATAACTGAGTACCTACCAGAGTACTCATTCAAGTTTGCCGTCCTATGGCGAACTAATTGGCGCATAATAAAGATTGGTAATTTGATATGGAACTTGACTTCACACATCTCAAAGGGTGAGGTGTGTTTGTGTCTCATTAGGTAACGGATAAGATTCCGCGTTTGATTTACCTTTCTTGTTCCTTCTCCATAACTAATACGAGCAGAGTTCTCTACCTCTTCATCATTACCCATTGTATCTAGAAGTTTTACAAATCCATGTTCGTGGATCTTTATATTTTCACTGGACATTTCTCCACCCCCTTGCTGCCCAATCTGCTTCTAATCCATTCATAGTGTTTTTATTTATCATTTCAAGAATCTCATCAGTTGTCATTGTATCAATAATTAAATCATTAATATCTTTGAATATTTTTATTTTGGGCCAAACAACAACGTTCCACCCATCATTGATGGCACGCATCAATTTCTTAACAGTATGTTCATTCCTCGGTTCATTGTCGAATATTAATACACACTGTTTCTTATCTAGTTTTATTGATTGAAGATCACCACCTGCGACTGCTAGGCAATTAGGAAGGAACATTGAATCAATTGGGCCTTCTACAATATATGTAGTCTCTTTGGAATTCCATCGTTCTAACCCATAAACTTTAGTACTCTCTTCAGTAACTTTAATGGTAATATATCGGAGTTCATGACTACCCAACGCTCTACCTTGAGCAGCAATTAATTTTCCTTCTGTATCATAAAAAGGAATAACCATTCTTGGTTCTCCTCTACCCAAATTCGAATAATCAATTTTGGATACTGACATTGCCCATTTTCTAAAGTCTTCAGCATAAAAAACCTTCTCCAAGAAAGTGTTTGGTATCTTTCTACCCTCATAAAATAATCGGGCGTGATGGGTATTCGTAAGAGAACCTATAGATGGTAAATCTATAGTAGTTGGTCTAGGTTTAAACTTTGGGGTTTTGAATTTAAATTCTGGTTTTTTCACTCCCCTATGGGTAGATACCCCTTCACCGTATCTATCTAAAACATATTGGCCATATAAGTGAGGATCTAAATGTTTTATAAAATTACCCAATGACGCACCATAACCACAATTATGACATTTTACGATTAACTCTTGTTTTTTTAGGTAAATGTATAAACGTTTTTTAGATCTATTCTTAGAGGAATCACCACATATAGGACAACGTGAATTCCAGAGATTGGGCCGTACTTGTTTTAATAGGTCTAAGCGAGGTGAGAGTAGTCCCACATATTTTTGATCGGTAAATAAACTCATACTTAATTATATCACGAAAAAGTAGAATGTCAAGTCTTTCCTCTATCACCCTTCTTTTTCTTCTCTAATTCATTTGCTATCCATGCTCTCGCTCTTGCATCATTAGGAGCACGTGATATTATCCTATTCACGGAATTAAAGGCTTTATTGAATATACCCTCTCCCGCTCTATTATTTACTATTTCTATAAAACTCTTACCAAAAATATTATTGAGTCGTTTCTTACTTCTCTGTACTTCATCATGAGTGAGACGTACTATTTCATCATCTAATTTACGAGATCTTGTAGAATTTTGTTGAAGTGCAACATCAAGTGAAGTATCAACAAATATCATGTAACAATCATAACCAATTTGTTCTAGTTGATGTTTCTTTCTAGCAATCTTGCTTGGGTCTTTTGCTGTACCATCGATGATCAATCCAAGTCTTCCTTGAACCCATCCAGCCTCTTTTTTTAAGGTCACTTCTTTGGCGTCTTTTCGAATCAATTCTTTTGTTGCTAGTTCATCTGGGGTATATATGGACATATTGGAATGTAGTTTAGCTTTCATGAGACCAAATTCTAATTGCTCATCGGAATTGACTACCTTTAACCCAAATGGACCCGTTTTGCCCGGCTTGAGTTTTTTCCTGTCATCAATCCACGAAAATTTGCCTGGTCTCGAACCTGTTGCTTTCTCTGCAGAATATGATTTACCGGAACCCGCTCCACCAGCAAGGAAGAACGCTTTAAAGATACCTGGGTCATATACACCCTCCAAAATAGTATGTCTAAAATCTCCAAATTTCATATGTCAGACCTCGTTACAGTTAATATTTTGTCTTTGTGTGATTCAAGGATTGCTGTTCTGTTAGGCCATTTAATATATTCCTTAGTTTCACCATCCTTTTGAAGATTAGCGATCAATGGTAGAACCAATTTTTCTACTGCTAGCATACGTGCTTTATATGTTTTACTCAGGTCTTTCTTTCGCTCCTCGATCTCTCTTACTACAGTACTCATATCTTGTGAAGATTTTTGAAGACTCTGAACTGCTTCTAACTGTTCCATCTTTAGAATCTTCTGTACATCTTTATCTAACCATTCAAGTTTATCCATAATTGGAGTTAAGTCTGGTGGTTCAGCAGTAACAGATTGTACTTGAGATGCCGTCAAACTATCTAACTTTCCTGATGTTCCTTCTAACAGGCTTTCAAGACTTTCTAGTTTGAGAATTTTGTCAATCTTTGGAGACATACTCTCTAAGAACTTCATGATCTCATCTTGTTTACCTACTACTTCTCCTGACTTTTTAGATGATGTACGTGATTCACCTGTAGCATCATTCAATTGAGAAAGAATATCCGCTGTTGTTTGAGCACGTTCTTCGTCTTGTTCTAAGGATAAAATTTTGTCTATCTTCAATTCGACTTCATTTAATTTTTCACTAAGAGTTTCATTACCAACACTTACACTAGCTCCAAAATCAGGACTTGGTAAATCTTTCTGTGCGGCTAAGGTAGACATGATCTGTTCTATCTTAGCGTCCATTGATGCTAATGCATCTGGACTAGCAGAACCACCACTTCCTGTGTTTTCTCCATCGGTATTGTCTCTATCGTATTCATCTGCTGTTACAGCACTAAATCCAAAATCGACTAATTCTTCTTCTGCCATTGTATTCCTCTAATGTTTAAACTATTTATAAATTACTAAGTCTGCACCTAATGAACAACTCACAAAAACCTTCTCTGAAATTTTGCCAAACTATGCCATTCCACCCAAATTGTTCTTTTACTATTGTTGTAAAACTCATAAAGATGGTAAGGTCTAATATAAATATCACCATTGCACCAAGCATACCAAAAAGAAATGATGTATAAGACCACCGTATCCACCTATACTTAACATGCGAAAGAGTCTTACCACTAGTATACATTTCATTAGCTAATGCATCATATATTGTGTCATCAGTCATTAATGTTTCTGCATAACTCTCTTTATATTCTTCCAAATCCATCTGAGAGAAATGTCCAAAATAAAGTGGCTCAAAGTATGGTGATGTCTTATCTAAATTTCCATCTTCATCTTTTGGATAATCAGTATTGGGTATTATTGCTATTATTGCACACAATAATGATATGATACAACAAACTGCAAAAAACATCAATGGATATTTCATTGCAGGATTATCTAATTCTGCAACCGTAACCGAGAATACAATCGCCGAAACTGTAATCATTATGTTGGCCTTTTGGTCAGCCATCTGATTCAGTCTCATCTGATTGGAGACATTTAATCTAAAAATGTTATCAACAGCAGTTCTATCTTCTGGTACGTTGTTGAATATATTTTTCTTCCCACCCATCTTGTTATACATTATTTTAGTGGTGGTGCATATAACAGCCCACCATCCGAATATAACTTATTAAGACCTCTATCTAATCCTAATTTATTCTTGATGTTACGGTCATAAATCTCTTTGTAATTCCCAACATGTTTAATAATATTATATGACCAACCTGCATCCAATCCAAACTTAGCTCCAAGATTGGGATGGTCTGCTCCATTCTTTTCGCCCATAAATCGTTGAATGTTTGGGTCTATGTTCTCTATAAATGAATCTATATTCTTTGAGTTGATGCCCATTTCTTCTGCAATGAATAGAACAAATACTGACCATCTTACTATGTCAGACCATTGTTGATCTCCATACTTTACAACAGGTCCCAATGGTTCTTTGGAGATAAGTTCTGGAAGTATCATATGTCTATCGGGCTCTTTGAAACCTAATCTGTTAGATGCAAGACCAGACATATCAGTACCATACATATCACAATCACCAGCCAGATATATATTTTTAGCATTCTTGTCTGGTGGTACAGGAATAGGAATATAATTTATTTCATGTTTTGTGAAGAAATCTGCAATATTTTTTGCACCAGTTCCAGTACTACTGAAACAAATCTTTGCACCCTCTAGTTGTTTAGCAGAAGATACACCAAGTGTTTTTCTTACAATGAATCCCTGACCATCATAATATGTTGTTGGTAGAAACTCAAGTTTTTTAATTACATTTCGGGTAAAGGTATAAGTAGTGGCTGCTGAAAGAACATCAATAGTTCCATCTCTCAAAAATTCAAATCGTGTCTTTCCATTTGTTGCAATGAATTCAATTGCTTTTGCATCACCGAACATTGCTGCGGCGACTGCACGACAAATATCTACATCAAATCCTACAGGCTCTTCTCGTAATACTGAGAACCCTAGAAAGTCGATATTTGTACCACAAATAACTTTCCCCCTTGCCTTTACTCTTTGGTATGTGGAACCGAATGTTGGATTGTATTCTGGTTTTTTAATAAAACTATCTCGTACCACCACCATTTTTTTAACTTTTTCCACTTCAGATAAAGTCATCTTACTATGAT
>Ga0209091_10000593_pt1 | contig 34146 bp, 32 predicted proteins | sample ArcticOcean_MG_C_6_FD_187438 | JGI IMG/M metagenome (GOLD analysis project Ga0209091, IMG submission 187438) | Marine microbial communities from western Arctic Ocean - ArcticOcean_MG_CB8_128 (SPAdes) (version 2) | ecosystem: Environmental > Aquatic > Marine > Oceanic | place: Arctic Ocean...
AAAATTTAGTATCATCTTTCACTTTATCTAGGAGGATAAACATGAAAACAGTAAACCCAGAATCCGTAGGTTTAGACTCAGAAGTCTTAAAGAACATCAGGTCTTATTTGGACGAAACCTACGTCAAGGATGGCAAGTACATCGGTACTTTGACTTTGGTAGCAAGAAAAGGCGAGGTAGCTTATTTGGACTCTTTAGGTCTGATGGATCGTGAGAATAATAAATCCATGAAAGAAGATGCCATATTCAGAATTTATTCTATGACTAAGGCGATCACCAGCATCTCCATTATGCAATTATTTGAAAAGAGCTTGTTTAGACTGGATGATCCAGTTCACTGGTACATACCTGATTGGAAGAACTTAAGAGTTTATGAGTCAGGGACTTATCCAAATTTTTTAACTTCGAGACCTAAAAGGCATATGACTATAAGAGACCTTTTGTCCCATATGTCAGGTCTTACTTATGGATTCATGAATAAGTCTAATGTTGATGCTGCATATCGTAAGGCTAAATTAGAACAAGCAAGCTCACTAGAAGAGTTCGTTGGTATTCTTGCCAAACTGCCCCTGGAATTTTCTCCGGGAGACGAGTGGAATTATTCTGTCTCTACTGATGTTTTGGGATACTTGGTTGAGGTGTTGTCAGGAATGAAGCTAGATGAGTATTTTAATAAAAATATCTTTGACCCATTGGAAATGACAGACACAGGGTTTTCTTGCCCTGAAGAAAAGAAAGACAGATTGGCTGCTTTATACGAACACGACCCTAAAGGAAGCCCTAGGCTCTTAGAGATACCTTTTTTAAATACAAGGCATTTATCTGGAGGAGGAGGTTTGTTTTCCACCATGAGCGATTATTATAACTTTTGTTCCATGATCATTAATCAGGGAGAATTTAAAGGAAAAAGACTGATTGGAAGGAAGACCATCGAGCTAATGAGCTGCAATCACTTGCCAGAAGGAAAGGACCTCACTGAAATGAGTCAGTCTGCTTTTAGCGAAACACCTTACGCAGGGGTGGGTTTTGGTTTAGGGTTCTCAGTGATGTTAGATCCTGCTAAATCTCAAACTTTAAGTGACGTAGGTGAGTTTGGTTGGGGAGGTGCTGCCAGCACAGTCTTCATGATCAATCCGAAAGAAGATATTGTTATTATATTTATGACGCAACTTCTTCCATCTTCAACTTATCAGGTCAGGAGAGAATTAAGGTCTTTGGTCTACTCAGCTTTGAAGCCAGAATAATATTTTACTTGAAGAATTATAAAAAAGGAGTTACTTTTATAGTCCTGTCTTGCTGAATTTGACGAAATAACCGGGACACGGTTTTTTAGATTGATAATTCGGACGCCCAGAATAGATTAAATCTAGGTTCTATCTATTAATTAAATTATTCATATGGGAGTAAGACATGAAATTTCTTATAATATTATCCAGTTTTGCAGCGGCACCTCTTTTTGCTGCCAGCGGTGGAGACTTAAATGCTAACGACTTCGTGGGAGTGTCGTTTTGGCTAGTAACAGCAGCTTTATTGGCTGCTACCGTTTTCTTTTTTATTGAAAGAGATAACGTAGGTGAAAAATGGAAAACCTCACTGACTATAGCTGGGTTAGTAACAGGTATAGCTTTTTGGCACTATCTTTACATGCGCGGTGTGTGGATTGACACGGGAGAAACACCAACTGTATTTAGGTACATAGATTGGCTCTTAACCGTACCATTACTCATGGCAGAGTTTTATCTTATTCTAAGAGCGGTAACTGAAGTTGCTGCATCTTTGTTTTATAAATTATTCGTAAGCTCTTTGTTAATGCTTGTATTTGGTTATGCAGGAGAAGCAGGTCTTATGCCAGCTCTTCCAGCGTTCCTTATAGGAGTGGCTTTCTGGGTTTACATGATCTACACACTGTGGATGGGAGAAGGCAAAGAGGCAGTTTTAACAACAAGTCCTTCAGTACAAACCGCTTACAACACAATGATGTGGATTATTATTGTAGGTTGGGCCATTTATCCAGCTGGATACGTGTTTGGTTATTTAATGGGTTCTGTGGATGCAAGTTCTCTAAACCTTATTTATAACCTTGCAGATTTCGTAAACAAGATACTGTTTGGCTTAGTAATATGGGCTGCAGCAGTTGAAGATAAGAGAACTGCTTAAATATCCTAAATTTCCGGGAAAGGAAGAAGAGGGCTTTATGCCCTCTTTTTTTATCAGGGTGATATAGTTAATTTTTTATAAAGCATTACTAACTAAATATTTTTAATTTATGGAAGATAAAATTGTAGATAGACCTAGTTGGCAAACTAAAGTATTTCCAATTGCGCTAATGATAAGTGCTGGATTTATGCTTTTGTATGTTGTTCTAGGGTTGTTGGGTGTTATCCCTTCTTTGGAATCTGGTGCTGTAATAGGTGAAGCTTCAAGGTGGTGCGAGAGGGTGAGTACATCTATGTTCAGAGAACCCGTCAATGCTTTAAGCAACTTAGGCTTTATGGTTACTGGACTGTTGATGTTTTGGGTCTTGTCTAAAGACGTCAGGAGTACAGATTCCAATCAATTCCATGGTCTTACTCCTATTTCTATGCTTTATGCAGGAGCGGCTATTTATTTAGGGCCTGGATCCATGCTTATGCACGGAACTCATACCGATTGGGGTCAATGGGCAGATAACCTCAGCATGGTAATGTACATTTTGTTACCTTGGTTAATCAACGTTAAAGAAATGGGCCGTTGGACGGTTAAGACATTCTTTACCGTCTATATATCCATAGTTGTAATTGATGGACTCATGCGTTGGTTTGATTTCTCAATCGGCATTGATCTGTTTGGTTTATCTATTGGGCTTTGGTGTATATCCGAAGCGTTGTATAGATTTTGGTCGCCTCAATTCAGATGGCTTTCAGGTCTTGTTGGATTTGTTGTTTGTGCTGTTTTTGGTATTTTCCCTACAGAGATTATTGCTGAATTTGATAAATACTGGTGGGTATTGTTGTTTTGGATTCCAGCATTATTATCTCCGCAAGCACCTCGCTACAGAAGAACCTATAGCCCTTGGTTCTTTGCAGGCCAAGCAAGTTATTTAATAGCCTTTTCCATTTGGCTCACCGGTGTACCTGACAGTTCTTATTGTGACCCCGACAGATTCTTCCAAGCTCATGGTATTTGGCATGTATTGTCAGCAGTGGCTACTTGGTGTTTCTTTATGTTCTTACGAACTGAAAGAAAAGTGCAACAAGAAGAAGTTTAATCCGTTCGTTTGTGAAGAAGCTAATCTCAATATTAACCCTTATATCCATAAGCTTAACTTTAATTTCTGAAGATCTTGTTGTTGATGTAAGGACTACTGATGAATGGAATCAAGGTCACTTATCTTCTGCTAAACGTATAGAGTGGCAAGAAATTTCTGAGATTCAAGATCTAGATGTAAAAAAAGACAATAAAATAATACTCTATTGTCGAAGTGGAAACAGAGCAGAAAAAGCTAAAGTTATTTTAAATAACTTGGGTTATATTAATGTTATTAATGCAGGCTCTCTTCTTGAAGCTAAGATCTTGGTTGGAGACGTGATCGAAAAATAACTATTTATAGTTGAGAGCAGATTCGCTCTTAGCGTCGCCTTCGAGTCGGGCATGATACATGATTCTAGGCTCGGTCAAGTCCCAAGGTTGAGCTTGATGCATGAGGTTTCTGTTGTCCCAAATCACAGCATCCCCTACTGTCCACGAGTGATGGTACGTTCTGGGTTCTTGGCAAGCAAAATCCTCTAAGAACTTTACCAGCTCTCTTGCTTCTTGATCAGGGAGGCCAGGTATCTTGTATGCATGACGTCCAATTGTTAATGTTTTCTTGCCCGTCTCGGGGTGTACTTTAACAAGAGGTCTGAGTGGTTTTGGGTCCACATCAAATCCATAGCCATTAAATTCACTTTCCCCTTGTGGTTTATGACCATACCTCTCTTGTTGGCTCCATTCGTAGGAATGATAAGCAGAAAGATTTTCTACTTTATCCTTCATGCTCTGGTCCAGTGCCTCGTAAGCAGCCGTCATATCAGCCCATCCCGTCCTTCCTTCCTTAGAAGGCACTTGATGTGCAGTAAAAACCGCTCCCTTTGCCTGAACAGGCATATAGGTGCTGTCATGATGCCATTCCATGTTGCCTTTAAGAGATTTAACGATATCATCATCGTTGGCGTCTCTTACGGTGCCATCGGTTCTGACGTTGCTTATAGGACTCAGATCAAATTCAAGCTTGCCAAATCTTTCTGCAAATCTAACTTGTTGTTCGTTAGTCAGATGTTGATCTGGAAAAATAAGTAAAGATCGGTCTAACCAGAGACGGTATAGATCTTTTGTTGTCTTATCGTCTATATCTGTAAGCTTAATATCGGTAACAGTAGCTCCAAATGTTCGATCAAGGTTTGTAACTTTAAAATTTTGTTCCATAAAATCTAATTCTTGCACATAAAGCTAATAAAGGTCATTTAATTTATCGAAGAGTTTTAAAAAATTTCAAAGCAATATTAGGGAATAGAATATAAGTTAGGAGCATTTCCATATTATCTGAAAGATCGTCTAAATCATTCTCGGTGCATAATTTCTTAAGTTCTTCTTTCATGGTCACTAAATCTTCTGAATTTTCTTCCTTTATTTCCTGATCCAATGATGAGATTTTTGAAAGCAGTTCCTGATTAACTTCACCAGGAAGCTCGCCATATTTTCCCAATATTAAGTTTTTTGATTCGTTGGAAAGGTTGCCATAGCGAACATTCCCCATGACATTTAAAAGAGCTTGAGCTCCAATTATTTGAGAAGCTGGTGTGACTAAAGGAGGGTAACCAAAATCTTTTCTTACTTTAGGTATTTCTTCTTTTACCAGTTCAATTTTATCTTCCTGTTTGTTGGCTTTCAGTTGAGATTCTAAGTTAGATAACATTCCACCCGGAACTTGTTTAACCAACATAGTTGAATCAACTCCTTTCATGTCGCCTTCGTATTCTGAATATTTTTTTCTTATTTTTTTAAAGAAAATAGAAATCTCTTCTAAGGCTTGGGTATCCAAATCTATTACAACATCCTCGTCTTGGAAGATGGCGGCCAAAGTCTCAGTGGCTGAGTGTCCGTAAGTCATGCTCATGGAAGAAATCGAAGTGTCTATATTGTCTATGCCAGCCTCTATGGCCTTCATGTTGGTGGCTGTGGACATGCCGGTGGTTGCATGAGTTTGCATGTGGACAGGTATGGATAGTTTTTCTTTGAGGTTGCTGACCAAATCAAATGCATCATAAGGTTTAAGCAATCCTGCCATGTCTTTTATAGCAATTGAATCCGCTCCAGCATCCTCTATTTTTTTTGCTAGCTCCATCCATGTGCCAAGATTATGCACGGGGCTTGTTGTGTAAGCCATGGCTCCCTGTGCATGTTTACCCAGTTTTTTTACTTCTTTAATTGTAAATTCAATATTATTGAAATCGTTCAAGGCGTCAAAAGTTCTAAAGACATCAATTCCATTCTCAGCAGACTTATCTAAAAATTCTGAAACTACTTTATTGGAGTATGGGCGATAACCCACTAGATTCTGACCTCTAATAAGCATTTGTTGTGGTGTGTTAGGCATCAATTTAGAAAATACTCTTAGTCTTTCCCATGGGTCTTCATCAAGATACCTGATGCAGGCATCGTAAGTAGCTCCTCCCCACGTTTCCATTGACCAGTAACCCACCTTATCTAAAGCAGGTATTATTGGGACCAAATCTCTCAAAGCAACTCGAGTTGCGAGAAGGGATTGAATGCCATCCCTTAGAACAACTTCTGTAATTCCTACCTTTTTTATTTTTTCCATGAGATCTAACTCTCTTGCTGAATAGGAAATTTATTATTTACCCAGTCGCTAAAACCACCACTCATGGAAAGCACATTGCTATAGCCCATTTCTTTTAGACTTTCTCCGGCAAGGGCAGATCTATAGCCTCCTTGACAGTAAAGAACCACTTCAGTTTCTTGATCAGGTATTAAATTAGCTACGTCTCGCTCAATAACACCTTTGCCTATGTGTATGGAAGATGGGATGTTTCCTTGAACCCATTCCCTGTCTTCCCTTACATCGACTAGGACAAAATTATCAGACTGATCAATTTTATGTTTAACTTGATGGACATCGTATTCAGGTATAACTTCTAAAGCCTTTTGAACCAGCCCTAAAAATCCTTGATTATGGTTTTTCATACCAACAACTATAATGTTTAAAGCTTAACAAAACTACTATTTAGAGGCTGATAGATAATCTCTAATATGACCAGGCTTATTGGTTGTTATTGACGAAAGTCCCAAGAGAGAATATTCCTTTGCTTCATCTCCCTTGTTGACTGTCCACACATGGATATTTTTGTTGAGAGTATTTATTTTCTCTACAAAACTTTTGGTTAGTTTTGGGTGATTTTGTACTCCAGCTCCATCCGCTCCGATGTTTTCTAATAATTGAGGTAAGTCTTCTTCATTATAGGAAGGGTCAAAAGCAACCAGTAAATTCGCTGTTATTTCAGGCAGACACAATTTAATATTTTTAATTACTTGATCATTAAATGAAATAACAGAAATATTTTTTTGTTTTATGTTTGAGTCCTGAATTAATAAAATTAACGGATCAATTATTTCTAATCCAGTTTTTATTTCAATAAATATTTCTTTATCTTTAGGCACTTCTTCTAGAACTTCTTCCAATAGGGGTATGGGTTCGTTTACCCATTCACTTGATTTCCAGCTGCCTGCGTCAAGCTCCTTCAGTTCACTGTATTTTACTTTATTGACTTCCAGAGATGATCCGGTTGTTCTGAGCGTATTTTTATCGTGCATGCAGATAACTTTTCCGTCTTTCGTTATCCTGACATCAACCTCAACACCATCAGCACCTTGTATAAAGGCCTCTTTTATTGAAGAAATTGTATTTTCTGGGGCATCATCAGAGGCTCCCCGATGCCCGATGATTCTAACCATTTAGTCCCAGGTTAAAGCGCCACCCGTTTGATATTCTATTACCCTGGTTTCAAAAAAATTCTTCTCTTTTCTAAGATCCATAATTTCGGACATCCACGGGAATGGGTTCTCGGCATTAGGAAATTCTTCCGGTAATCCAATTTGCACTAAACGTCTGTTTGCTATGTAATTTAGATACTCTTCCATCATGCTGGCATTCATTCCAAGAACGCCTCTAGGCATAGTGTCTCTAGCGTATTCTATTTCGAGTTGCATTCCTTGAAGGATCATCCCTGCTGCTTGATCTTGCATCTCTTCATCCCACAGCTGAGGGTTTTCAAGTTTAATTTGATTGATAACATCAATACCAAAATTAAGGTGCATCGATTCATCTCTCAAAATGTATTGAAACTGCTCAGCAGTGCCGTTCATTTTGTTTCTTCTTCCCATGGAGAGAATCTGGGTAAAGCCACAGTAAAAGAAGATGCCTTCTAGAACACAATAAAAACCTATCAGGTTACGCAACAGTTTTTTATCTTGCTCGACGGTTCCTGTTTTAAAATGAGGGTCATCCAACTCTTTAGTAAATTCCAAGGCCCATGATGCTTTTCTCGCTACCGAAGGAACTTCTCTGTACATATTAAAGAGTTCTGCTTCGTCCATGCCAAGCGATTGAATTACGTATTGATATGCATGAGTGTGAATTGCTTCTTCAAAACTTTGTCTTAGTAAGTATTGGCGACATTCTGGATTAGTTAAGTGTTTGTAAACAGACAGAACAAGATTATTCGCTACCAAGGAATCTGCTGTAGAGAAGAAACCTAAGCTTCGCATAATAATCTTTCTCTCATCGTCTGATAAACCTTCTTCTGACTTCCAGAGTGCTATATCTCCAGTCATGTTAACCTCTTGTGGCATCCAGTGATTTGCACAACCATCTAGATATTTTTGCCAAGCCCAATCGTATTTAAAAGGTACTAGCTGATTGACGTCAGCACTGCAGTTGATCATTGCTTTCTCATCCACATTCACTCTTGATGCGGAACCAGCTAATGCAGCATCTCCAAGAGTTTGATCAAATTTTTCTACTGCTTTTTTTGCTCTCTCCAGTCGACTTGAGACAGGACCAGTTTCTAGAGAGACATTTATTTTTGGCTGTTCTTTAAAGGCTTCATCAATCTGCTCTTCTTTTATTTCAACAGTCTCGGCGGGTGCAGCTTTTTTCTCTTGTTCTGGCGGCTTCTTTGCTGCTTCTGGTGTTTCAAATTCGTCCCAACTTAACATAATTTTCTCCTGATTTTATTGACATGCATCGCAGTCTGGATCTGTTATAGAACATGCATCAGGAAGGGCGGCGGCTTGTGGAGTTGCCTGCGGTTCTGCTGTTGCAGATACGGCGTTTAATTCACCTGTTGCTATTGTTGATTTTTCAGAGGTGGTTGCACCTTTGGATCTTAAATAATAAGTTGTTTTAAGGCCTCTTAACCAAGCCATTCTGTACATAATATCTAACTTTTTACCGTTAGGTTCGTTAATATAAAGATTAAGTGATTGGCTTTGGTCAATCCATTTTTGTCTTCTGCTTGCTGCATCAATCAGCCATTTTGGTTCTATTTCAAAAGCACAAGCATAAAGTTTTTTAATTTCTTCTGGGATGCGTGATATACCTGCTACGCTTCCATCATAGTATTTAAGATCATTAATCATAACTGAGTCCCAGAGACCCAGTTCTTTAAGAGTCTCTACCATGGGTATATTTGTTACTGTGAATTCACCCGAGAGGTTTGATTTAACAAACAAATTTTGATAAGTCGGTTCTATGGATTGAGACACTCCGGTTATATTTGCTATTGTTGCCGTTGGTGCAATCGCCATGACATTGGAATTTCTTATGCCTTGAGTTTTGATTGTTTCTCTTAAGCCATCCCAGTCCATGGTCGAGCTCTCGTCCATGTCTAAATAGTCGTCACCTCTACTTTCTTTGAGCAGTTGTATAGAGTCAATAGGCAAAATACCTTGGCTCCAAAGAGAGCCTTCATATGAGCTGTACGCCCCTCTTTCTTTTGCCAGGTCGCTTGATGCCTTAATTGCATAGTAACTAACCATTTCCATGGACCTGTCTGCGAATTCTACTGCTTCATCTGAGGCGTATGGTGTTTTAAGCATGTAGAGAGCATCATGAAAACCCATAATACCTAGACCTATTGGCCTGTGTTTTAGGTTGGATGTTTCTGCCGCCTTTACCGCGTAGTAATTTATATCTATGACGTTATCCAGCATGCGGATAGCAGTGTTTATGGTTTTCTCTATTTTCTTTTCGTCCAGCTTGCCTTCGGCTATGTGGTGCGTAAGATTGACAGAACCAAGGTTGCATACAGCTATTTCGTCTTGACTTGTGTTTAGAGTTATCTCTGTGCAAAGGTTTGATGAGTGAACTACTCCTACGTGTTGTTGTGGAGATCTTAGGTTGCAAACATCTTTAAATGTTATCCAAGGATGTCCAGTTTCAAAGACCATCGAAAGCATTTTTTTCCAGAGCTCTTTTGCATCTATTTTTTTATAGAAGTCTATTTCACCTGTTTCTGTTTGTGCTTCATATTCTTCGTAGCGTTTTTCAAAAGCCAATCCATAAAGGTCATGTAAATCTGGCGTATCACTAGGAGTGAACAGCGTCCAGCTTTTTCCTTCAGATACTCTCTTTAAGAACAGATCAGGAACCCAATTGGCGGTATTCATGTCGTGCGTTCTTCTTCTGTCGTCCCCTGTGTTCTTTCTCAGTTCTACAAACTCCTCTATATCCATGTGCCAAGTTTCTAAATAAGAACAAACTGCTCCTTTCCTTTTTCCTCCTTGATTTACTGCTACTGCGGTGTCATTTACTACTTTCAAGAAGGGGACAACACCTTGTGATTTTCCGTTTGTCCCTTTAATTTTTGATCCCAGTCCTCTGACTGGGGTCCAGTCATTTCCTAGTCCACCTGCCCACTTTGAAAGCATGGCATTATCTTGTATTGCTCCATATATGCCGTGAAGATCATCAGGCACCGTGGTTAAGTAACAAGAAGAGAGTTGAGAGTGCTGAGTGCCTGCATTGAAGAGGGTAGGTGTCGAACTCATGTAATCAAAGCTAGAAAGAAGGTTGTAGAACTCTATGGCCTTCTCTTCTTTGTTCTCCTCTCCTAGTGCCAGTCCCATGGAAACACGCATAAAGAAAACTTGAGGAAGTTCATATCTAACGTCGTTGTCATGAATAAAATATCTGTCATATAAGGTTTGTAGTCCTAAATAAGTAAAATTGTTGTCCCTTTCCCCCTGCATGGCTTTTCCTAATCTTTCGATATCCATTTTTTGCAGTTCCGGGTTTAGGATGTTGTTCTCTACGCCTTTATCTAAGAATTGCTTCAGCGCTTCTGGGTACAGTTCTTCCATTTCTGGTTGCGTTGCTTGAGCCTGCATACCCAGATATGAAAGACCTTCTGATCTTATGTTGTCTAGTAGTATTCTTGCTGTTACGTAAGTGTAGTTTGGTTCTTTTTCTACCAGTGTTCTGGCTGTCATTACCAGAGAAGATTTAACGTCTTCTAAAGTCACTCCATCGTAGAGATTTTTATTTGCTTGTTCTGTTATTTCTTCCTTAGCTACTCCGTCTAGTCCCTCGCAGGCTTCACCGACCATTTTGTCCAGTCTTGCCATGTCTGCAGCTCCATCCTCTCCCGAGTCTAAAACAACTTTTATGTCTGATATTTCTTCTGTTGCCGGTCCTGTCTCCTTCCTTTCCTTTCTTCTTTCTTCTCTGTAGAGAACATATGCACGTGCTACTTTTTGTTCGCCTGTGCGCATAAGTTCCAGTTCCACCTGATCTTGTATTTCTTCAATGTGGAGTGTTCCACCTGAAGGCATCCTTCTGCTAAAAGTTATCGTTATGGCATTTGCCAATTCATTCACTTCATTATGAATTCTTGTTGAGGCTGCTGCGGCTCCTCCTTCAACGGCTAAAAAAGCTTTTGTTATTGCTATGGCTATCTTTTCTGCATCGTAGGAAACAACTGAACCGTTTCTTTTTATTACTCTCATTTGTCCCGGTGCTATTGCTGGTTTTTGTGCAGCTTGTTTTGTTTCTTGTTGAGGGTCTTGTTTCCCTGTTTCTGTGGCGGTTTCCATGCGTTTTCCCTTTTTTTTCTTTTCTACTTTACTTTCTTTTTTTTAACTATAACCCTACATATAGTGGTTTTTTTAATTCTAGACACAAGATACTGTGTTTTATAGTAAATTACAATACTATAAATATAGAAAATTATTGTGTATTTGCTGTGGATAAGTGTTTATATTTAAAACAGTTACTCTTTTCTGTTTTCTGTTTTTTTTGGTAAATGTATGAATAAAAAGATTATGGCTATTGATCAAGGCACTACTAGCTCTAGAGCAGTTATTTTTGATCAAGATGGAAATTTTATAGATTATGAACAGAAAGAGTTTAAACAATTCTTTCCTAGTGATGGCTGGGTTGAGCACGACCCGGATGAAATATGGGACTCGGTTCTTTCCGTTTCAGAAACTTTAATAAGGAGACTGGACTTAAGATCTTCTGATATTGCATCTATAGGCATAACAAATCAAAGAGAAACAACTTTGGTTTGGAATAAAAAAACAGGAAAGCCTGTTTACCCTGCAATTGTTTGGCAAGATAGGCGCACCTCTGAATTCTGCAATAATCTCAAGACGCCAGACTTAGAAAAAATGATACAAGAAAAAACGGGGTTATTAATTGATCCATACTTTTCGGCCACTAAATTGGCTTGGATTCTTGATAATGTTGATGGGGCAAGAGAAGGAGCTGTGAGAGGTGATTTACTGTTCGGTACCATAGACAGTTTTTTAGTCTGGAAATTAACCGAGGGTAAGGTACACAAAACAGACGCAACCAATGCTTCACGGACAATGCTTTTTAACATTGCAGAGAACTCTTGGGATCCTGAACTTTTAGAACTTTTTAAGATTCCAGAAAGTATGCTCCCTGAGGTGTGTGACAATGCTCATGATTATGGCGTGACCAATTTGTTTGGAGGCTCCATAGGGATAGGTGGCATGGCTGGTGATCAGCAAGCAGCTTTAATAGGCCAATGTTGTTTTGAAGAGGGTGATGTTAAGAGCACTTATGGAACTGGGTGTTTTGTTATTTTAAACACAGGAAAAGATTTTTTAAAGTCAAAGAACAAGCTCCTTTCAACCATTGCTTACCGAATAAATGGAGAGATAACTTACGGCATAGAGGGAAGTATTTTTGTAGCAGGATCTGCTGTTCAATGGCTCAGGGATGGTTTAAATTTCTTTGAATCGGCAGCGGATACAGAAACTTTAATACAAAAAGCCCATGCAGATTCTAGGGTTGTGGTAGTTCCCGCTCTGACTGGTTTGGGCGCACCACATTGGGATCCTGAAGCCAGGGGAGCTATCTTTGGTTTAACCCGAGATAGTGGCGTTGCCGAAATTACAAAGGCCACACTTGAATCGATTGTTTACCAAACAAAAGATCTTTTGGAGGCCATGAGACAAGATGGAGCAGAAGTGAAAGAACTAAAAATTGATGGCGGCATGGTTGCTAATTCTTGGTTCAGTCAAGAATTGTCTAATGTTTTAAGTATTAAGACTTATAGACCTAAGGTTATAGAAACTACTGCAGTTGGTGCTGCCTTTCTTGCAGGTATTAATGCAGGCATCTATTCAGGTTTTGACTCTCTGAAAGATGTATGGAAGGTTGATAGGGAGTTTGTTCCCTCAACAATAAATCAAGAAGAAGAAAATCAAAAATACCTTAGATGGCAAGAAGCAATAAGGAGGACTTTATCCTAGTTTTTTAAAGAAGAGCAAGTAAAAGACTCTTTTGTGCATGCAGTCTGTTTTCTGCTTGCTCCCAAACCTTACTTCTTGGGTCATCCAACATATCTGCAGAGATTTCTTGCCCTCTAATGGCAGGAAGGCAATGAAGAAATATTGCATCACTCTTTGCTTTATTCATAACTGTTGGCGATATTTGATAGTTCGAAAATAAAGAAAGCCTTCTTTCACTGTCTTTTTCATCTCCCATTGAAACCCACACGTCTGTGGTTACTAGGTCAGCTTCTTTAAGTCCAGAATCAATTGAATTAGTTAGCTCTACATTGCTATTCAGTTCAATATCTATTGGTTTATATTCATCCGGACAGACAATAGTCAGATTAAAATTAAAAATTTCTGCTGCTTCCATGTAGCTATAACAAACATTATTAAAATCCCCCACCCAGCAAACTTTTTTATTTTCTAGTGAACCTTTATGTTCTACAAAAGTCAGCATATCTGCCAACAGCTGACATGGGTGTGATAGATCGGTTAAACCATTTATGGTTGGCACACTAGAGCTTTCAGCAAATTTTTCTAGAGTACTATGCTTTAAGGTTCTTAAAACTATTCCATCAGCCATTGAACTTATAATCTTAGAAGTATCTGAAATGGGTTCACCTCGCCCAAGCTGAAGGTCATTGACAGAAAGAAAGCTAGCTCTGCCTCCCAGTTGGTTCATGGCGACTTCAAAAGATAATCTTGTTCGGGTAGAAGATTTTTCAAAAATGAGAGCCAAATACTTTCCCTTGAGATTCTTTTGATGTGATCCATTCTTTAATTCAAGCGCACCATGAACTAAATCTCTCACCCCAGTGGATCCGTATTCTTTTAGATTTAAAAAGTGTTTGTTCATCTTATGTGCATTTAAAAAAAGCCGTCGACTATATAGTTCATCGAGAATAATAGCAATTAATGATATCCTTCGCTTTTTTTAGAGGACAACCATTCAAAATGACAAGTTTTCAAGTAAGGCCTTACAGTAATATCTCACCCATTGGGTTAGAGAAATTTGGTGGAACTAATTGCAGTGTGACTGAAACTTCTGAAACACCTGACGGTATTTTAGTTAGAAGTACCAAGTTGAATGAAGGACACCTTGGCAATACTCTAATGGCTATATCTAGAGCTGGAGCAGGTGTGAATAACATACCTGTTGATTTATGTACCGACAGAGGCGTTGTTGTTTTTAATACCCCTGGCGCGAATGCAAATGCTGTCAAAGAATTAGTCCTTGCCGGCTTGATGCTGTCTAGTAGAAATATTTTTTCTAGCATAGATTTTGTAAATAATTTACAACATCTTTCTGAAATGAAAGATCTTGAACCTTACCTGGAAGAGAATAAGAAGTTGTTTAAAGGAAAGGAATTAGCCGGTTCCGTATTGGGTGTTGTGGGTCTCGGGTCTATTGGTTCAAAAGTAGCTAAAATGGGAGTCGCTTTAGAAATGCATGTTATTGGATATGATCCTGCTCTTTCTGTTGAAGCAGCCTGGAAACTTCCCAGTGAAGTTATTCCTGCAGAATCATTGGAAGAATTATTTAAGAATTCTGATTACATAACCATTCATATTCCTGCCTTAGATTCAACGAAAGGGATTATTAACAAAGATCTTTTGAAGCATTGTGAAGGAGTTTCACTACTCAATTTTGCAAGGCATGAGGTTGTTAATACAGAGGATGTTTTAGAAATTCTTGATTCCAATAATTTAGATAACTTCATAACGGATTTCCCAACACCAACTTTAATTAAAAGAGCTAATCAACACAAAGACGTAATTTTACTACCTCACATAGGGGCCAGTACATTTCAAGCTGAAGAAAACTGTGCAGTTATGGCGGTTAATCAAATGGTTGATTTCCTTGAGAATGGTAATATTAAAAATTCTGTTAATTTTCCTAACGTCCAATTAAACAGAACAACACCTAACCGCATCACTATAACCAATAAGAATGTACCTGCCATGATTGGACAAATTGCCACTACCCTTGGTGATTTAGGTCTAAACATTGCTGATATGACTAATGTCAGCAGGGGCGATATTGCTTACAACATAATTGATATAGAAAACACAGTAGAAGAGGAGGCTATAAACACTCTTTCTTCTATTGAAAATGTTATTAATGTAAGACTTCTTAAATAACAGCCTGGAAAACAATAAACGCCTGGTAATTATATCTTTTTTATTTCTATTTCCTTGGAAGTAGAGGCTCAATGTTTAGCCCAATAAGCATTTGAATTTATTTCTGATTAAATTAATTCCCAGTCTGTTTCTAAGAGTTTCTGACCATCTAATTTAAGCTAGAATGCTATCTACTTGTATTTGTTATTAAAACAATTAAAAGTCTTTAATGTATTTAACTAAATTAGAAGTCTCAATCTTTTGCACATAAAACCTAGGGTTTTACCAACTTAAGCAATGAACTTATAAAAACTAATAATTTTTTTTACAAAAAAAGTGCTTAAAATCTAAGCTATTGTTTTTATTGAGTTTTTTTTTATTAGATCAAAATTTGTACAATTCGCTGACACTCCTTTGTTACAGAAGCATTTGCTACATATGTAAAACTTATCCATAGACTTATCCACAGAAATTGTGGATAAAATTCTTAATTTTTTTTTGGTTTATCGACAACTTTTTTTTCTTTAGAATAGGGTGCTTATAGATGAAAACTTCTCAAAAAAATATATTCTCTTCTCTGGGGCCCGACTGGAAAAAGGCTTTAAAATCTGAATTTAATAAAGACTATATGGTAATAATCAGTCAATTCCTGGAAGAGGTAAAAAGGTCAGGAAAGATATTTTATCCCGAAGAAAAAAACTTATTCTCATGCATGAAAATTACCCCTTTTACTGAAGTTAAAGTTGTAATACTAGGGCAAGATCCTTATCACCAGGCTGGCCAAGCGAATGGGCTATCTTTCTCAGTTAACCCTGGAACAGCAATACCCCCTTCACTAAAGAATATCTATAAAGAAATACTCTCAAGCACAGGGAATCTGGAATCTTCGGATGGCTCACTAACAGGATGGGCCAAACAAGGCGTGCTCCTCTTAAATAGTGTTTTAACAGTTGAAGAAGGTCTTCCCGGCTCTCATGCAAATATAGGTTGGGAGAAATTCACTGATAAGGTCATAAGTAAATTAAACCAATCAGATAAATTAGTTTTCATGTTATGGGGGAAAAATGCATCAATGAAGGGATCTATTATTAATAGATCAAAACATTTGGTCTTAGAATCCGCACATCCATCGCCTCTTTCGGCATACAAAGGTTTCCTTGGCAATGGTCATTTTTTGAAATGTAATGAATTTTTAAAGAAAAACGGCCTGACAGAAATTAGATGGTAGGGCTACCTTTTAATTGTTAGTAAAGTGCGACCGTCAGAAGTTTTATAATCTCCTTCTATCTTGTCAGCTTTAATTGATATTAAGGCGTAATGCCCTTTCTGATGGTTTAGTACTTTCACTACAGAGCCAATTCTTTTCCCTGTTCTATCTTCAATCGACATGTTCGCTTCTGCAAGATCATTAGATCCTTCAGCTAAATATAATCTTGGTAAGCTTTTAGCCCGATAATGCATTCTTGCAACAATTTCTTGACCTGTGTAACAACCTTTCTCAAAATCTACCCTTTCGGAAACGTCATAATTTATTTCATGAGGGGTTAGTTTTTCAGAAAGATCTTCCGTGATTTCAACATCTTTATTAAGAAAATCATCTAAATACCAGTCACTTAAATCTGAAGTAACATCACCAGAATCATAAATATTATCGCCTTGGTTGATAATGATGAGTTTAAAACTTTTATCCAGATAACCTAAGATTAAGCCGCTATGTTGATTATCTTTAAGATTGAATTCAGGAAAAAACTTTTCCAAGGCATCATTGTCGGCACCGTATATATCTTTATCTGCAAGAATTGAAATATCTACTTGATAGAAAGGAGAATATTTTTTAAGAACTTCCTGTGTTTTTTTCATCATTAACTCAGGACCAATTAACCAAAACTTGTTTGTGTTTTGCTCATGAGGAGAAATAACAACAAAAGAGCTAACAACCCTTCCTTTGAGGTTGCATATTGCTCCTAGGATGGGGTTTTTAGGACTGACTTTGTCCATATCGCAAGTTAATTGTCCCTGTAATAACTCCATTGCCCCTTCACCTGCTATTTCAAGTATGTTCAAATAGTTCAAGTTTATTAATCTTTTCTTGTTCATGGTTTTATCACTTACATTATAGGGCAAACAGCTTGACAGATTTAAAGAAAAAAATATTGTGGCAATGCAGAAGGGGCTTGTGGGAGCTTGACCAAATTCTTTTACCTTTCGTAGAAAATAATTTTGAAAATTTAAAAAAGGAAGATCAGCTGCTTTTTCAAAAATTATTACAATACGAGGACATAGAGCTTTTTGATATCTTTGTTAATAAGATTGAACCAAAAGAAAATAAAATGAAGGATTTAGCTCTCTTAATTGTTGATAAACACATGAAAAATCAAAATGGATTTTAAGCCGTCACTACTTGCGGATTTAGGAGCAACCAATGCCAGGTTTGCAATAACTGAGGATGGGTTTTCTTACCAAAATGCGAAGGAGTTAAAGATTTCTGAATACAACTCGATGAGTGATCTTTGTATAGCTTACCTTTCATCTATAAACGCTAGCAATATAAGAAGAGGCTTTATTGGAGTGGCTGCGCCAGTAATAGGAGATGTGATTACGTTTGTAAATTGTGATTTAGAATTTAGTCAATCAGAGTTGAAATCAAGTTTATTTCCGGAAGGACTTAAGGTTGTAAATGATCTGGCCTTGCAGGCTCATGCAGTTAATTTTCTTGAAGAAGACGAGCTAGAATGTATAGGGAAAAAATTTCTAGATGCTAGGGGCCCAAGAATTTTAGTAATGCCAGGAACTGGTTTGGGCATGGCTGGAATCGTAAATGAAGAGGTTGTTTCAACTGAGGCGGGACATTTAAATATTCCTGCTAAGATAAAAAAAGAAAGCCTTGATCAAATCATAGAAGTTTTTAGAAACAAGACAGGAAGGATGCCTACTTTTGAAGATTTTTTATCTGGTAAGGGATTGAACTTCTTTTATTGTGTTCTTTCAGACCAAGAAGAATGCAGTCTTACAAACGAAGAAATCTTATCAAATTACAATACAGATGGTGTTTGCTTAGAAGTAAAAGAGAGTATGAACTACCTTTATGCTGCTTATTTAAGGTACATCGCTTTGGCTTGGGGTGCGCTTGGAGGCGTCTACTTGGCGGGATCGATCACGAATTCTTTATTATTTGATATAGATAACAACAAGTTTAGACAGATATTTGAAGACAGTGAGACGATGAATAGCCTGCTTAAGGCAACCCCTATATTCAGAGTTAAACCACAAGACCTTGGTTTTAGAGGGGCCTTAAAGCTTGCAAGAGAGCTTTAAGATCTATTTAATTTTAAAAGAACTATTATTAATAAGAACTTTTATCTCATTGTTGGGTCTATTTCATTATGGTTGATAGGCAATTAAAAAAAGAAACGAATAAAGAAGCAGACCTTGCTTTGGTAAGAAGAGCTAAAAAAGGAGACTATCGAGCTTTTGATCTTTTAGTTTTAAAATATCAATCTCGTATTGTTTCTATTGCCTTTAAGTTCGTTAAAGAAATTCAACTTGCAGAAGACATTTCACAAGAAGCTTTTATAAAAGCTTACAGATCCATTGATTCGTTTAGAGAGGAAAGTGCATTTTATACTTGGCTTTATAGAATAACTGCTAACACGGCTAAGAATTATTTAGTCTCTAAAGGACGTAGAAAAGAGTCTTCCATTTCAGAAATGAGCATTTCCGAAAATGAAGATTTTTATGAGTTACCCACCAATGATTCTCCGGAACAAATTCTTATGGCTCAGAGTCTAAAGGACACCATCTATGATGCATTAAGTAATCTACCTGAGGACACAAGAACTGCATTATCTTTAAGGGAGTTTGAAGGTCTAAACTATGAAGAGATAGCAGAGATTATGAACTGTCCTGTTGGCACGGTGCGTTCAAGAATATTTAGAGGGCGAGAGGCTTTAGAGAATTTAATCTCACCAATCACAGATAAGTTTAAAGTTAGGAATAATAAAGAAATAATATGAATGAAAATATAAAAGAAAAGATTTCTGCATTGGCAGATGGAGAATTGTCTGAGTTTGAAGTTCGAAGAGTTTTAGATGAAATTGAAAAAGAACCGGATCTAAGAAATTATTGGGATTTACTTCAAATAACGCGTCGAAGTCTAACCAATGAAGATTTGGGCAATATAGGAATTGATATATCTGGCCGTGTAAGGAGGGAGTTGTCAGGAAGAAAACCTCACGTGGTAGAAGAGGATTTTTCTTACTCGAGGTATAAAAGCTATTTAGCCGCTACAGCAGGCCTAGCAATGGTATTTGGAGTTAATTTTTTCTTAACCCCATCCTATACAGATGCAGATTCTTTTTCAGAAGAAGCATCCCAAACAATCGCTAATGCAATAGCAAGTCCAGAGGCCATGGAGGTATTGAACAATTCAGTTTTAGGCATGGATGCAAAATTAAAAGATTTTAATTACGTTTCAGGTGGGGCTATGCATGCAAATTATGTATTTCCAAAAGATGGCAAAAAGTTCAGGGTAAGCTTGTCTCCAGTTCTATCAGAATACAAAGCTAAGCAAGCACCTGAATTACGAAGAGTTTTCATTAAAACAGACAAAGGAGTGTTTGTTGTTTCTGTTAGCGGAAACATAACAGATGAAAAAAAATCTAGAATACTTCAAAATGCAAATTACTTCTCTAATCAGATAAAGTAAAATTAAATAAAAATTATGCGCGAAATAAAATTTCTTACCTTAACCGTGGGTGCCTTGCTGGTGAGTTACCAGCTTATATCAAAAGATCTCCCTAACTTTTCAGATTTAGCTGAAGAGTCTACTCCTGCTGTCGTTAACATAACCAGCACCAAAACTGTGTCTAACAGGCAGTCAAGTCCGTTCGGACAAAGAGGCTTTGAAGATCCAAGGTACGATGAATTCTTTAAAAGATTTTTTGGAGAACAAGGACCAAATCAGCAGCGTCAGCGGCCTGTTAAGTCAACTGGATCTGGCTTCATAATATCTAAAGATGGGTACCTGTTAACAAATAACCATGTTGTGGAAGGTGCAGATGAGGTAATGGTAAGTTTAGGAGACAGAAGAGAATATAAGGCAGAAATAATTGGGTTAGATGCCAGATCGGATGTTGCTTTATTAAAAATAGAAGCGGACAACTTACCCGTCTTGAGAATAGGGAGTTCAAAGAAACTTAAAGTAGGAGAGTGGGTGGTGGCTATAGGCTCTCCATTTCAGCTTTCTTTTTCAGTAACAGCAGGAATTGTCAGTGCTAAAGGAAGAAGCATTCCAAATGGTTCGGATACTACTTACGTGCCTTTCTTGCAAACTGATGTCGCTATAAATCCAGGTAATTCTGGAGGACCATTATTTAATCTTGAAGGCGAAGTTGTTGGTATTAACTCTCAAATATACACAAGATCTGGTGGTTACATGGGGGTCTCATTTTCAATTCCTATTGACTATGCAATGGATGTAGCTGACCAACTAAAAGAAAAAGGTTATGTGGCTAGAGGTTGGTTGGGAGTTAGCATACAAGAAGTAACTACTGAGCTAGCTGAAGCTTTAGAAATGGAAATACCTAAAGGAGCGCTAATCAGTCAAATTATTAAAAATAGCCCGGCCGAAAAATCTGGTCTTAAGGAAGAGGATGTAATACTTTTATTTGATGGAGAAGAAATATTCTATTCTGCTGATTTACCGCAAACGGTAGGCAGCATTAAACCAGACTCACAAGTAACTGCGGTGGTTTTGAGGGATGGAAAAAAGAAATCAATACGAGTGAAGGTGGGGGAATTGCCTAAAGATCCAGGATTGGCTTTTTCTTCGCAATCCAACTCTTTTGCTAATATTTTAGGTGTCATAGTGGGGAATCAAGAGTCTAAAAGCGACATGCCTGGAGTTTTAGTTAAAGAATTAGACCCCACTGGGTTAGCGGCTTCAGCAGGAATTTTAAAAGGAGACGTTGTCTATTCAATAGGACGCATTCCTGTCAGAAACACAACGGATTTTAATAATGCTCTCAAAAAACTTGAATCCGATAAAAACATAACTATTGGTGTGGCTCGTAATGGGATTAAAAGAATTCTTAGCTTAAAGCTTACAAAGTAGTTATCCTTCTCAGTATTCACAGCCTTATAAGGTTGCTTTCTATGCATGAATATTAGAAATTTTTCAATAATTGCCCACATCGATCATGGTAAATCTACCCTTGCTGACAGGATTATAGAATTGTGCGGAGGCCTTTCAAGTCGCGAGATGACCTCACAAGTTCTGGACACTTTGGATTTAGAGAGAGAAAGGGGTATTACAATAAAAGCTCAGACGGTATGTCTTTCTTATAAAGCGAAGAATGGAGAAACTTACCAATTCAACTTGATCGACACACCTGGACATGTAGATTTTTCTTACGAGGTTTCCAGGTCTCTGTCTGCTTGTGAGGGAGCCATTCTTCTAGTTGATGCTTCGCAGGGCGTAGAAGCACAAACATTATCAACCTGTTATAGCGCCGTAGAAGAGGGGGTAACAATAATACCTGTCCTTAATAAATTAGATCTTGATCAATCCGATCCAGAGAGAGTCAGAAAAGAGATAGAAGAAATAATAGGAGTGGACGCTTCGGAAGCTCCGTGCATAAGCGCAAAAATGGGCACTGGTATTGAAGAAGTTCTTGAGCAAGTAGTTGCCTTGATTCCTGAACCAGAGGTCTTAATTGAAGAGCCGTTACAAGCATCAATCATAGACTCTTGGTTTGATAATTATTTGGGTGTCGTGTCTCTGGTTAGAGTTGTAAAAGGCACCATTAAAAAAGGTGATTCCATTGAGGTATTCTCAAAAAAAGAGAAACATAATGTGGATAAAATTGGAGTTTTTACCCCTAAAATAAAAGACCTAAAAGAACTGCAATCCGGTCAAGTTGGTTTCATTTGTGCAAGCATAAAAGATATTAGAGGAGCTCCGGTTGGTGACACTCTTGTTAAGGCAAATTCAGACACAGCAAGTCTCCCTGGATTTAAGGAAGTGAATCCCCAAGTCTATGCAGCTCTTTTTCCTCAAAGCGCTGATGACTTTGAAGCTTTTAGAGAATCTCTAGAGAAACTGTGCATCAACGATGCTGCTCTTCAATATGAACCGGAGCAATCTGAGGCTCTGGGAGCAGGATTTAGATGCGGATTTCTCGGCACTTTGCACATGGAAATAGTCTCTGAGAGATTAAATCGAGAACACGGCATGGATCTCATCGCTACAGCACCTACGGTGGCTTATGAGATAATTAATACGGAAGGAAAAACACTAAGAATTGAGAATCCTAGCGCTCTACCAGACTACAGTAAGGTCAAATCAATATTAGAGCCCATTGCAAGAGCAAACATCTTAGTGCCTGAGGCTTATATTGGTTCGGTGATGAAGCTTTGCAACGACAAAAGAGGGAAGCAAATAACAATGCGATACGTGGCTGATCAAGCAGAATTGACATACGATATTCCTTTAAGTGAAATAGTAGTGGATTTCTTTGATAGGTTAAAATCTGTCAGCAGAGGCTATGCCTCCCTAGATTACTCTTTGGATAGATACGAAGAAGCAGATGTAATAAAGCTAGATATTCTTCTTAATGGAGATCGTGTAGATGCTCTTGCGCATATGGCACATAGATCTGTTGCCTCTTTAAAGGGCAAACAATTTACTGAGTCCCTTAAAGAGGTTATACCCAGACAGCAATTTGATGTTGCTATACAAGCTGCGATTGGAGGGAAGATAATTTCTAGACAGACAGTTAAAGCATACAGAAAGGACGTAACAGCTAAATTATATGGCGGTGATGTGACTAGAAAGATGAAGCTGCAAAAAAAGCAAAAAGCAGGCAAAAAGAGAATGAAGAGCATAGGAAGGGTTGAAATACCTCAAGATGCTTTTTTATCAGTTTTAAAGGTTAGGGATTAAGATGGATACAGCTCTAGTTTTATTTGTTATTAGCGAACTTATTGGTTATTCTTTTTGGGTTCTTTTTACTCGCTCTAAAAACAGTCGAGGCAGGGATATTGTGAGCTTTATAATGTTTATCCTGGCTTTAGTAATACTAGTGAGGGTGTTTCAATTAAACTTAGATTTTGGCTTAGTTTTATCCATTGCTACTTTACTGGCAGGTATTTCATGGGTGATTGGGCACTTCATTAAAATAGAAGATCTTAGAAAAGAAAGTAAATCGTATTTTATTATATTATTTGTTATTACTTGCTTGAGATCGTTCACTTACGAACCATATCAAATCCCTTCACGATCAATGGAACCAGGATTACAAATAGGTGATTTTGTGCTTGTAAATAAATACGCTTACGGTCTTAAATTTCCAGGTACCCATTACTTGTTGTCTGATTTAACGGCACCCAAGAGAAATGAGGTTGCTGTTTTTTTACCACCCCATAGTTTATGTGACGTTAACCCTCAAGAAGCAAGACCGGATATCATCAACTTATCTCTTCAAAAAAGTCAGTCTTTTTTGAACAGGTTCATGGCTTTACAAAAACAACGATGCACGGAATTAGGCATCAAATACGTCAAACGCATTCTTGGCGTTCCTGGAGATTTAGTTGAAATTAAGGGCTACGAAGTTTGGATAAATGGTACGAAGCTTCCACATACGATAATTGGAAAAGATGAAACTGGAGATTTAATAGAAGAAACATTGGATAAGGGCACTCATATCATTAAATCTCAAGGTATTTCAGACTATGAGGAGCACAAATGGAAGGTGCCAGAAGGCAGCTATTTAGCTATAGGAGATAATCGAGATAACAGCTTAGATAGCAGAGCTTGGGGGTATTTTTCTGATAAATATCTTATCGGTAGAGCGGAATACATATGGTTGCACTGGGGTTCTTTCTCTGAGTTTCCAGGTTTTAGTAGGAACGGAAGGATTCAATAGTGACCCATGCGCTCTATTAGTCAAAAATTAGGATACAGTTTTAGAGACCCTGCTTTATTGGAACTTTCTCTTACCCATAAGAGCAGTTCATCTGATAATAATGAGAGATTGGAATATTTAGGCGACGCGCTCTTAAATTTTATTATTGCTGAAGAGGTATTTAAACGATTTGAGAGTTTGTCTGAGGGCAAGTTAACCCAATTTCGGGCGTCTTTGGTTAGTCGAGAATTACTTAATGAGATGGGAAAAGAAATTGGTCTTGAAGACTGTGTAAAAATAGGAAAAGGAGAGACGGCTCAAGGAAATTCAATATTGGGTAATACGTTTGAAGCATTAATAGGAGCCATTTACCTTGACGGAGGTTTTCATGAAGCTTCTAAAATCGTATCCACGTTATTTAATGAAAGGTTAAGTGCTCTTAGCCATTCCCAAGATCTAAAAGATTCAAAGTCCAGGTTGCAAGAGCATCTTCAAAAAAGAGGAGATGATTTACCCTTTTATGAATTAGTTGGCGAAGAGAATAATAATCAAGTTAAGAAATTTAAAATTCTGTGTCGTCTTGATGGTTTAGGTTTGACCGTTGAAACCGAAGGCAGCACACGAAAGAAAGCTGAAATAAAAGCTGCGGAAAAAATGTTAGAGTTAATAGAATTAAAGAATGACTAAATCAGAAGATTCAAGAACAGGTTACGTCTCCCTAATCGGTAAAACCAATGTGGGCAAGTCAACCTTGCTTAACCAGATAGTTGAACAGAAGGTTTCTATTACTTCCAGAAAACCTCAAACAACTCGTCATAGACTTTTGGGTATAAAAACTAAGGCAGGTGCTCAAGCTATATTTATAGACACCCCTGGCTTTCATCAAGGTCAGAAGAGAGCTTTAAATCGTTACATGAATAAAGTGGCTTTGGATGCAATGTCAGGGGTAGATGTTCTTCTCTACGTTATTGAAGCATTAAGGTTTGATGAAGAAGATGAAAGATTGCTGGCCCAGATACCTGCTAATTTAGATCATGTCATCCTTGTTATTAATAAAGTGGACAGAGTTTTGGATAAGGACAGGTTACTCCCATTTATCGAAAAACTATCACTGAATTTTAATTTCTCAGATATTGTCCCTATTTCTGCCTTAAAAGACCAAAATATTGACAGCCTAGAAGCTTCTATCTTTTCTAAGCTTCCTAAAGGAGCTCATTCTTACCCAGAAGATCAGGTGGCAGATACCACTGAAAGGTTTTTAACGAGTGAAATAATAAGAGAAAAATGCATAACCAGAGTGGGAGATGAGATCCCTTATCGCATTTCAGTCATGATCGATTCTTTTCAATTAAAAAATGAAGTAACGCACATTGAAGCAACTCTTTTTGTAGAAAAAAAGAGTCAGAAAGGTATTGTTATTGGTCAAGGAGGGAAGCGTTTAAAATCCATTGGTACGGCAGCCAGGCTGGATCTAGAAGAAGTGCTTCAAACCAAGGTAATGCTAAGTCTCTGGGTTAAAGTTAAGAGCGGATGGACCGATAACGAAGCTTTCATGAGCACAATGGGATACGATCTTGGTTAATCGAGCTAATTTAGAACCGGCGTTTATTCTCCACACAAGGTCGTTTAAAGAAACGAGTCTTATTGTCGACGCTTTCACTGAAAATTTTGGAAAGATTTCTTTCGTAGCGAAGGGGGCGAAACGACCCAAAAGTAGCCTAAGAGTTATTCAAACACCTTCTTCTGTTTTTTCAATTTCTTTTGTGGGGAAGAGTGACTTGAAGAACCTTACTCATTGCGAAATCATAGACCATTTCAGGTTGTCTTCTAAGGTGGCATTTAGTTGCATCATCTACTTGAATGAACTTTTAACAAAAACACTTGAAAAGGAAGATCCTCATCCTGAAATATTTCAACAGCTTAAGTCTCTTTATTACAATTTATCAAAAGAACAAAATCAAGAGGCAATCGAGTTGCAACTTAGATCGTTTGAGCTAATTTTACTCCAAGAGCTTGGTTACGGAATTGATCTAGAAAGCGAAGCTTTAACAGGGAAGTCTATAGATGCTGATTCTTTTTATAGCTTTGATCCTACCTTAGGGTTCACCAACTTAGGAGCGGATGAAAATAAATCTGTGGTAAATACTTTTTCAGGTAAAGATATCCTAAGTTTTGCCAAAGGAGATCTTATCAGCACAAGCTCAAGGAATGCCTCAAAGCAAATAATGAGACGCGCACTGGACTTTCAACTTGGCAATAAGACCTTAAATATAAGAAAATACTTAATCGAAAACGAGGCAAAACAATGATTAAAGGTGTTGGCGCAGATTTTTTAGAAAAATCTAGAATAGAAAATGTGTTTTTAAAGTTTGGGAATAAGTTTGTTAACAAGATTTTATCTGAGAAAGAGTCTTATGAGTTTAATAAAAAAATTAACTTAACAAAAAAAGTTTCGTACCTCAGTAATAATTTTGCCTGCAAAGAGGCGGTTTCAAAAGTCTTAGGAACAGGCTTTTCTCAAGGTGTTTTAATAAAAGATATTGAAATCCTTAGATCTGAAGCGGGCGCTCCCTACACCAATCTGCATGGTGAGGCAGGTAGGGTGGCTAAGGAAAGGGGTGTGGAAAAATTTCATTTAACAATAACCGATACAAAGGATTACTCTTTGGCATTTGCAATAGGAGAACAAAGATGAAAATAATATTATTAGGCCCTCCCGGTGCTGGAAAAGGCACACAAGCAGATGTTATATGTAAAGCCTTTAACATACCGCACATCTCTACTGGAAATATGCTGAGAGAGGCAGTAGAGGCACAAACTGACCTGGGAAAAGAAGCACAAGCACTTATGGATGCTGGGATATTGGTTTCCGATGAAGTTATTGTTGGATTGGTAGAAGAAAGAATAGCTCAAAGTGATTGTCAGTCAGGGTTTCTCTTTGATGGTTTTCCAAGAACAATTCCTCAAGCAGAAGCCTTAGTTAAGAGATCCATAGAAATAGATTTTGTTATAGAGATAGACGTGCCCGAAGAAGAGATAATAAATAGAATGTCAGGCAGACGAATGCATCCTGGTTCTGGAAGAAACTATCACGTAGAATTCAATCCACCAAAAGCACATGATATTGATGATGAGACCGGTGAACCTTTAGTCCAAAGAGAGGATGATAAGCCTGAAACGGTTAAAGATAGATTGCAAGTTTACAGCAACCAAACTTCCCCGCTAATTAAGTTCTACTCAAAAGGAATAGAATCCATTAGTTACGTCAAGGTTTCCGGCAGTCAGTCTCCTGAAGAAGTTTCACGAGCTATTCTTGATCAAATAAAAAGATCTTAATATGGCAAATATTCTTGCCATAGAGACTTCTAGCGATGCCTGCTCTCTGAGTCTTTCGTTTAACGATGATGATTTTCATTTCCATAAAATTTTACCCAAACAACACACGGAAAGGCTGTTAATAGAAATCAAAGCTTTACTTGAACTGGCAAACGCTCAATTGCAAGACTTGAATGCAATCGCTGTTGGTTGCGGTCCCGGATCTTTCACTGGTATTAGACTGGCGTGTTCTATAGCTCAAGGTTTGGCATTTAGTAATGACCTAAAAACCATACAAGTTTCTAGTCTTGAAGTGTTAGCAAGAAATATTAATACTCAATTAGGCGCTGATCGCATCGTTTCTATTGTTGATGCTCGAATGCAACAGCTCTACGTCGGCGAATTCTTATATTCAAAAGACGCACTTGTTACTTCCGATACTTTCGTCATTCCAGTAGAAGAATTTAAATTATCTGCCTATGAGGAGAATACATTCTTTGTTGGAGATGGATGTGATCTGATCGAGAAGCGACTTAAGGAAATATCAAAGAATATTTTTTTAAATCTGCCTTTGGCTTCAGATCTTCTGTCAATTGCAAAAGATAAATACATTAACAATGAATTATTAGAACCTGCCGAACTCCTTCCCATCTATCTTTTTGGTGAAGATCAGTGGAAGAAAGCTAAATGAGTATCGTTGATCTTTTTATTCTATCTGTTATCCAGGGGCTGACTGAATTTTTACCAGTTTCTAGCTCGGCACACCTAATCTTAGTTAGTGAATTTCTTAATTCAACCGATACAGGAATCGTTTTTGATGTGGCAGTGCATTTAGGCACTTTATTGGCAGCGATGATTTACTTTAGAAAAGAAGTTATAGGAATGATAAGAGGGCTGTCTTTCAATCAAAGGAATAAAGAGGAAACTCATCAACTGGTCAATATTCTAGTTGCCGTCTTACCAATTCTCATACTGGGTTTTCTTTTAAGAGATTTTGTTGATCAGAATCTTAGATCATCTGAAATTATAGCTTATGCAACAATCTTCTTTGGTCTTATTCTGTTGTGGTCGGATAAGATAAAAACAACCTCTAACGACATTAACTTGATAACCACCCAACAAGCCTTCATCATCGGTCTCTCTCAGTGTTTTGCTTTGATACCTGGAACCTCCAGGTCAGGTGTAACCATATCGGCAGCTCTTTTTTTAGGCATTGGCAGAGAAGCAGCGGCAAAATTTAGTTTTTTATTGGCCATTCCAACGATAGGAGCAATAGCGGCCTCAGAATTAATGAATTTAAGCATAAAAGACCTGCTAAACCAGGGTTCTGACCTTGTGTTAGCAGTATGTGTGTCTTTTGTAATCGCCTACTTAACCATCGATGCTTTTTTAAAATTAGTGAATCGCTTTAGCTTTACCCCGTTTGTTATTTATAGGGTCTTATTAGGAGTTTGGCTTCTTTCTTACTGGGTTTGATGTTGCCTGTATTGATTTCTGAAACCAATGAATCTGAATTAATTATTCAAGATCTTGCCTCAAGGCTTGGACTGGATCTTTTAATTAGAGGTGAAGAAGAAAAGGAACCCCAATTAGCTAATGATCAATATTATCTCGTTAGGGGTAAAAAAAAGAGTCATTTACAAATAGGGCTAAAAGGTAAGCAAAAACCTATTCTGTGTAATTTTACGGAATGGTCAAACAATAAAAAGAAAAGCAACCTTTTAAGGTGCATGAAGGGATTACCTTCAGACTGTTCTGTCGTAGACGCTACGGCTGGATTCGGAAGAGATGCCTTGGAATTAGCCACCGTTTCTAATTCCGTAGTGTTGATTGAGAGGGTTCCATGGTTGCATTACCTTTTGCAAGATGGCATCAAGAATTCAACTGAGGAATACGTTTTGAGCTTGGTCAGTAAGTTTGAATTGATTCAATCGGATGCTAGAGATTTCTTTGCTATTAAGAAAAATGAAGCAGACGTTGTTTATCTTGATCCAATGTTTCCTAACACTGGAAGTGCTAGAGCAAAAAAGAATATCCAAGCTTTAAGAGATCTATCGGAAGAAGACCTTTCTGAGGATTTACTCATACAGGCCTTAAATTTCGCAAAAAAAAGGGTAATAGTTAAGAGACATAAAAATTCCAGTTATTTGAATAATCAAAAACCTAGTTTTTCAATCCAAGGTAGGGTGGTTAGATTTGACGTGTACGTCGTTAGTTCATCTCATTAATGAGGTTGATAAATTGTTGATTAAAGAAATTTAAATAATCTTTCTTAACCCGCTTTGTAATTCTTGCAGCCTGAAGGTTAAGATCTCCATCCTCTTTTACTAATTTATCCAATAAAAGCTTGTCTATAAACTCATCAAATTTATTCTTGTCAGAAAATTCCGGATAAGGCCAACCTTCAACCGACTCAAGCCTTTTGGCAATATTGGTGCATAACTTTTTTAACTCTTCTCTTTTTATTGAAGGGTGCTCCCAAAGGGTGTTTAAAACTATGAAGAATCTTTTAATACTAGGCTCGCTAATATTAGATAAAGCAATAAAATCTTCATACTTTGCTGTGTTGGAGTTGGGTTTTGTTAGATTTCCTGATTCAGTTTCTTCTATCAAACCAGATTTCATGAGGGTTTTTAAAGCACTTTTAATGAGATCATCGAGTTCTGCATCAGTTTCCAGAAGGTTATAATCTCTTTTTAAGAAAGGAAAAACCAACCCAACCAACCTTAAAACTTCATCGTAAGAAATTTCATTAACGTACCTGAGTGACTCGCATACAGTTGAATAAAGTATAAAAATATGCGAAATATTATTTTTATAAAATGAAAGAATGGATGTCTCATCGTTAGTGGGTTTAAATATTCTAGAATTACCAACAAGCTGACTACTGATTAGTTTTAATTCTTCCGTCTTATTAATAATTTCTGAAGCATTGGTGTTGGTTAGCCAGACGTGATTGTAGGTTTTAGAGTTTTTAATTAGATCCAGATAAAGGTTTATTCTTTGTTTTAATTTGTCTTCGCTCAAAGATTGAGTTGAATCGGTTAATAAGCTTATTGAAAACAAACTGGTGGTTGTAACTGCCACTGAAGAATTAATACCTTGAATGATTAACTCACCCAAGCTTGTAGTGGCCTTTCTTAACCATTCAGGTTTTTCACTAAGTGCATTCTTTTTTAAATCCGATTCTTCAACTTCTTCTCTAAGAAAGCTTCCCAGGTCGATAGGGGATCCAAAGTTTATGTATGCATTGCCAAGGTAGTTATTAAAATCTTTTAAAACTTTTAGTGGATCTAAGAGACTTTCACCCTTTTTTGATTTACCTGAGAGCTCAGAAAGATAGCTTTGGCCTTCAAGAATTTTTTCGTAACCTATGTAAATAGGCACTATTTTTACATTATCAGATTCTAGGCTAGCAAAACTTCTGATTATCATAGAGATGAGCCCCGGTCTTGATGGCAGAGACAGCCCGGACCTGCTTCTTCCTCCTTCTGGAAAGAATTCTATTGAACTTCCTCTTCTGATCAGGTTTCTTATGTGTTGAAAAAAAATGGTACTGTAAAGAGGGTTTTTAAAAGACCTTCTCATGAAAATAGCTCCACCACCTCTTAGAATCCTGCCCATAATAGGCAGATTAAGATTATTTCCAGCAGGAATTTGAGGAACCATGAGTCCGTTCTCATAAAGAACATAAGACAAAGCGCAATAATCTATATGGCTGCGATGGCAGGGCACGTAAACAATTGAATTTTCACTAGAAATCTTTTTTATCTCCTCTAGGTTATTAATATGAATACCGTCATAGCGTGAGTTCCAAAACCAAGAAAAAGACCTGATAAGAAGCCTGACAATGGGGTAATTCAGATCGGAACAAATTTCATTAGCATAGCGTAAAGATTTTTTCTTAAGCCTTTTCTTAATTTTTGCATTACCTTCAGATAGCCTTTCTATTTCTTTCTTTACCTCGGCGTTTTGGCTAAGAGAATGCACAAGTGTTCGTCTGTGTGAAATATCCGGTCCTAGCTTGGCCTGTTTAGATCGCCTGAAGAGCGCTCTTAAATATCTGCTTATTAATCTGGCGTTATCTTTTGTATTTTTACCTTTATCTTTAAGTTCATCGATAGCTAGGGGTCTGTGAAATTTAATGACTAAAGACCTTCCGTGGAAAATAATTTTAAAAAGTTTTTTTATTGGGCTCGTTGCTGTCCAGGATTGAGAAAAAAGAATCTTAAATAATGATTTCTGCTTGTCTGGATGCTTGCCCCAATAGAAAGAGGTAGGAATAACGGTGACTTGACTGTCATCCAATGCAATGATTGATTCAAGGTTATAACTGGCCTGACGAATAATCTTTTGTTGCTTTCGGCTGAACACAGGAGCCTTTAGGCAAGTAAATCTGCTAAGCCTTGAGTTTGATATTTTTGAGAGAGGTCTAAAAATATTAAGATTCTCTGTTACAAGCTGTAATGACACTAAGTCTGTAACTGAGTCTGTAGGAATGGCATACACCGTTTCTGCTGCTTTCATCAATTCAACAGAAACGCCATCATCAAATTCTATTTCAAATTTTATGACGGGTTTTAAAAGAAATGTGATTAAGGAAAAAATACGTTTCCTAATCCAAAAACTAAACATAAGATACGCTCTTGTTAACTTTAAGAACGGAAGTTTACCTTTTCATAGTAAACTTTCTACTAGGATTTTATATATTTTATAGCCGAAGTGGCGGAATTGGTAGACGCAGGGGATTCAAAATCCCCCGCCCTCTGGGTGTGAGAGTTCGAGTCTCTCCTTCGGCACCATAAGGACTTTGATTTGAATCTCGACGATTTTAATTTTGATCTCCCAGAAGATCTAATAGCGTTTCATCCTCCTAAAATAAGAGGAGCAAGCAAACTGCTTGTAATGGGAGAAAGATTTGAAGACAAAGCGTTTAATCAATTAGAAGAATACCTGTCGCCAGGAGACTTGGTGGTTTTAAACAACACAAAGGTCTTAAAGGCCAGATTGATAGGCTTTAAAGAAACAGGCGCTAAAGTTGAAATCTTAATAGAAAGGGTCGTGGACTCTCACCTCGCTTCTGTTCAAACAAAATCAAACTCTAAACTGAAAGAGGGCGATACGGTCTATCTGGAGGGAAAAACTATCCAGCTAAGACTAAAAGAAAAGAAAGACTACCTTTGTTTGTTTGAATTTTCAGAACCTGTGCTCTCCGTATTGGATAATTTTGGTGAAGTGCCTTTGCCCCCTTACATTAAGCGCCCTGCTGCGCCTGTAGATGAGGAGCGTTACCAAACCGTTTATGCAGATCCAGGGAAGCTAAATTCTGTTGCTGCTCCAACCGCAGGATTGCATTTTGATAAGTCTCACCTTGATCTACTTAAGTCCAAAGGCATTCAATTTACTGAAATAACCTTGAATATTGGATTGGGTACCTTTAAGCCAATAAAGGTAAATAAAATAGAAGACCATGTAATCCATCAAGAGAGAATCTCTGTTGATGATATTGCCGTTGAGACCATCATGAAAGCCAAGAATGAAGGCAGAAGAGTTATTGCAATCGGTACCACTGTTTTGAGATGCCTTGAATCCGTTGCAATGGATTCTCAAGTCATGGAGCCTTATGAAGGAGAAACTGATTTATTTATTTACCCGGGTTATCAATTTAAAATAGTTGATGCTCTTCTAACCAATTTTCACCTTCCTAAATCAAGCCTTTTCTTATTAGTTAGTGCTTTTGGTGGGAGTGAGAGGATAATGTCTGCGTATTTACACGCTATAAGAAATGAATACAGATTCTTCAGTTACGGGGATTCTATGTTTATAACCAACGGTGAATGATGGCCTCACAATTAACGTACACATTAATTAAAGAAGATGGTTCCGCGAGACGCGGAGAGGTTGTTACTCCTCACGGTTCGTTTCAGACACCAGCTTTTATGCCCGTAGGAACTTACGGTGCTGTAAAATCTCTTACACCAGAACACTTATCTCAGTTGGGCGCAGAGATAGTTTTATCTAATACTTATCATTTAATGCAAAGGCCGGGTGTTGATATCATTAGAGATCATGGTGGTCTTCATGAATTTATGGGGTGGGACAAGCCTATCCTTACAGATTCCGGAGGTTATCAAGTCTTTAGTCTGGCAAAGAACAGAAAAATTACAGAAGAAGGCGTTAAATTTAACTCTCCCTTAAACGGAGATAGATTGTTCCTTTCCCCAGAATCTTGCATGGACTTACAACAACAATATGGCGTTGATATAGCCATGGTGTTGGATGAATGCACTCCTTATCCGGTAGAAAAATCCATCGCAGAGACTTCTATGCGCCTGTCCTCAAGATGGGCACAAAGGTGCAGAGACAGCTTTGTATCTGACAAACAATCGCTCTTTGGAATCATTCAAGGGGGCGTTTTTAAAGAATTACGTGATGAATCTCTTGAAATTTTGACCGGTATTGGTTTTGAAGGTTACGCTATTGGAGGCCTTTCAGTGGGTGAATCAAAGTCAGAACTAAAAGAGATAGTTAGCTACATAACACCAAAAATGCCAATTTCTGCTCCGAGGTATCTTATGGGCGTTGGGACTCCATTGGATATTGCAAATGCGGTTGAGCAAGGAGTGGACATGTTTGATTGTGTTATACCCACAAGACACGCTAGAAATGGTTATCTGTATACCTCGACAGGGGAAGTAAAAATTAGAAATTCTAAACACAAGAATGACTTTAACCCGCTAGACGACAGCTGCAGTTGTTACACTTGTTCTAATTTTACTAAGAGCTATTTACATCATTTGGATAAAACAAAAGAAATCTTAGGTTCCACACTCAACACAATACACAATTTACATTTCTATCAAAAATTAATGAGAGATTTGCGACTAGCAATCGAAACAGGTACATTGCAGCCTTTCTTAAACGAATTTAGGTCTACTTGGAAAAATTCCAAAGACCCCAATAT
>Ga0209091_10000598_pt1 | contig 34079 bp, 30 predicted proteins | sample ArcticOcean_MG_C_6_FD_187438 | JGI IMG/M metagenome (GOLD analysis project Ga0209091, IMG submission 187438) | Marine microbial communities from western Arctic Ocean - ArcticOcean_MG_CB8_128 (SPAdes) (version 2) | ecosystem: Environmental > Aquatic > Marine > Oceanic | place: Arctic Ocean...
TGGCGATTTTGTGAAGCTGGCTGGCGCTAAGCTCAACGATATTACCGGCGGCATCACTGGCGGTGGTGCGTTTACTTCTGATTTCTTCGAATCGGATTATCTGGGAGATGAACAGATGTATATTAGCATTACCGATGGTTCATCGCTTGATTTATATGTTCATGCCAATCTTGCGGACGATAATCCGATGGGCTGACGCCTATTGCAGACGTTTATCTTTTTGCTCCCAGCGATCACGAAGCCAGCTTCTGGCGTCAACTATCTCTGCGGCATTGTGTTCTTCAATATGAATATCAATCTCTCTGCTTGCGCCGTGCAAGCACTTCCAGAAGTTTGTTTCACCGCTCTTGTAGTTGATCGTGATGTCTACCACTGGAGTATCAGGTGGCATGGTTGAAAGTGCTATTTTCAGGCCCCCAGGCCTTGGGATCAGTAACTTCTTATAGGGTGAGTTCTGGTTGCGATGCTTTTCTTCAGTGATGCGCGTTCCTTCAGCGAAGATCAATAGTGCACCGCGTTCTTTGTGCATCGTTGAAGATGCTGCTTTTATGGCGTCAAAATCCTGTCGCTGGGCACGTCCGTCACCGCCCCTATTCAGACGCGGGAAATTGAGCGCATAGCAGATCCAGCCGACTATTGGTAACCAGACTAATTGTCGCTTTATCAGGAACTTTAAGATCGGTCCTTGTCCCGTGACAACATGTTGCAATATGGGGATATCAAACCAGGTTTGGTGATTGACCACGATCACCTGAGTGACGTGATCTGGAAGAGTGCCATCGACATTGAAATTCACGCCCACAACATGAACCATCCAGGCGCTGTTGATGGCAGCTGCAGTTCTGTAGCACAGCTCAATTAACCTTGTGCACGCATTGTAAAGTGGTTTGAACCCGCCAATGAGCGCGCGGATCATCGCTATGCCGATTAAGGGGAACATCCAGAACCCAAGGTTCAGGATGACCACCAGTGAGGTGGTCAGGCTAAATAGTTGTTTGCCGATGAAGGATAGGTAGTGCATAGGGTATCTTAGAGAGGAACCACGTTGTTACGCAACTGTGCATTTTGCGGAGGTGAAACTCGGCTGTGGCGGGGTCGGTACCGGAGTCGACATGACAGAATCTAGAACAGCTCCGATTGTACAGCCGCCAGTTTCGAAGCCTCCCCAATACCAAGAAACTGTGTCATACCGCTGACCCGGCGTGATGATTGACTGACTGCGCGTTCCCAGACCTGCGTATTACTGTGAATCGTGATGGATCTCTTTGCCCGTGTGATGGCGGTGTACAAGAGTTCCCGGGTTAGCAGACTCGCTGCGTCATCGGAAGCTTCTTCGCTGAGCACCAGAATGACGTGATCAAATTCAGATCCCTGGGCTTTATGGACGGTCATCGCAAAGCACGATTCATGTTTCGGTAAACGTGAAGCCAGCAGTGGCTCGGCGGTCCCGGGGAAACTGACGACGAATTGATCACTGTTTTCTATTGGCGTGCAGATCCCGATATCGCCATTGAACAGCCCAAGGTTATAGTCGTTACGGGTGATCAGGATTGGACGTCCAGCATAGAATTCATTGTCTGGTGATTTGATACCCTGTGTTTCCAGCGCGCTTTCGATATCCTGGTTAATCAGTTCTACGCCGGCATCACCACCTCGCCGGCTACAAAGAATGCGGGTCTGCTCAAAAGTGCTGAGTAGTAATCCAGGGTCAAATTGCTTCACGGCGAGAAGGTCAATGTAATTTTTCCAGTATCCCAGCAGATCGTGTATCAATGGTTCCCGGTCACCGGACTTGAACACGACGCTGTTGTCGATAAGGTTGGCCGCTGATTGACCGGACTGAATCGCCTTTGACAGAGTGGCGATACCGCTGTCCGGGTCGAACCTGTAGCTTTTATTCAATTCGCAGACTGCGTCGGTCAGATGATGTGACCTTTCGATGGTTTGAACCTCACCCACAAAGTTCGAGGCTAGCTCACCAAAAGTGCTTGAAAACCCGGGCTCGCCCGCGCAAAGATCGGCGAGCACGTTACCGGTATCAACGCTGGGTAACTGATTCGGGTCACCAAGAAGAATCAGGCGAGTGTGATCGGGCAGGGCGCCGAGTAAGCGGTGCATCATCGTCAGGTCAATCATGGATGCTTCATCAACAATCAGCAGGTCAACCTTGACCTGGTTTTGAGGGCCATGACGCCAGGTTCTTCCATCTTTGCGCATACCCAGCAGCCGATGCAGTGTCTGTACCTGAAACTTCTTTTCCCTTGTGGCTGCCCACTCATCGATCGAGTCGGATAAACGCATGGCAGCTTTACCGGTTGGCGCAACCAGTTTTATGATCAGGTCTGGGGATTCTTCTAGCAGGATATCGAGAATTTTGACGACGGTACTAGTCTTACCAGTGCCGGGACCGCCGGTGATAACGGCAAGCTTGCGAGCAATCGCCAGGAACGCGGCGAGCTTCTGGCGATTATGTTCTGCACCACCAAAGTGTTGCTCCAGCTTTTTTGCCAGAAGGTTAGCGTCGGGAATATCCAGCGCTACGTTTCTTGCGCTGATCAGCGCAGCGACTTCTGACTCATAGTGATAAAACCGGTTCAGGTAAAGCTTGTTGTGGCTCAGGACAAAGGGTTTTTCATCTTCAGGTCCGCCTACGGATGCCTCTGCCCGAAGTTGCTGTTTAAGCGCGGGATCTACCCGCGTCAGGTCCAGGCAGGAATGCTGGTTTACCGTGGCGGTAACCAGTTGCACCATTAGCCTGCGAGCGCCGGGTTCAATCTGTCCGGTTTTACTGCTGATCAGGCGAAGAAAATGCTGTTCGAATAATGCGCCATGCAACTCAGCCACTGATTCCCCCCAATAATTCATCAAGCCTGGCCACAGTATCCAGATCAGGTTTGGTAAAAAATATCCCCCGAGAATCCTGCTGGTTCATGCCGCGAAGGAAGAGGTAGTAGGCGCCTCCCATGTGTGTTTCATACTGGTAACCGGGCAGTTTCTGTTTCAGCATACGGTGTACCGCCACGCTGTAAATCAGGTATTGCAGATGGTACTGATGACTTTGCATGGCATGGGCAATGGATTCATCATTGTAATCCATCAGGGAATTACCCAAAAAATTCGATTTGTAGTCCGCGATATAGTATTTGCCATCCCGCCGAAACAGGAGGTCGATCAGTCCGGTCATCTGTCCCTGTAGCAAAAGCGCTTTATTGGAGGCGCCTTCCAGATATCCTTTTTCGGCCAGGAACTGCACCAGGTTTGTCGATGTTGCCAGTGGAAAGTGGAATTCCATTTCATCCAGCCGATCCGTTAACCCTATATCCTTTAAGGAAAATTGGCCGAGTGATGCTTTAAGAATATCCTGAACCCATTGCTCAAGGACGGGTAGCCATTCATCTTCCAGGCCGAGTCTCCTGAGGGTACGGTCGCACAGGGATGAGCGGTCATCAGTCTGGAAATCAAGATCTTCCATCAGGCTGTGTAGAATGACGCCGACGCGGGCCCCTCGTGGAAAGCTGTGCCGGCTTAATAGGTTTTGGATGTTTGGGGATTCTTCGTTGCGGTCATCATCGGCGTATCCCGTGACCATGACAGGCTCGTGGACGGTTAACCTGGCCGCGACCCCTGTGTAGCTATGGACTCGCCAATAGTCATTAACGGTGGGCTTTGCGGGCGCCGCGGTCAGTGGGTTTGGCGAGGCGCTATCGGTGAATATTGTGTTGGCTATGTTATCTGTCTCAACGACCTCGAAGAGCTTTTGGGGAAAAACACCGTGTACGCGAGGCAGCAGTGATTCATCTTTTTTGAGTGTTTCAATGTCGAGCAGTTGTCTAATGGCGGAACCCGCAAACGAGTTCAGTTTCGGCAGGCCAAGGTAGCATCGGTACTTTGCCCTGGTCATCGCGACGTAAAGCAGGCGCATGTCTTCTTCCCGCTCTTCCCTGGCGCTCAGGCTCCGGTGGTGACTGTTATCACCCAGCTCAACCCCGGCGATATATCTGCCTTCCTGTTCGATATGGAACAGTGCAGGGTCTGCGCTATTCTTGCTACCTGTGGCAAAGACAGGCATGGGAATCATGACGATATCGTATTCAAGCCCTTTGGCTGCGTGCATTGTCACGATCTTGACGAGGTTCTCATCACTTTCCAGTCGGAGCTGTCGGTCTTCGGCAGGTAGGGCGGCGGAATCCCCCTGTTCGTGGCTGAACCATTTAATCAGCTGGTACATCCCCTTGATGCTGCCTGATTGTTTTTGGAGTATTTCTATCAGGTGACGCAGGTTGGTTATTTGTCTTTCGCCGTTCGGGAGCTGTAACCACCTCTGGGCCAGCTGACGTCGCTCCATCAGGGTGTTAAGCATTGGCGCGACATTCTGCTCGAGCCACATTTCACGGTAGGAACGAAACTCTGCGAGCACAGCCTGCTGTGCCTGAATGTCATGATTCAGGCGGTCGATATCAGCTGCGGTTGTCTGCATGAGGCGCGTTGCAAGTGCAGCCTTGATTGCCTGGTCGTTTGCAGGTTCGAGTATCGCCTCCAGGATCAGCTTAAGGTCAGCGGCAGTATCCTGAAGGAAGACACTTTCTAGTGTCAGGTACACACTTTGCACACCTCGAGAAGTAAGCGCTCGCTGGGCCGCGACAGCATCGGCGCGCCTTCGCACAAGAAAGGCTATTTGTCCCGCACTGACTGATTTGCCATCCAGACTGGCCTGACTGTCGGCGTTGATCAGGGAAACGGTTTGTTCCGCCGCATAATTCATCGCCCGTTCTGTTAGCTCCGTTACGGTGGCGAACCTGTCAGGGTCTTCGATCACAAAGAGCTGGTAAGGGGGACATTCGACGCCGGCGACCAGCATCTTCATTTCAGTATGTATTGGCGCGGGCTTCACCGGTACAAAGGGCATATCCGCATCGTTACCAAAAATATTACCTTTCTGGAAAAGGATGTTCGTTGCTTCAATGAGTGCCGGTGAAGAACGCCAGTTCACATCGAGGTTGTGCAGCCTGCTCGATAGTCGCCGGGTGTTGATATAGGTGTAAACATCAGCGCCACGAAAGCTATAAATGGCTTGTTTGGGATCGCCAATCGTCACTAGCGAATGTCCGTTGTTACCGTCCTGGTAAACGCGAGAGAAAATGCTGTTCTGGATGTTGTCGGTATCCTGGAACTCATCAATCATCGCGATGGGCCAGCGGTTAGCCATGGAGTCCGGTAGTGATGAACCTGGCCTGCTTACTGCTGCTGCAAGGGAAGTCAGTAAGTCGTCGACGGTCATCTTGTTCCAGGTCTCTTTGTGCTGCTGCATCAGGTTGGAGACGCTGGCGTATACCTGATGCCAGAGGTTGGCTGTGGTTGTTTTGATACCTGTATGAACCTCTGTGATCAGTTCAAGGGCGGGGTGTATCGGTAAATCGCCGCCTTTTTTTACCGCCCCGGCCAGGGATTCAGCGGAATAGATTTCCCAGAGCTCATTGTCCAACTCGATTCCAGGCGAAAGACAAAATTCGGTCATCTGTCCAAGCCTTCGATAAGGCTTTGAATTTTTTTTGAGATCGCCCTTAAGCAATGATTGCTCCAGTTCGCCATCTCTCCAGCGGGTTTTAGCCTCGCGTGCTTTGAGCACCAGTGTATTTGCATCTTCCACTGTCTGAGCAGGAAAGATCTGTAGCTCGCCACGAAAGAGGAAGCGTGACAGTTTTCTTGCCAGCATTGCGGGGTTTGGCCACAGTGTTAACGCCAGTTGGCGGATATCTCCCTGTAGCGGCATGATCAAAGTGCGATAACAGTCCTCTGCGGCAAGCTTCAGCACGTGGTCCCGTTCCGCATTCTGTTCCTGATCGAACAGAGTGCCTGACTCAAACGTTTGCTCGCCAAGAACTCTTGCGCAAAAACCGTGAATGGTGAAGATGCTCGCTTCGTCGATCAACTGGCTTGCGGCGGTCAGCAACTTCAGGTCTGTTGAAGAGTTACTTGAGGTCTCCAGTAAATGTCGGAGAAAATCATCACCGTTATCGTCTCCGGTTCTAAAAACGTGCCGTGCCTCTTCAATTCGTTTTGCGATCCGGTGTTTAAGCTCGTTGGTGGCGGCAATAGTAAATGTCAGGATGAGAATTTCATTGATTGCCAGTGGTCGTTGCCATGGGGAGTTGCGACCGAGTAACAGCCTGAGACAAAGGTTAGTGATCGTGTAGGTCTTACCCGTGCCGGCACTTGCTTCGATCAGCTGGCCGTGGTCCAACGGCATGGTCATGGGGTTAAAAGTGATGTCTGTACTATTCATCGACCTGCACCTCCAAAATGGGTTGCCAGATCGATGGCGCGTCAGTGATGAACCTCTCGTGAAATGCCTCAGGCAACTGGAACAGTCTTGCCCAGTAACGGTCTTTGCCCTCTGAGCCCGGTTGATCCCTTTCCCAGCCCTGGCGCGCTTTCAGAATCGAGCTGTCTGCCGATAAGCCTTTCAGCTGACTTTCGGTAAAAGCTTTGCAAGCCTCGGGCGGCAAAAGCAAGGGACTGGCGATGCCTTCGTCGTACAGGTCCAGTAAATTGCATAGAATTGCTTCTGCTGTCGCCGGATCAACTGGCCCTAGCCTGCTGACCTTCGCATCATCTTTGTCTCCCCGAAAAATAAAAACTGTCGAGGTGTTTGGCTTTGCAATGTTAGCCGCAAGATGTTGAACCCAGGTATCCAGCAGCTGTCCTGCGCGGAGTTTTCCCGCACGGTAGCTGACAAGGCTGTCTCCGTAAAGGTTATCAAGCTCAACTTGAAGTGAGCTCCCAGCAATCTCAATGTTGGTTTTAATGAATGATTTTGGAACATCAAGGTAATCTGCCGCTCGTGCCTGGATGGTCTGAGCCCTGATGAGTTCGCGTTCCAGGTGTTGTTGGCCGATATTACCCGGGAGTATGGTGCCGGACAGTGATACCTGTCGCTTGAATTGCTCAAGGTCCTGGCCGCTCATCAAAATTCCCAAAGCGGTATCGGCCAGATGGAACCGTTCGAGTGGGTCCAGTTCGAACGACTCAATATCTTTCAGTTCGGCTTCATCGACATCAAGGTAGACGCCCAGTCTTTGTTGCAGAAAGTATTTGCCGGGATGTCGCAGGAAACTGGAAAGTTGTGCAATTCCGGTGCATGTCATTGATTCTTCGGGTGCTAGCGGGGTCTCCATAAATGCAGGCGCATCTTCGTTGGCCGACAGTGCCTCGTGCCACAGGGTAGAGAACGACTGCAGGCCATCCCCTTGATAGTACCGCCTGCTAAATGGCTGCAGGGCATGGGTGATGGAATAGTCCTCCCCGAATACTGCTTGCAGGTAATGCTGCCATTCGCCAACGACGACAGAAGGGGGGCGATCCTTGTTGTCCCTGACGCCTTTGCCAACGAAGCTGACATAGAACATTTCACCTGCAGACAGCAACGCTTCAAGGAATAGATATCGGTCATCCAGTTTTTTTGATCGGTCGCCTTTCCTGGCAGGTGAGCTGGCAAACAGGTCGAAAGAGTGTGGCCTGACGTCACGGGGATATTCACCGTCATTCATGCCCATCAGGGCAACCATGCGAAACGGTATGCTTCTCATGGGTACGAGTGTCGCGAAGGTAACACCGCCGGAGATAAAGCCGGCTTTCGAATCCTGGTTGGAAAGTGCCTGGTTGATTGAGTAAGCCATCATCTGGCGAGAAGCGTTGTCCTGGTAGCGGCCAGAACTGGCATCCAGGCTTATTTCGTCGATGACCTGCAGTAACTGGTTGACTTCAAGCACCTCATCGCCCTTGGGATCGTAAAATGTTGAGATCAGTCGTGTTACTAGTATTTGCCATTCATCGACCGATCTAGGTTCACCAAGTTCTGTTCTAACCTCCCCCAGTAAGTCTATGAAATGACAAAGCTTGCCAAGAAGACCGGTATCCGCCGGGGTAATCTCAAAGGGCAGGATGCTATCCCAGCTGCCCTGATTGGGAGACATGGCGAACCCCAGTAAAAGGCGGTTTATGCCGAACTTCCAGCTGTTCTGGTCTTCGGGTGGCAAGTTCCAATAGGCCTGCTTGTCCTTGCCGCTCAATTCCCACCGGATACCGGATTCCTCTACCCAGTAGGAAATGGTCTCGAGGTTTTCCTCAGTAAGTTCGAAGTGTCTCATGATGGCGGGAACTTCCAGCAGGTCCATGACCTCGGGACCAGACAGCCTGAGTTCAGGCAGCTTAAGCAGATTCATGAAACTACTAAACAGGGTGCTGTTTTCAACGGAACTTCGGTCGGCAATTCTGTAGGCCAGGCTGCCGGAAAACACTGACTGAATGAATGGTGCGTACTCGGCAACGTCCGGCATCATCACCAGGATATCGTTAAGTCTGAGTGTAGAAGAGTGTTTTATGGCATGCAGTATCTGGTCGTGCAGCACCTCAACTTCGCGAAGTCTACTGTGACAGATATGGATCTGGATGGAAGTATCGTTGAACTGTCGCGGAATTGGTTGGCATTCGGCGCCAAACTCACCGCCGAAGGTCAGGTTTAGGATGTCGTTCTTAACGACATCAAGCGCGGTAGCTTCTTCAAGATCCAGGAAAAGTTCCTCCGAGTGCACCTGGTTGGATTCCAGTAGCAGTTCAAGATACTCCCGTCCCTGTTTGCCCAGTGATGACAGTAATGGATTGCCAACCTCCAGGTAGTCTTCGTCGATGAGTGGCTCATCCGTCGACAATAGACTGCGAACTGAGCGTCGCGCTTTGTCCTTCTCAGAAACAATATCTCCCCAGTAATGTGCGCAGGGGTTTAAAAAGTAAATATCGACCTCGGTAGATTCAGCCAGTGCTTCAAAGGTCTGTAGTTGAAGCGGCGGTAAGGTAGAAAGGCCAAAAATACTGATGCGTTTGTGCGTCGCGTTGGATTGCTGACTGTTTGACTGGCGAGCAAGGGATTGTAAAACCCGTTGGTGTAGTGTTGCCCTGTGTAGTCCCTGATTACCCTGCAGGTCATCCTGGATGATGCTCCATAAATCAGCCTGCCAGGCCTCGTGCCCGGTCAGTTCCCGGCGTTGGTTTTGCCATTGCAGGATCCAGTCTGGTCGGAACATGAGGTATTCGTCGAATAGCAGGGCCAATTCCGCAGCGAGCTGGTGTAGTCGAAGGTCTTTGTCTCCTGCTCCTGTCAGGTAAGTGTCAATTTCACTCGCTAACCCGGGGTTTGCTTTCAGCAGTCGCATGATCCGCCAGGTCAGGCGATGTCGGTCGTAGGGGGATTCATTGAGTAGCTGTGTTTCGGGAATCAGGGACTGGTAGAGCTTCCACAGGAAGGTGGCTGGCAAAAGACAGTCTACATTGCTACTAATGCCGTGATAATCGGAGAGCTGAAGCTTTAGCCATTGTCCCAGGCCGAAACTTTGAACGACCACCGTGAGTGGTTCAAATGGGTCGTTGAATAATGTATTCCTCGCGCAGAACGCCCGGGCGAGTTCAGACATCTGGTTCGATTGGAACAGGTTCAGCATATCGACCAGTGTACGGATTCCGCCTTCGAATCCTATCCCCGGCCTTCTGATAAACTTCAATTTGTTATGAAAGGATCTTTTAGATGAGTGACTCCCTGTTCGATGGGTTGAAAGTGCTGGATGTTGGAAGTTGGATTGCTGGCCCTGTGGCTGGAACCATTCTTGCGGATTATGGGGCGGATGTTATTAAGATCGAGATGCCCGGGCCTGGAGATGCTTACCGAAACCTATCGGGTATGGCTATCGTGCCGCAGGCCTCGACTAATTATATGTGGGACATGGATGCCCGTAATAAGCAAAGCCTTTCGTTGAATCTGAAGACAGAAGAAGGCATTAAGATTCTTCACCGTCTAATAGAACAGTGTGATGTGTACATCACCAATCAGCCTTTCCCGTTACGGGATAGGTTGAACCTCAATTACGAAGACATTAAGTCGCTTAACCCTTCAATGATCTATGCCTCGCTGAGTGCTTATGGTGAAGCTGGGCCAGATAAAGACCGGGAGAGTTTTGACCTTGTGGCGTACTGGGCGCGGACGGGTCTGGCTGACCTTGTCAGGGATAGTGATGCCTTTCCTGCCCCGGCGTTGCCCGGTATGGGCGACCATCCGTCTGCAGTGACACTTTATGCTTCGATCGTCACAGCGCTGCTCAAGCGGGAACGCACAGGAAAGGGCGCGATGGTCCACACCTCATTGTTAGCCAATGGGCTTTGGTCCGCCTCATGTATAGCGCAGGCGGCCTTTGTAGGCGGGGATTATTCGCAGTACCGCGAGCTTGCCAGCAAACGGCGCTTTCCCCGGACTATGCTAGGAACTGCTGACGAACGTCACTTCATCATGTCAATGGTGCGTACCCCGGAAGAAGTTGCATCGTTATTGGCTAGCCTGGGTTTATCCGGTTTGCTCCAGGATGAACATTTTAAAACGCCGGAAGCTCGATTCACGAATAACGATCTTTTCTATGATGCGTTGCAGGCCAGGATGTTGATGGAACCCGCAGCGCATTGGCGGCGGCAATTTGAGCATCACAAGGTGCCTGCTTATCTTGTCGGTCGGATAGAAGAGATAGTAGATGACCCCCAGGTTCTTGTTAACAAGATGGCCGTTGCACCCAATGATCCTTCTGTTGGAGGGCATATCATTAGCCATCCCATTAATATTGAGGGAATGCCCAAGAAGGGGCCCGAAAAAGCGCCCTCATTAGGTGAGCACAATGCGGAAATCCTGTCAGCGCTAGGGTTTAGTGCGGACCAGCTAGACAAATGGCGGCGTGACGGGGTTATTTAGTCGTCGGCGGGCGCTCGAAAGGACCGCAAGGGTAAGCGCAGGATAATACAGAACATGTATTGTAAGGTGACTTCCTTGTGCGGGGTCGTGACGCGACCGGATGATAGGTGAGTTTGCGCCTGTAGGGTCTTGACCCGCAATCACAGAGCCCATAGGCTCAAGGCTTAACCTGGGAGAATCACGATGGCTTACGACTATGAAACACTTGGAATTGAATATGACAAGGGGGTGCTTACCGCCACTATTAACAATCCGCCTATGAATGTCATGACCCCGCCGCTTTATATGGACCTGGTTGGCTTTACCAGTGAGGTTGAACAGGATGAATCGGTTAAAGTCGTTGTATTTCAGAGTGCTGATCCGGATTTCTTTATAGCCCATTTTGATGTGGAAGCCATTTTGGAGTTTCCGATTGATACGCCGGCAGAGAAGAGCCTGGAATTCTCAGACTTTCACCTGATGTGCGAACGAGTAAGAACCATGCCAAAGGCCACTATCGTCAAGATGGCGGGCAGAGCAGGTGGCGGTGGAAACGAATTTGCATCGTCCTGTGATATGCGATTTGGACTGAAGGGAAAAACAGTCATTAACCAGATGGAAGTGGCGCTTGGTATTTTGCCTGGAGGAACCGGTACTCAGCGACTGCCAAGGCTAGTTGGGCGGGGTAGGGCCATGGAAATTTGCCTTGGCAGTGATGATATTGACGCAGAAACTGCTGCTCAGTGGGGTTACCTGAATCGTGTTTTTGATTCGGCGAACGAACTGGATGGTTTTGTAGATTCTCTGTCAAAAAGAATTGCTTGCTGGCCCGCTGAAGCTATCGCGCTATGTAAGGCATCGATCAATAATGCAGAGATGCCGCTAAGTGACGGTTTATTAGAGGAGGCATTTCTGTTCCAGCAAACGCTTCGGACCAAAGGCGCTCAGCAGAACATGCGTAAAGCCATGGCAATGGGCTTGCAGACAAGGGAAGGTGAACTCCGGATGGGCGAGCTCTGTTACGACTTTGCGCAGGCAGCTAATGACGAGGACTAAAGCGATTCATCCTATAGAGCAAGCATAGATAAGCTGATGGAAGTGTTACCCGAAGATATTCTTGTCCTTGAGAAAGCCGCCGTTGTTCACTGGTTTCCCTGTGGGGAAGGCAGAATGCCTATCCGTCAGTGGGAAAATGCAGGTGCCGAAAAAGTGGTTTTGCTGCATGGCGGTTCAGGGTCATGGCTGCACTGGGCGAGAAACATTCCCGCGCTACGTGAGCAATTTGATGTTTACGCGATTGACCTACCGGGCCTTGGCGATGCTGCGATGTGCGAAGTTGAATCGGATGCTGTTAGTGCGGCCCGGGCAACAAGGATCGCCCTGGAACAATTGTTCGATTCAGCATTTCACATGGTTGCCTTTTCCTGGGGCTGCACGATTACCGCCATGGTTATGAAGGACATGGCGACGCGGCTAAAGTCAGTGATGTTAACCGGGCCCGCAGCGGTGGGGGATTTACCCCGCAGGGTCACCATGAAACCGCTCATTAGACGAGAGTCTGGAATGAGCAGCGACGAAGTCCTTGCGGCTCAGAAAGAAAACCTGGCCAGGTTGATGTTTTATCAACGCTCGCACATAGACAATACAGCGGTCACTATTCAGCAGCTCAATACATCGCGGGCTCGATTTCGTAGCCCGCCATATGCCAGGGGTACGTTGGTTATTGATGGCGTGCGAGGCACAACGACGCCCCTATTCGTTATCTATGGCGACCATGATGCGCCTGCCTACCCTGACCTTGAGGCGCGCCGAGATATCTTCCAGCAGGCTAGGCCCGACGTCAGGTTCGAACTGGTTGCCGATGCAGGGCATTGGTTGCAGTATGAAATGCCAGAGTTGTTTAATGAAAGATGCATTGAATGGGTCAATAGCCAGCCCTGTTGAAACCTGGGCCTTTAAGGATAGTCGAACAGTTAGGGAAGGTATTGAATCTATTCCGACGGGCCGTCCAGTAGTTCGAATACGCCTTCTTCACGCAACACTCGCATGCCTAACCGCTGGCTGGAAACGCCCGGGCGTAAGAGGTAGTCAAAGCGAAGTCTTCCTTGGCCTTCTTGAGCCTGGAAGTAACGGCAGTCGATCTTTCCGGCATCGCTGATGTGCTCACTCAGTTCGATCAAGTGCGAGGAAAACATAAACAGGCATGCCTCTTTGGTCGAGAAGCGTTCCAGTATTGCTTTCGATGCATCAAATGCATCTTTAACGTTTGTTCCCTTAAAAGGCTCGTCCATGATGGCGACGACCCTGTGGCCTTTCGAGATAGCCTGAGCGATAGCCTTGACGCGCAAAGCTTCGGCGCGGAAGTAGCTTATACCGCTGCTCAGATCATCGCTGAGCGAGATAGAACTAAAGAGTTGCTCGGCCGGCACAAAGCTGAAACGGCTTGCCGGCACTCCCATGCCCAGATGAGCAAGGTATAACGAGGTGGCAAAGGCGCGAAGGTAAGTCGTTTTGCCAGCCATATTGGGCCCGGTTAGAAAAAGCACTCGCTGTTCCTGGCTGATGTTGACCGGATTAGCGACGGCCTGCTGTAAGAAAGGATGTACTAAACCTTCTGCGACCACGCGCATGGGGCCTTCTTCAACGCTCGGCATGACGTAGCCGTTGTTCCGGGTAACATCTGCCATTGCCACCAGCGCATCGATTTCGAAAATGAGAGCCAGCAGCCTTGATACTGTTTCTTTCTCGTGAATCCGAAAGTCCTGATCCAGTCGCAGTATCTTGAAAGCCCAGCCTGCATGCTCCTGGGTGGGCACCTTCGACAAACCGGGGGGCTCAAGCAGTGTATGAATTTCCTGGAAAATCTGAACCAGCTCTCCCCCGGCGGATTGCAGTTCTGCCTGTGACATAAACTCACGTATTCCTTGAATCACCCTGCAGGTGATTTGAACGCCACGTACAATGCTTCTGTAGTGCGTGTCATGGTTTGCCCATAAAGAGAAAGCGTTGATCGCGAACTCAAGTGAATTATGGTGGGTCACAATCGGCAATATGTCGGTTAAGTAGTGGCCTACCCGTCCCGTTGCATAGGCGGAGGGCAGTTTGTCAAAAATCGATCGGTGTTCCTGGATAAAGTGGAGGGAGTTCTGGGTTTCGCGTATTCGATCCGGGTTCGACCAGGGCGCTGACATTCTTTGCCGTAAAATTCTGGCGCCGCCTTCGGACCGTGATTGGTTGCAAAGATCGAAAAGGGTCTGCCCCCCCGATTCTGATTCAAAGATTTCGAGGTCCTTGAGGGTTAGGCGGTCGAGATTAAGCACCTCCGAGTCAAGGATATTAAGGTTAAAAGCGTCTGACTTCATATAAATACAATCAATACCTTGGAGCAGGTCGCGATACAACACCGTTGTCAGTCAGCGCGAGATGCGTCAGGGTTTGTTCGTCATGGTTCATGCGCCAGGAAAGCATTTTCTGTGCGTATTCCAGGACCAGCGGCAGGTAGTCAGGGTTGTTTGCCTGGTTTACGAATTCGTTAGGGTCTTGTTGCAGGTCAAAGAACAATGGTGGCAGGTTCGTAAAGTGAACGTACTTATAGCGATCATCGCGGAGTACGTTTAGGCTGCACTGGTGTTGGGTGAGTCCGAGTGACTGCTCCAGGGTTTCGCCCGCTTCCACATCGCGAAAATCTAACTCCCAGTGAGCGGCATCTCTCCAGTAATCAGGAATTCTACCTGTGCGAAGGATAGAGTTAAGAGACTTTCCGTCGCATTGATGGGGAATATCCAGATCCAACCAGTCAAGCATGGTTGGCATGATGTCCACGTTCTCTGTGAAAGCTTCGATCTGCAGGCCCCTTGTATTGGTTGCGTCGGGGTCTCTGATAATTAGCGGTATGTGGTAGCTGGCATCGAAATAACCCATTTTACCAATAAGCCAGTGATCCCCGATTTGCTCGCCGTGATCGGATGTAAAGATGATCAGCGTGTTGTCCCATTGTCCTGATTTTTTAAGATAGTCGAACAGTCTTCCAAGATTATGGTCGACTTCTGTCATCAGGCCGAAGTAGGAGGCTTTAAGGCGGGCTGTTTTATTATCGTCCAGTGGCGCACCGACGCGGGGTTTGTTCAGGTAGGCTTCAAGCAGCGGATGTTGGGCGCCTTCGGTTGCCATGTCTGGCTGGCGGACAAAGTCTTTCAATGTCTCGGGGGGATACATTCCATTATATGGCTCTGGCGCTACCCAGGGAGGGTGGGGCCTGAGCAGTGACAAATGTACACACCACTGCCCGTCTTTTTGATCGATGTACTCCATAGTACGGTCAATCATGAAATGGGTGTCGTGAAGTTCTTTAGGAATGGCCAGCGGTGCAGGTACCGGGCCTCCATCTTCATATTCGGCGACATCTGCCTTGTCTGTGTAGAATTTCCAGTTGGGGTCAGGAACATCAAAGCCCTGGTCACCAAGCCATGCTGCCCATGCATCAGGAAAGGTTCCCATCATTAAGATGGGGGTGATCCCTGGCAACGGACCCTCATAAGACTGCAGGTACTCATGGTCGGCAGCAAACTCCCTGGGGTCATTGGCCGTGTCTGTATAGCCGAACAATGCGGGGTCGTAACCTTTCTTTCGGGCTTCGAGCGCCCAGTTGGTATGCCTGGCATCAAGCGGTGTTCCGTTCGTGCCTGACCGATGGTTCTGAAGGTACATGCCCGTATGCAGGCTGGCTCGAGAGGGCCCGCAAGGGACCGCGTTAGCGAAATGTTGCTTGAACAACATACCGTCTGCTGCCAGTGCATCCAGATTTGGGGTTTGCACCTGGTGCCCCAATGACGAAAGACATTCCGCCCTCCATTGATCAGCGGTAATAAACAAAATGTTCTTCATTTGGAGCCTCCAGCTCTGCGTCCAGAATTAACTATCATCAATCTATTGTTACTTGTAGCGCGCGTCAACGATAGATGAGCATGTTATATTGCGCGCCTTTCGATGTACGTTCGCTACCCCCCAAGGAAGCTCTTTGATTTCTGTTACCTGGCCGTTTGACCCCAAGCGATCTCCAGTCTACTACGGCTGGGTCGTGTGGCTGTTTTCGACAGTGGGTTTTTTGTTGAGCATACCTGGCCAGACGATGGGTATGGCTGTTTTTACGGAACCGTTCATCGAGGCGTTCGGGTTGACCCGAACCCAGTTATCAATGGCGTATCTCTTTGGGACGATAGGGTCGTCGCTATTCCTGACTCAAGCGGGACGCTGGTACGACAGACTGGGCGGACGGATCATGATTGCCGCGTCATCCTTGGCATTAGGGCTGATGGTTGTGTATATCAGTTTTGTCGATGTCCTGAGTAGCTGGCTGGGTGGCCATACACTGGTCACCTTTATCCTTATCCTGTTAGGCTTCTTCGGTGTGAGGTTCTTTGGCCAGGGGGTGCTGACGAGTTGTTCGCGTAATGTCTTGATGCTCTGGTTTGTCAAGAGGCGGGGTCTTGTGAGCGGTCTTCGTAGCGTTTTTGTATCTTTTGGTTTCTCTCTGGCCCCGCTTGTCCTGGCAATGATGATAGGCGGATTTGGCTGGCGCGGTGCCTTGTGGTTCATGGCGTCATTGGTAGGTCTGGCTTTTGCTGTGCTGGCTTTTATCTTCGTGCGCGATAGTCCCATTTCCTGTGGCTTGATTCCTGATGGCGAAAAACCTTCAGGTGCCTATGTGGCGCCGGCCGAAGCGCCGTCGAAGTCACTTGCAGAGGCGCGCCGGTCTCCGGTCTTCTGGATCTACTCCATGAGTCTTGCGATGCACGCCATGTTCGGTACGGCACTGACCTTTCACGTTGTCGCCATTTTTGCTGAAGCGGGGTTACCCAGGGATGTTGCCTTTGGTTATTTTTTCCCTTCTGCTATTTGCGCAACTGCGGCTAACCTTGTCGGCAGTTACCTTGTGGACAAGGGGCCTTTAAAACCTTTTCTTATCCTGATGCTGGTCGGTTTTGTTGTCGGTGGCTGTGGGCTGATAAACCTTGATCAGTCCTGGGGTTACTGGATGCTCGCGGTCGGGTTTGGTACAGGGGGTGGTCTGTGGGGCGTAACGTCTAATCTTGCATTTATTCGCTTTTTTGGTCCGCTTCACCTTGGGGAGGTCAGCGGGTTCAATACTTCGATCTCTGTTTTCGCGAGTGCAGTGGGTCCGTTTGCCTTTAGTCTCGCGGTAGATCACTTAGGTAGTTATAACGTTGCCGCTCAAATTTGCCTGGCTATGTTGGTCGTTCTTCTAATAGCCGCAATCGTTGTCAAGCAGGAAGAAGTCACCTACTGATCACTCGGCAGCGGTGTCGTAGCCGATGAGTGGTGGATCGAGGCCATTGTTCCAGTTCATTCCGGAGGCTTTTTTTCAGCGCCTTTCCTGTGCCTGATTTGAACCAGACCAGTACCTTGTTTGCATATTTTTCTGTGCTGAACTCGAGAACGGCGCCACCACTAAAATAGCCGAGGGCGCGTTTGCTTTGACGGTTATCAATATGGTTTTGGACCAGAGTGCCGTTGATCGTCAGGTGTTGTGTCAACAGTCGCAACCAGCGTTGATCTGCGGCATAGGGTCTCTCCGGGTCTCCTTCGGCGTGAATGAAAATATCATCGACAATATAATCGAATTTATCATGACAGGTTTCCAGCCACTTTCTTGCATCGGCCTTGACAAGTTCCAGCTTCGGGTAATCAAGCTGGAAATAGTCCTTCGCCAGTTGAACATGAGTTGAATCCAGCTCAATTCCGACGATTTGTTCGAGGCTGTGCATCTTGCACAGCTGATGGATGACCGTACCACCAGCGACGCCAAGGACGAGCACTTTTTTTGGCGGCGTAGGCAGGCAAAGGGACGGAAGGCTTAAAAGATCCCACACGCCACTGGTGAACAGATGTTGCGGGTTGAACTGAGTATGGAAAGCACCATTGGTGTATAGACGGCGGGTATTTCCGGCGCTTCGTACCTCGTAGGTGACACCGTCACGTTTCTTTTTGAACAGGACAGCCAAGTGTCAGTCCGACAACCCTACTTTTTTCAGCAGTTCTGAAGTTGAAGGATCGTGGTCTCTTGACCCGCCCAGAATCTGGTTGGTTAACTGCTTTCCAAGTTCCACGCCCCATTGATCGAAGGAGTTAATGGACCAGATGGCGCCTTGTACGAAAACCTTCTGCTCGTAGAGCGCAAGCAACATCCCCAGTGACTCAGGGTCCAGTTTATCCAATAACAGCGTCGAACTTGGTCTGTTACCCGGATACTGCTGGTGCGGATCAGCATTGGCCTGACCGGTCATTAACGCCTCTGATTGGGCGATCATATTTGCTAGAAGAACGCGATGATGTTCTGGCTTGCTGAGTTCGTCGTGTATGGTGCCAATGAAATCGACGGGAACCAGTTTTGTTCCCTGGTGAAGAAGCTGGAAAAACGCATGCTGTCCGTTTGTACCGGTTTGTCCCCAGACAATTGGTCCTGTCTCTAATTCAACTGACTCACCTTCCAGTGTCGATAACTTTCCATTGCTCTCCATATCAAGTTGCTGGAGATGATCAACGAACAGCCGCAGTCGTTCGCAGTAAGGTATCACTGCATGCGTCTGAGCTCCAAGGAAGTTGTTGTACCAGATACCGATCAAGGCCATTAACAAAGGAGCATTTTTCTCCGGCGGGGAATTCAGGAAATGGTGGTCAATTTGCGCACCTCCTGCCAGGAAAGATTTGAAATTGTCGAACCCCAGTGCGATGCAGATCGCGAAGCCGATTGAAGACCAAACAGAGTATCTGCCTCCAATGGAGTCAGGGAACTTCAGGATTTGTTGCTCTGGTATGCCGAATGCCTGCGCCTTCTTAGGATTGTTGGTGATCGCGATGCACTGTGCTCTGCTCTGGAATTTGTCCAGGTCGAGTTCAGTTTCAAGCCAGGCGAGAGCTGTTTGGGCGTTTATTAGCGTTTCAGCCGTTGTGAAGGTCTTGCTGGATACAACAACCAGCGTTGAAGCGGCATTCAATGTTTTCAGCAAAGACAGAATTTCGGCGCCGTCCACGTTGGAAATAAAGTGAACTCGCGGTCCCGTGTGAAACTCCCTAAGCGCCTGCACGACCATCTTCGGGCCGAGATCAGACCCGCCGATACCAATGTTAATCACGTCGGTAATGGGCTCTCCCGTGATTCCTGTCCAGGTCCCATTTCGGATTCGATGGCTTAACGAGTCAAGTTTCGCGCGTTCTTCCTTAACGTGTTCGATGAATTCGTCAGGCAGATGCGGGGCGGGGTGTCGTAGCCCCGTATGAAGTACCGGGCGGTTTTCGCTGACGTTGATGGGGGCGCCGGAGATCATCTCGCGCGCGTGATCAAGTACCCCGGACTCTTCCGCCAGGTTCAGCAGAAGCCGTAGTATTTCTTCGGTAACAGCATGCTTCGACAGATCGACGTAGATTCGCCCAAGATCAACCGAAAAACGGTCCAGCCTTCCGGGGATATTGAGTTGTTCTGCAATCTTGATGCTATTGGCTTCAGCCGCGAGCGCCTGGAGCTCAACCCATGTGTCTGTAGTTGGTGACATAAACAGTCTTTTGGTTTGGCAGAGACATGATACCTGTATTCCGGGGTTTTGGACCACCTGCAGGCTGTAAACCGAAGTCACTTACTGCTCTCGGGGCGCTACACCTGCGGTTGTTACCGTTTTAAGCGACATTTGGATCTGTTCTTATCGATGATACTTCAGTCATGGCGAACTACTACCTTTACATTCTTTCGAGTCGGCACCATCGACATCTTTCAATCGGTGTAACTCCGGATCTTGTGACTGGCATTGGTAACCAGAGGATTATGGTCACTCGTCGGTTGCGCAAGAAACGGGTCCTTGAAAAGCTGGTTTATATTGAAACAATCGACTGCGTGGAAGAGGCCGTCGAGCGTGAAGTAGAGTTGAAACGTGCGCCGAGAAACCAGATTAATAAGCTTGTAGAGTCGGTCATCCTGGGTGGGACGGCATTAGCTTGCGAGAATTGGTTGCTGCAGGTTTCAGCAGAAGCTAATTTCGCGTGTCGTTTTGCAGGTATTCACCAATCACAATACTCATGCCCAATGGCTGGTCATTGAACCCAAGGTCGCGATAAAACTGGATGGCATCATCGGTCTGCAGATAGATGTGTTGCCCTGGACATTTGCTCATCATCATTTCCATCATCTCTGTTGCGATTCCCTGTTTCCGATATGATGAGTGAGTCCAAACATCGATGATATAGGCGTTGCCTACACCATCAGAGAGGGCTCTTGCGGTGCCAATGCATCGTTCTTGGTCGTTGGCATAAGCCTGCAACTGGCTGTTTTCGAACGATAGTTTTAACTGATGCGTTGTCCTGCCATTATGAAATTCATCGTCAGTTAGATCCTCCCGGAGTTGTCCCCAGTTCACATTGCCCGGATTTTCGTGAAACAAAACCGTCATTGGATTACTCCTGGATTGATAAGCGCTATGATGATTTCACAATTGCCAAGGCGCTGCCGGTAGCGCTGCTGTAACAATTGTCCCATCAATTCGTCAAACTAGCAGATTGCCGTTCGAAGAAGAAACCAAGGGGTAACACAAATGACTATTTCCAGATGGATTGCACTGGCTGTAGTGGCGTTTTTACTAGGTGCATTTTTTCAGTACGATCTGGGTAGTTACCTGATCCTTGAGAATATCAAATCAGAGCAGGCAGCCCTGCAGGGACTTGTCGAGACCAATCCGGCGAAATTCATCGCTGGTTACTTCTTTATTTATGTCGCTGTGACCGCCCTGTCGATTCCGGGTGCCGCCGTCATGACGCTGGTGGCGGGTGCGCTTTTCGGATTGTGGTGGGGCTTATTGATCGTCTCTTTTGCGTCAACGATTGGTGCCACCCTGGCGATGGTCATTGCACGCTGGCTCTTCAAGGAGCAGGTGGAGAGCCGTTTTAAAAACCTGATCAGCACGATCAACAAAGGTATAGCGAAAGACGGTGCGTTTTACCTGTTTACGCTCAGGCTGGTCCCTGCATTTCCTTTTTTCGCCATTAATCTTGCGATGGCGCTCACTTCCATGAAGGTCATCACATTCTTTCTGGTGTCCCAGGTTGGCATGCTGGCGGGAACGTTCGTCTTTGTTAATGCGGGAACCGAGCTGGCGCAGGTGACCAACCCTTCAGACGTTCTGTCTGCAGGGTTGCTGATGTCGTTTGTGCTGCTGGGTGTCTTCCCTCTGCTTGCGAAGTGGTTTGTTGACTGGGTTAAGGCGCAGCGTGTTTATAGTGGATTTGAGAAACCGAAGTCATTTGATGCCGATATGGTAGTGATCGGCGCTGGATCGGGTGGGCTGGTTGCGGCGCTGATTGCCGCGACCGTGAAAGCCAAGGTAACCCTGATAGAGAAAAATAAAATGGGTGGTGATTGCCTGAACACGGGGTGTGTTCCCAGTAAGGCGCTTATCCGGTCTGCCCGCCATGCCTATGACAATAGTCGGGGCAAGAGCCTTGGTTTTTCGGACTCAGTCATAGATGTGGACTTCAAAGCTATCATGGCGCGTGTCCAGCGAACGATTGCAGAGATCGAACCTCACGATTCGGTCGAACGTTACCAGGGTTTAGGTGTCGATGTGGAAATAGGGGAGGGTGTGGTGCTCTCTCCATGGCATGTTCGTGTTAATGGTAAGACTATTTCGACCAGAAACATTGTGATCGCATCCGGTGCAGAACCTTTTGTGCCGCCGATTGAAAACCTGGGCTCGGTTGATTATCTAACGTCGAATAACCTCTGGGAGCTGCAGGAGAGACCAGACAGGGTGGTGGTATTAGGAGGTGGGCCGATTGGCACAGAGCTGACTCAGGCATTGGGCCGGTTAGGTAGTCAGGTCACGCAGGTTGAGCTGCTCCCGAATATTCTGCCACGTGAAGATAAAGAGTTTTCTTCGATGGTACAGATGCAGCTCGAGACCGAAGGGGTGAATGTCCTGACGGGTCACAAAGCAGAGTCAGTCGTGGATGAGGGTACAGGACATGCGCTGAAGGTTGTCGACGGAGAGGGTGCAGAAAAACTCATTCCTTTTGATCGACTTGTCGTTGCGGTGGGTCGCAAGGCAAACACCACCGGTTTTGGGCTAGAGGAGCTTGGCGTGGCTTTAAACCCGAATGGAACTGTTTCGGTGGACGATTACCTGAGAACAAACTTCTCTAATATTTATGCGATTGGTGATGCCGCGGGCCCCTACCAATTTACTCACACAGCGTCGCACATGGCGTGGTACGCCAGCGTGAACGCACTTTTCGGCCTGTTTAGAAAGTTCAAGGTAGACTACTCGGTCATTCCCTGGGCAACATTTTGCTCCCCGGAAGTGGCCAGAGTAGGGCTCAATGAGCAAGATGCACGCGCCCAGGAAATTCCTTACGAAGTTTCGACTTATAATGTCGCTGACCTGGATCGTGCGATTACTGACGAGGAAGCACATGGGCTGGTTAAAGTCCTAACGGTGCCGGGGAAAGACAAAATACTCGGTGTCACCATTGCTGCTGAACATGCGGGTGAATTAATTGGGGAATTTACGCTCGCCATGAAACACGAAATTGGGTTAAACAAAATTCTCGGAACGATACACATTTACCCGACGTTTATGGAGATGAACAAATTTGCAGCGAGTGAATGGCGCAAGAGCCATAAGCCGGAGTGGGCGCTGGTGATCGCTGAAAAGTTTCATCGTTGGCGCAGGGGCAAACCTGCGAAAGGTATAGCTCGAGAAACTTAAGGCTGCCTTGACGAGGGCAGGCTACCAGTGCGTCAATTTCATTATCCTGAGTCTCGTTTTCCCTGGCTGACGACACGAAATGCGGTGTCGTTTCCTTCGAGTATGCCAGCAATTAATTCGTCTTCTGACTCAAACATATGGCGTTTGCTAATACCCTTCGTCAATGAGCGGGAACGCGCTCATCACATTTGAGTTGCTGACGACATCAGCCTCGCTGACGAATGACGGGTCGAGCATTGCGAGTGAATTAACGCCACACAGCGCCATTGTCATCGATACTTCGCGTTTTAATAGCTTAATACAGCGCACCAGTGCAGGAACGCCACCGGCGGCAAGAGCCCATCCTTCGAGTCGGCCTATGCCCACGGCATCAGCCCCGAGTGCAAAGGCCTTAACAATATCGGAACCTCGGTAGAACCCTCCGTCCACCACAACTTCGGCTTTTTTACCCACGGCATTCACAATAGCGGGTAGTGCAGCGATGCTACCAATTGACTGATCAAGCTGCCGGCCGCCGTGATTGGACACATAGATAACGTCCACACCGTGATCGAGTGCCTTGATGGCGTCGTCTACCCTGCTGATACCCTTGAGAACGAGTGGGATATCAAATTTCTTCTTTATTCTTTCTACCGTGGCCCAGCTAAGACTGGCCTGAAAGCCCATGTCACCGGCAGCAGCAGCTTGAGAAGTGGGCACAACGCGTTTCGCGATGTCCCTCTCCCTGCGACTGACTACCGCGGTATCCACCGTCAGACAAAATCCCGCGTAGCCGCTGGCTATGACTCTTTCAACGATGGCATCGACCCAGGCTTCATCCCCTCGGACATATAGCTGGTATAACTTTGCGGCATTCGATGAAGCCGCGATTTCTTCGATGCCTGGTGCTGAGACTGAACTGGCCATTGTCATGACAGTGGTTTCAGCAGCGGCTATGGCAGCGCTTGAGGCGCCACCTGGATCGAACACCTCGAGTGAGCCAATCGGTGCAAGAATCAGTGGCAGGCTAAGTTTCTGGCCGAGGAATGTTCCGCTGGTATCGACGTTCGAAACATCGTTGAGAACCCGGGGAAGTAAACCGAGTTTGTCGATTGCGTGCCGATTCCTTCGCAGGGTAGTTTCGGTCTCTGCACCACCAACCAGGTAATCCCAGTGGGTAATGTCAAGATTCAACCTGGCGGCCTTGACGATTTCGTGAATGGTTTTCAGGTCTTTCGGGTCCATAGTTGCATGCCAATTGGTACTGATTGTGATGGTACCACAGACAGTTTGACTGACCTGGAGCAGTGAGGCTTCTGATAGATGTGGTCGGAAAGACAAATAGTCTTGACAGGGACCAGTGAACCATTAGGCTACGCGGCTTTAATGCACCGGTAAGAGAGACCAGATGTCAGTATTTAGTAAGGAAGATAGCAACACAGTAAAGATCATCGGAGTAGCGGGCGCAGGCTTTTTCAGCTTGACCGTCGTTCTGGCCGTCCTGGCGATATACATCACCGGCTAGTTTATTCCGGTGCTGCTTCATTAATTTCAGCTGGCATTGCATCTGGCTCTAACCTGTAAATAGTTCGGCCCTTTAAGAACCTTTCCGTGATTTTCGGATCGGTGACCGTTGTCGCGACGGCGTTGTATATGGCACTACCCAGCATTACTCGAACTCTTCTGTCGGAATGCAGGTAGATTGCCCATTTTCGGGTTGCCGCTGCGTCAACATAGAGTTCACCGTCAAGTACCGTGCAACGGAGGATAACCGAGTAGGGTTTTCCCGGATTAACTTCAAGCTTGAGTAGTTTGTAGCGATCAGCGAAGGCAAAATCCGTCGTGGTGGTTGCAATGCCTTTGAGTTGCTTACCTGGCAGGGTAAGCATGGGTGTCTGGCATGCGCAAAGCAGAGAGAGCGTAAGGATCATGGAAACAGCTTTCATGGAGAGTATTAATACACTCAATTGAAGGTTACTGATAGTATCGATTGCCATGCGATATTTGATAACGATTCTTGTTTTAGTGCCGATTCTGGCGATTGCGGAGACCACCGGTTTCGGGCTTTTGCGCTCGGAAGTCATTTCAACGCCGCAGGGCCAGGTGACCGAGACTGAATGGCAGCACGTGGATACCAGTGGCCAGGCGTTCGGGCTTCATCGTTATGAGTCGGCCGACGCAGTAACGATAGCGACGCTGTTGTATCTGCCTGGTACGAACATGAACGGTGTTCTCAAAACCGCTGATAGTGACCACAATCTCTGGCTGTATCTGGCCGAAAGGGGTATTGAGGTTTATGCGATGGATTACAGGACCCGCTATATTCCCCATGATTTCAGTGGTGACCTGGTGCTGATGCGAGACTGGTCAATGGACCTGTTCGTTGAAGATGCCGTCATGGCAGTGACCAAGGTCCAGCAGGATCAGCCCCTTGTGCCTATGTATATTGCCGGGTTTAGTCGAGGGGCTGCGTTCGCTTACGGGTTAGCAGGCCAGGTGGAGGCCGCGGGATTGGTTGCTCTGGACGGTAGTTTTAAAAAGCAGCCCTACGAATCCTATGACATCGGCGCTGCCTTGCAGCGTTATGACGAAGAAGCACGCTACGCATCAGCGCTGTCTCGTCGCGGCTATGACGCCCGCACAGAAATGATGCGGCGGGTTATATCCGATCCTGCCAGTTCGGCGACGAATGACCGTTACCAGACATCCGGTGATCAGCTGGCAGACATCCTGTATCAGGCCTGGGGCCCGGCTGTGCTGGCTAATACGAGATCCAACATTACTCCAATTGATATCCTGGCAAGGGAAATGCTTGGCTACGATTGGTTTTATCCAACAATCCAGGGTATTGAAGGTCGGTCTATTGCCAGTCAGCAGGATGACCCGAATACCTACATTGACGATCATTTCGGTGAGATGACCATTCCTGTGTTGTATTTTGGTTCAGGTGGGTTTGGTGCCGAGTCGCTGTTATCCGGGATACATTCCGCTGCTCGTTCGGGTTCAGATGACGTAACGATCAACGTTCTTGAAAATTACGGACATTTGGATGTGCTGTTTGCAACTGATGCCCCTGCTGAAGTCTATGGGGTGATTTACGAGTGGGTCTTGGGTCACCAGATCCTTGAGCCTGTTTCGGAATAGCCAGTGAAACTGGATCACATCATGTTTGCAGTAAGCGACCTTGAGGCGGGGATAGAGCAGCTGAAGACGCTCACCGGAGTGTCTGCCGAGTTCGGTGGAAGTCATGCCGGTGCGGGAACTAGAAATGCGTTGCTGTCATTCGGCAATGAGCAGTATCTGGAAATCATTGCCCCGGACCCAATGCAGGATATTGCAGGGACTATGGGCGCGGAACTGTCATCCCTGCAGGATGCCTATATCAGGACCTGGGCAGTGGCGACTGAAGACTATACGCCAGTGATTTCGGTGCTGGAGCGGTTCGGTTATGGACATCACATTATCGAAATGTCACGTACCAGGCCCGATGGCGTCCAACTTGCGTGGCAGATACTGTTTGTCACGCATCAACCGCATGGGCTCGCCATGCCTTTCTTCATTAACTGGTTGGATAGTAAGCACCCGGCGCAGGAGGCACCGGGTGGGTGTGAGCTTGAATGGTTCTCAGTTCAGTGCCCTGATGCAGATGCCTTCCAGAGGTTTTGCGGTGCTATCGATATCAACGTTAGGGTCGTCAAAGGGAACCTTAAACTGTCAGCACAACTTCAGGCGTCCCCGGGCACGGTAGCGCTGGTCTGATTAGTTAGCGAAGCAATGCCGTTAACGATCTGACTCCACGCTCCCTTCGGCATGTCATGGCCCATACCTTCGATGATCATGAGCTCTGCACCCGATACGTTCTGATGAGTGTCATGTGCTCCGGTGACGGGTACTAATGGATCGATGTCCCCGTGAATGACCAGGCAAGGTAGCTTCAACTGATTAAGACCTGGTCTTCTATCGCCGTGAGCCATCACCGCCGCCATTTGGCGGGCGACGCCATCAGGATTGTAGGCTCGATTGTAGGATTCCAGGGCTTTGTTACGAATACGTTCTTCGTCTCGCTCAAAGCCAGTACTGCCGATAATCTTTGATACTTCTACTGCACGATCCATCGCATGTTTCGGGTCGTCTACACGTTTAGACGTCAGTGCTTCGATAGCTTTTGGGTGCGCGGGCGGCAAGTCAGGATTACCGGTAGTAGACATAATGGAAGTCATACTCAGGATACGGTCACCATGATTGATTGCCATAGCCTGAACGATCATACCTCCCAGGGACACGCCGCAAATGTGAGCCTGTTCAATACCCAGCTCATCGAGCAGAGAAATTCCGTCCATCGCCATGTCATCCAGAGTGTACGGTACCTTAACTGTTCCGTTAGTCATGAATTCCACCACGAGTTCTTTGAAATCAGGAACACCATGATCATCAAAGTGAGTGGTCAGGCCCACATCTCGATTATCATAGCGTATGACGAAGTGACCAGCGTCGGCGAGTTGCTGGCAAAAGTTTTCATCCCAGGCAATCATCTGGCCGCCCAGGCCCATGACCAGCAACAATGGTTTAGCCTCTGGTTCACCGAAAGTATCAAATTCTATTGTAAGGCTATTGGCATTTATTTTAGACATTGGAGCTGATCCTTTAAGTAGCGTATGCAGAGCCACCATCGCAGGCGATGGTTTCTCCGACGACGTAAGCGCCTGCACGGGAGCTCAAAAAAATGGCTAGCCCTGCAATGTCTTCAGGCGTACCCACGCGCCCCCTTGGGTTGCCTTTGGCGACAGCGCTCCAATCGATATCTGTGTCGCCACCGCCGCCAACGCCAGTGCTCAGCATCCAGGTGGGAAAGGGGCCCGGTGCGATAGCGTTGCAGATGATGTTTTCTTTGGTCAGGTGCAATGCAAGGCCTCGAGTCAGGTGATGCACAGCTGCTTTCGATGAGCCATAGGAGAAGGTTTCAAAGACCGGGTTCTTAAGCCCATCGATTGAACCGACATTGATTACTCTGGCGGGGTCTTCAGCGGAGCCCGCTGCCCTAAGCTGCGGTAATAGCTTCTGGGTAAGGAAAAATACGCCTTTCACATTGGTATCGAAGACTTTGTCCCAACCCATTTCCGGGAACTCATCAATCGGTGCTCCCCAGGACACGCCGGCGTTGTTGACCAGAATATCCAGCTTGTCCTCGTGTGAAGCGATTTCGCTCGCCAGCTGCGTGCAGCCTTCGACGTTTGAAAGATTGGCCGGGATTGAAATACATTCGCCGTCATACTCCTTTGACAATCGCGTAGCGGTTGCATCACAGACTTGCGCCTTGCGGGAGCTGATGTAAACCTTTGCCCCATTGGCAAGGAAGCCCGCGGCGATCATTTCGCCAATGCCTCTTGATCCACCAGTAACAAGGGCGACTTTCCCTTCAATAGAAAAAAGATCTTTCATGGAATTTTCCCGATTTAAAAGAGGGCATTTAGCACGTCGGGATTACCGATGTCCAGAGTGATTAGTGGGTTCGATTCGTTGTTATTGATTATAGGTCAAGGATATTGGTAGGTTTCCCGTCGAGGCTGATCTGGTTTGGCTCTACTCGTTGTTGTTGATTATAGGTCAAGGATATTGGTGGGTTTCCCGTCCAGGCTGACCTGGTTGCGATCAGCCCAATACTGCGAAACTCCTTCATCACCCTGTTTGGTGGCCCATTTCTCGAGGGTGTCACGTTCTCCGCTTAAGTCGAACAGGGGAACCGCAAAGCCACATGACGTCTGAGCCATGTCTATTTTTAGCTCGAAGAATTGACGGGTGCCTGGCTGGTGATTGAACATATCGGCGTACTGTTCAAACTTCTGTGTTTCACGGGGATAAATGATTTTGGCGGTACCGTACAGGCGAAGAATAAGAGGCTGCTTTTCAAAAGAGCAGAACATAACGGTCATTCGATTGTTTTCGATAACATGAGCAGCAGTTTCGTTGCCGCTGCCGGTGAGGTTTAGCCAAACGAGTTCGTTGCGGTTGATAACCCGTAAGGAATCCATGCCCTTGGGGGAGACATTAATCTTGCCCTCAGCACCAGCCGTGCCGACGAAAAAAAGGTGTTGCCTTTCTATAAACTCGACTTGGTCCGACGTTAGAGATTCGAATTGCTCTGCCATAAATTGCTCCCCGTTGATTTTCGCAGTGTAAACCAAGTGTTGCCTCAAGTGGGTAGAGCGTGATTTGATGCTCGTCTATCTTCTAGCACATTGGTAGTTAATGACGCACAGGCTTAGCATGCCAACGATGTTGGCCTATGGGTTTGGCCAGGTGGCAGAATCGATCAAGAACCAGGGTTTCAACGTATTCCTGCTGTTTTACTACAATCAGGTGCTTCAGGTCTCAGCAACCGGCAGCGCGATTGCACTGGCCATCGCCCTTATTTTTGATGCTGTGACTGATCCGGTGGCAGGAAGCCTGTCTGACAAACTGCACAGTCGATGGGGGCGTCGGCATCCGTTCATTCTTTTTTCTGCGGTACCTCTGGCAATTTCATTTTATTTGCTCTTCAATCCACCGGTTGGCCTGTCTGAGTTCACCTACGTTATTTGGCTGGCAGTATTTGCCATTCTCGTGCGCGGTTCTCTTACTTTCTATCACGTCCCGCATCTTGCGCTGGGTGCGGAAATGGCTCGGGACTATGACCAGCGATCTACGATGTATGCGTTAAGTACTTTCTTTGGGTTTATGGGGGCTGTGGTATTCATACCGATATCCTATCGAGTGTTTTTCCCAACCACTGATGCGTTTAACCCCGGCTTACTGAACCAGGATGCATATTCGTCCTGGGCAATTTTTGCCGGTGCAACGATGATATTTGCTGTTCTTGTCTGCGTTATCGGGACGCGTCACGAGATACCAAGATTACGACGAGCCCAAAACATTTCTGTTGATCGTTTTTCCATGTTTCGAATGTTCGGTGAGGTGAAAGAGGTTTTCAAAAACCATTCCTTCTTTGTGCTCTTTTTCGGCATGGTGCTGAGTGTTTTCATACTGTCCGTTGAGGCGGTGTTCAATCCTTTTATGGGTTTTCATTTCTGGGGGATGACCACCGAGCAACTGGCCTACATCCCTATCGGGATGTTCGTCGGGTTAGTTTTCTCGGTGGTTATGGTTCCGATACTTACCCGGCGCTTTGACAAAAAGCCAACACTGATTGGTTGCGCAGCGTTAACCATCGTAAACATCAACACACCGATAGTGCTCACGTTGTTTGACGTTAGCTGGTTTCCCGAGCCGGGCTCTGCAGGCCTGTTGCTGGTGCTGATTATTAGCAGCGGAGTTACCACGTTGCTCGCGCCTATTGTGTTTGCGACCTTGAACTCCATGTTTGGAGACATCGCAGATGAGCATGAACTTGATGTAGGGGAGCGAAGAGAAGGGGTTATATTTGCTGCCAGGTCATTTGCTAATAAGGCATCTGCGTCTATAGGGCTGGTGGCTGGAGGAATCCTCCTGGATTTTATTGCATTCCCGAAAGGGGCATTAATGGGTTCAGTTCCTGCTGAAATTGTCTGGCAGCTGGGTTTCATTGCAGGTCCTGCGACGTCTGTGTTTACGCTTGGCGGACTGGCTTTGTATGTCCGGTATCGGATAGATCGCAAACGGCACGCGGCGATTATGCAGTCTCTGAGCGCAAGGTCTGCCGAAGGCGATCGTACTTAAATCCGTTCTGTTCAGCTTGGATTCACTCCCCGTTCAGCTTCCAGGGGCTAACTTAGTGGCATCTAGTTATTGAGTTAGTGAGATGATCAGAACAGTGATGTTTATTTCCTTACCGTTGCTCCTGATGAGCTGTGCCAATGAACCTATCGTTGATCGTCGTGGTGTCGATGAAGCGCGGTACCAGGGTGATCTTGTCGAGTGCCGGTCGTACGCTTATCAGGTAGATACCGCCGGAGAAACAGGGAAGGCCGCGGCTATTGGTGTGGCGATCGGAGCATCCGTCGGAGCAATTCTGGGTGACAGTCACGATGCCGAGCAGGGTGCGGGTGTTGGTGCGGTCGCCGGAGGCGCAAAGGGGTTCCGCAAAGCGGAGCGCCGAAAAGAAAAGGTACTTTATAATTGTCTGAAATCCCGGGGTTATCACGTGTTCGGATAGCACCAAAAATCAGAGGTTTCACTGCCCCGTTATGTCGACTTGCGGCGCAGGATGACGCTACGGAGCTGTCCTGTGGGTAACAATTCCCGCTCTGTTTGGCCTACCCGGCGCTCGTTAGCGGAAGTTAAAGCCAGTCTATCCTGACAGTCACACTACCTAAACGCATTGCGGGCAGCTGGCGTATGGTAATTGCAGACCAGGTCTGGGCTAACTCAAAATGTGGTGCTGTTTCTGTTAGTCGATGGGCGCGTCCCTTAACCAACTGCCCTTAGAGCATAAAGTACCCTGCCGGTAGCGCACAGAACTCCTTCATTGTTTTTAATATCCACGTGTATCGTGCAAAGTTGTCTGCCGCGCTTGATTACCCTGGCTTCCGCATCAATCCAGCTACCGTGCGCCTGTCGCAGGTAAGTGATTTGAAGATCGGCGGTACCGGCGGGTTCGCTGCCTGCTCTGATGTTAGTGAATACAGCAGGCACAGCCGCCATGTCGATCATGGTTGAAAGCACGCCCCCATTGACGCTACCGCCGATGCCTGTCGGTGTGTTGGCGTGGATGCTAAGTCGAATACGGGCGTAGTCTTCGCGGGTTTCCTCGAGCGTTAAGCCAAGGTATTGATGAAAAGGATCGCTGTCAAAATCGAAGGGGTTATCAACCTTCATGATTCCACCACGCGGTATCTGAAAAGGCGCGTAGGTCTAGTTCATGGGTCCAGACTGAACGGTGTTGATTCGCGATATGAAAGTAGGTCTCAGCTATTTTTTCGGGCAGCATCAAACCGTCATGTTCACCGCCACGAGATTCCCTGAGTTCTTTAAATCGTTCTTCTCCTAATATCTTTCCAAGCGTGTCGGGTGCATCGACTGAACCGTCAATCAGGATATGCGCAACATGAATGCCTTTGGGTGAAAATTCGGCGTTCAGTGTCTGGCACAACATCCTTCGCCCACCCATAGCCGCAGCGTGAGAGTGCTGCCCCCTGTTCCCGCGCATGGCAGAGGTGGCAGAAGTCACTAGGATGGTGCCGTGACCGCGTGCCTCCATCAACGGAGTAAGTGCGTAGGCGAGTCGATACAGGCCAAACGTTCCAAGGCGCCACCCCATTTCGAATGTTTTATGGGGTGTTCCAGCCAATGGCCGATTGCCGATCTGTGCGCCCAGATTGTAGATAACCACCTCAATAGGGCCCAGGTCGGCCTCTATGTCTTTCACCATGTCTTCGATGGCGTCATCTTCCATGGCGTTCACCAACCGGCCAGAGGCGCTGCCACCAGCCTCTGTTATCTGGTTGACCAGCTTGTTAAGCCCTTCCTCATCGCTTCGGCGACACAGGAACGAGTGATATCCTTGAAGCGCGAATTTCTTCGCAACATTGCCGCCGATACCGGCGCCCGCGCCAATGACGAGGCAGACAGGTTTGGTCATTGTGGTTTCCGTTTATTGTGAAAATAGTGCCGGGTAGCATAGGGTTTAGTCATAAAACTTGCAAAGACGCGCCGACTTTCCGAGTACTATTCGCCATGAGATGTGCCTCCCCAGGAACGTAAACAGTGGCTGGGGTTTGTATGAGGCCACCCATTGTCCAGGTCGTGGACAATACAAATGATTAGAGGTGTTTTCTCAAGATTACAAAAGGCGCCACATGGGCTAATCTAGGCCAATGGAAACGGAAGCGCTAAAAGAGTATTTCCCTCATCGCGTCATCAAACGGAAGGTTCGGGAGGTGGCGGTGAAGCGAGTTCGAAAGGACCTGATCCTTAATGGTAAATCTGAAGAAGACATCTCTGAGGCAGACTTGGAGTATCTGTTGGCGGATGCTGAGGAGTCTGTCTGGTCAGACATTAAGCAGACTTCGCTGATGGGCGTGTTGGCCATGCTTGGGCTGAGCTTAGTCTGATGTCGCTGTATCGCTTCGCACGCACCAGCGCGCTGTTGGCTTTCGCAGGGAAATACCGCCTGAAGATATTCTACATGTTGGCGGCGATTGCCTTTGCCCTGGTAACGGCCTGGCTTTACACAGATGTGGCAGCTTATTTGCAGGTCCACTTCCCTCAGTGGGCACTGCTGGCTTTATTGGTAAAAACCGTTGCCGTCTATGGAGCGTTGTTTTTTCTGTTGTGGCAGGTTAAGCCCTCTGAATGGCGCAGCCGGCCAGAGCCTGCATTGCAACTCGACAGTGCGGCAGAACCTTCCAAACTCGACGAAATCGCGCAAAAAGAAACGTTGAGTAAACGCAAAGATACCATCCTCCATCGATAGTGCAGTACTGCATCTTCTGCACACAAAATGTAAGCGTGAAGATTATTGAGAATATGAATTCTCACCGGGATATTCGGCCAGTAGGCATAGTATCGAAACAGCATCCGTTGGCCTTTATTTCGTGAGATGTGCTCGGCTGCTGCTGTCATAACGTGGCTAATTCTTCCTTTTCGCGGTCTGACCTTGCGGGCTAGTACCCTTAGTTTATATCGTTCAAGATAAATGAAACTAGAGGGTGTCGAGTGATGACGCCTTCCTCATTCGATAGGAGACAAACATGAGCGAGTCATCTTCAGTGCTTTATGACGTTCAACAGAGTGTTGCTACGATCACCCTTAATCGGCCTGAATCGCTCAATGCGATGACGAACGGCCTGATGAAAGACCTCGTTGACACTCTGGCGAGAGTTGAAGCAGATAAATCGGTTCACGTCGTTGTGATTACTGGCAGTGGTCGTGGTTTCTGTGCCGGCGCTGATCTTGCCGGTCAAGCAAGCGCCAAACCGTCTGATCCAAAACCTGACGGCAAAGTTGACGACCACTTCAATGGTGCCATGCGGGCCATTTATAATTCTTCTGTGCCAACCGTCGCGCGTGTCAACGGTGCGGCCGCCGGTGGCGGGTTCGGTTTGGCGCTTGCTTGCGATATTACAGTTGCAGCAAAAAATGCGTTTTTTGTCGCAACATTCGGCCCAAAATTGGGGATTGTTCCTGACCTGGGCACCTCTTGGAATTTACCACGTAAAGCAGGTCGTGCTAGAGCCCTCGGCCTTGCAATGCTCGGTGATAGAATCACTGCTGAACAGGCAGAAGCCTGGGGATTGATCTGGAAAGCTGTTGACGATGATCAGCTGGATGCTGAGGTTGAGCTGATCACCAAAAAGCTCGCTCGTACATCCGCGGATGCCATGACGCGGATTCGATCAGTAACCGATGCAGCACTGGATAATAGTTTCAGCGTTCAGCTGGACTTAGAGATGGAGCATCAGGCCGTGCTCATCCCTAAGAACGTGACTGAAGGTGCCAGGGCCTTTATGGAAAAACGGGAGCCTGAGTTTCCTGGTAGAAATTAGCGGGTACTAACGAAATCTAGCTCACTACTTGATCATGCCGTGATGTTACAAACCCGGCCTGGCCCTAAGATCTTCTCGGCGATCAACCCTGCCAGATTTAAGTTAGTAGAT
>Ga0209091_10000601_pt1 | contig 33988 bp, 31 predicted proteins | sample ArcticOcean_MG_C_6_FD_187438 | JGI IMG/M metagenome (GOLD analysis project Ga0209091, IMG submission 187438) | Marine microbial communities from western Arctic Ocean - ArcticOcean_MG_CB8_128 (SPAdes) (version 2) | ecosystem: Environmental > Aquatic > Marine > Oceanic | place: Arctic Ocean...
AGGGAATATTTACATTCATTGCTGCTAGCTGAATCTCTTTTCCTCTTTTTGGGGGATAAAGCCAATCCGTTTCAAAACCAATAATTAAAAGCCTTGCTTTTATGGATGCTAGAGCTTTTTCTAAGTCTCCAGAAAAGGCACTTGCTGCGTCGTAACTATCCATAGCTTTCGTCATAAGAATATAACTATTTGCATCAAAGGAGTTAGAGAACTTCTCACCTTTGTATTTTAGATAGTTTTCCACTTCAAAGTCTACATCACCATCAACCCTTGAAGTGATGTCCTGGAATTTTCTACCAAATTTTAAGTTCATGTGCTCTTCTGAAAGATAGGTTATATGACCAAGCATGCGTGCTGTTTTCAGGCCACTTTTTGGCTTTACATCATGTTTTAGATAGTCCCCATCATGAAAATTTATATCTCTTCTTATAGATTCTCGCGCAACTTCATTCATCGCTATATTCTGTGTGCTTGATTTGGAGGCAGCAGCAAAAATACCAGATTTTTCTATAGAATCAGGAAAAGAAATGGCCCATTGAAGGGCTTGCATACCACCCAGGCTTCCCCCAGCTACTAAACTCCATTTACTGATACCTAGATACTCAGCTAGCATTTTTTGACTATTTACCCAGTCAATGACCGAGACAGCAGGAAAGTCTTTCCCGTAGCTTTCATTTGTTTCAGGGTTAATGCTAATGGGTCCTGTTGAGCCAGAACATCCTCCCAAGTTATTGCAGCAAACCACAAAATATTTATCGGTATCAATTGCTTTATTGGGGCCAATTAGCTGGTCCCACCAGCCTGAAGTATCTTCATTTTCACTAATACCTGCAGCATGATGATTCCCAGAAAAAGCATGACATACTAAAATACCATTAGATTTTTCTTCATTAAGCTCACCATAAGTCTCAACCATTAACTCAAACATTGATAGTTTAGAACCCGATACAAGCTCTATACCTTCTTTAAATTTGACTAATTCTGTTTTCACTTTCATATTATAAATCGTAAAAAACTAGCCAATAGAATTTCAATTTGCCTTATTAAAATTAAGGCAACTAATGGTGAAAAATCTAGACCGCCAAAAGCAGGCACAAATCTTCTTATCGGTTCCAAGGCTTTTGAAGATATTTCTTCTACTAATTGAAAGAAGGGATGACTATTTCCAGGAGATACCCAGCTCAAAATTACTGACCCAATAAGAGCAAAGAATATTATTCTAAAAATAGTATTTATTGTCTCGGCAATCGCGATAAAGCCCAAGCTAACTTCGTCATACTGACTTGAATATACCAAATATAGACTAATAAAATTTAAGAAGGAGGCTATGATAAATATCATATAAAGCTGGTTACTAAAAATAGAAATTTTTGATATGGGTTTATAGAAAGCAATAAATCTTTTAACAATTGGATTAAAGTAATCCACTTTTAATATATTAAAGACAAACAATATAACAAATGCATAGCTTGCCACTCCAAGAGCCATGTTCAATAGTTCTATAATGTTAGGATTCATTTGATATCTCTTTTGATCTTTTTATTGCTGCAATAATACCTTTTTCAAAAGAATTTAATACTTTTAAAGATTTAAATTCCTTGATACCTGCCTCGGTAGTTCCTTTTTTTGAAGCTACTGTTTCAATCAACTCATCCATATTTAAATTATTTCTTGATGACAAGCTAACTCCCTCGAGAAGGTTTCCTATTATCTCATTAGTTTTTTTAATATCACCATCGCACATCTTTAAAATTCTTTTTTCATAAACCTTTAGTAGATAGAAAAAATAAGCAGGACCACTTCCTATTAACCCGGTAAAGTCATCCATTTTACTTTCTTTATCTAATTCTAAAATAATACCAACTTTTGAAAAAATATTTTTTGCTTTTTTGAATGATGTATTCGAGGATGAGATATTTATGAGAGCAGTATTTGCTTTATTAAACTCCGCCGCTGTATTGGGCATACCTCTTATTAACTCAGCATTATTTGCTATTGAAAGGTATTTCTTAGATTTAATTCCTGCCACCAAGGAGATTATTTTAGGCTTATTGTAATTTATGCATATTTCAGCATATGCATTTAATGCATCTTTAGGTTTTACAGCCAGGATAAAAAACTCAACATCAAATTTTTTCTCTAAAGAAAATTCTTTGACACCAATCTTGTTTAGTATTTCTTTATTTTTTATATTTCTTTCTATATATAAAATATCTTGCTTCTTAATGCCGCTGGAAATCAAACCTTTAATATTAGCTTGAGCAATATTTCCACCACCATAAAATACTATTTTTTTCATAACCTTTTCCCAAAAATAAGTTCGCCAATTCTAAGCATATTTGATCCACATTCAATGGCAGTTTTAAAGTCGGATGTAGTGCCCATAGAGAGGTATGAAGCATGAGGGTATATTTTAACTAATTTGTCATGCAGATCTTTCGATAGCCTCATCATTGATTTAGTCTCCTCAATGTCATCTGTAAGCTTTGGAAGAACCATTATCCCTCTTAAATTGATGCTCTTCGAAGCCTCAATAAGTTTAGCAAAATTTTCCATCTCAGCAGGTGCAATGCCACTTTTTGAAGATTCATTCGATATATTAATTTGTATAAGCCCGTTAATAGTTTTATTAAGAACATCACATTGACCATTTAATTTTATAACAACACTTTCTCTGTCCAGTGAATGCACCCAATGAGCATGCTTTGCTATTATCTTAATTTTATTAGACTGAATGGGCCCAATAAAATGCCAAAAAATATTCTCAAGAGCTAGTGCTTCTGATTTCTCCTGAAGTTCTTGAGAATAATTCTCACCAAAGTCTGTAACTCCAATTTTTATAACTGACTTAATATGGTCTAAACTTTTTTTCTTAGAAACAGCTATTAATAGGATATCTTTAGAATTAGTTCCAGAAGAATCACATGCAAGCTTAATGCTTGAATTAACAATTTTTAAATTATTTTCTAGCTCTTTTTGCATAGAGTTCTCAATTGAGGATCAAAGCCTTGTTTTGTAATTTTTTCTTTAGCATTATTAGCAGCAGACCTATTTGGATAGGGGCCACTTAGAACACTAAACAAAATCTTTCCTGGGTTAGAGCTGCTATATATTTCATTAATTGAAATTAGCTCTATTTTTTTAAGGGTATTTTCTGCCTCGTATGCATATTTTTTATTGCCATAGGCTCCTATTTGGACAAAATACTCACAAGATAGTAAATTATTACTTATCTCAGACTCTATCAAAACAGAACCATTCATCAGAGAAGTTGGAAAATCTATTGTTATATTATTGGTATTCGTCCTTGGCTCAATGCTTTTAATATCTGTCTCAAAATAGAGAAATGAAATAAAAACTAATAAGGCTGAGATAAAGATAAGAGACATTATGGTAATTGGAGAAAATACCTGAATGCTCTTTTTCTTTGATCTAAATTTATTTTTCTTTGGAGCTCTTATATTTCTGTTCGACGACCCTCTATTTGCAAAATCTTTCATAGATATTACATCTTATCCATAGGCTTTATTCCCAGTAATCCAAGCCCGTTTGAGATAACTTTCTTTGCAGCATTTAAAGTGTAAATAATAGATTGAATGTTTTCATCAGACTCTTTAAAGACATGATTGTCATTATAAAAACTATGAAATACTTGAGCAAAATCCCTGAGATAAAAAATAATAATGTGAGGTTGAAGTGAGGCTGATGCTCTTAACACTATCTCTGGATATTTATTGATCTCATGAATTAACTTGTCGCAAGAAGAATATGAACCACTGACTACAGATTCTGCATCTGAAGGTTCCTCTGAATGATCTTCTAGATACTTTTTCTTCAAAGAAAATATTCTTGCATGGGCATACTGTATGTAATAAAAAATATTTTCTTTACTATCAGATTTGGCTAGATTTATATCAAAATCTAAATGTTGATCGGCCTGTTTTGAAAGGTAATAAAATCTTGCGGCATCGGTACCTATTTCATTTATCAGATCAGCCAATGAGAAAAACTCTCCAGACCTTGTCGACATTTTAACTTTTTTTCCATCCTTAAAAAGATTTGCAAATTGAACAAGCTGAACATTTAACCTTTCTTTATCGAACCCAAGCCCTTCCATTGAGGCTTCTATTCTTTTTATATATCCGTGATGATCGGCACCCCAGACGTTAATCAATTTATCAAAACCTCTATCTATCTTATCCTTATGATAGGCTATATCAGAGGCGAAATAAGTAGCTCTGCCATCATCCCTTATGAGAACTCTATTTTTATCGTCCCCTGTGGAGTTTGTATTTAGCCATAATGCACCATTTTCTTCATATGCTAATTGTTTAGTTTTTAGCTTATCAATGGCTGAGGAAATTTGTGAGCTTTCATCGGAAACGCTACCAAGTGTAGATTCATAAAACCAATGATCGAATGATACATTGAATAATTTAAGGTCTTTTCTTATTGAATCGAGAACTTCCTCTAGAGCAAAGTCTTTAATACTAGACCATAGTTCCCCATGGCTCTTTTGAATCCTAAGAATAATTTCATCTATCTCTTTCTCTTCATCATCTGGAAGATCATTAATATATGCCAACACATCTATCCCTAAGGGGTTATTTTCTGCAGCAAATGCATCCCCAATTTCAGATATATAAGAACCTTTGTATGCATTTTGAGGAAAGAAATCTTCAAATTCTTTTTGGTATATTCTGATAAAAACACTAGCCGTTAAGATATCTATCTGTCTCCCAGCATCATTTATATAATATTCCTTCTCTACTCTATACCCAGAGGATTTTAAAATTCTTGATAGAGCATCTCCGTAAGCAGCTCCTCTCCCATGCCCAACATGAAGAGGCCCGGTTGGGTTTGCTGAGACAAATTCTATCTGTATAGATTTACCTTTATTCTTTTCAGACGTACCAAAATTTTCAGGATTTTTATTTGCTGAATGAACTGCTGAAAAAAAATCAGACCTTTTCAAAGTTATGTTGATGAAGCCTGGACCAGCAGATTCTACTTTTTCGTATATATTTAAAAGAGTTAGCTGTTGCTCCAATCTAGCCGCAAGTTCTTTTGGGTTTTTTTTGAGAATGCTTGCAGCAATCATGCAGGCATTTGTAGTTATATGCCCTTTGGACAAATCATCAGTTACATTGGATGAGTATTTCTTTTTAATAGATTCAGTTTGCTCTCTACTTATATTTGGTATTAGTGATAGAAAATTATCTATCTCTAAATTAATACTTTCAATCATTACTTTGCTCTTCCTACATAACTCGCATTTCTAGTATCAACTTTAACTATTTCACCTTCATTAACAAACAAAGGCACTTGCACGATCACTCCTGTTTCCAATTCAGCAGGTTTTGTTGCACCAGAAACAGTATCTCCTTTTACACCAGGCTCAGAGCTTGTGATCTTGAGTTCAACTATCACAGGGGGGTCTACAAGAATAGGCTGTTCATTCCATAAAACAATCTGACATGGCTCTTGACCTGAAAGCCATTTTTTTGCGTCTCCCATTTCAGAAGATCCAATTTCAATTTGTTCAAAAGTAACAGAGTCCATAAAATGCCAACTTTCACCATCTGTATATAGAAACTCCATATCCTTATGATCTATATCAGCAGTTTCAGCTGACTCACCAGACTTGAATGTCTTATCATTAGTATTTCCGGTAAGTAAATTTTTATACTTCACCCTCATAACGGCTTGACCTTTCCCAGGCTTATGAAACTCATGTTCTATTATTGAGCAAGGCGAGTTATCTATTAATAGCTTAGTTCCATTTTTGAATTGATTAGTTGAAATTTTCATTTTGAATATATTTTTATGTTATTTTATGAATAGTTATCGAGGAAAACTATGAAAAAATTATTTATGTTAATTGCCATTAGTGCAATTGTAACTTCTTGCGCACCAAGTGGCGAACAATCTCAGTCATTAGATGACCTAGATTTGTTTCTAGCATCTGTGGAAGAGGAGAATAAGATTGAGGGCCCAATAGCGAGCTCCGCTTATTGGATAGGATCAAATTTTATTACCTATGATTCTCAAAAAGTAGTTGCTGACTATGGAAAAAGAAATACGTTAGAAGCTTTAGAGACATCAAGAAAGGCATCAACTTTTAATAATTTAGAAGTATCTGTATCTGACAGAAGAAAGCTGGAACTTTTAAAAAGCTCATTTGTAATGCCGCCACCTTTTGATGAGGATTTAGCCGGGGAGCTTTCTCAGATTTCTACAAAACTCGAAGCTATGTATGGAACTGGAAAACATTGTTATGAAGATGGGACATGCTTGGATTTAGAGGCCTTTGAAAATATTATTGATGCTTCGCGTGATCCAGATGAGCTATTACGGGCATGGATGGGATGGCATGAAATTGGAAAACCTATGAAGCCAATGTATATGAGGATGGTAGAAATTGGCAATCAAGGCTCTCAAGATTTAGGCTTCGATGGCTTGAGCGATCTATGGTTCAGTAAGTACGACATGCCAGCAGATAAATTTTTAGATGAGACAGATAGAGTTTGGGAAGAGGTTAAGCCTCTATACGAAGCACTGCATTGCCATGTAAGAAGTCAACTTAATGCTAAATATGGTGATGAAGAAGTCTCTTTAGAAGGTCCATTGCCAGTTCACTTGCTTGGAAATATGTGGGGACAGTCTTGGAGTAATATTTATGATATTGCCTACACAGAATCCAGCAGTAACTCGGTAGATGTAACCCAGATTATTGAAGACAAAAAAATTAATGAAAAGAACATGGTTGAGTTAGCAGAAAACTTCTTTTTATCTATGGGATTTGAATCTCTGCCTGATTCCTTTTGGGAGCGTTCGTTATTTATCAAGCCTGTTGATAGAAGCGTTGTATGTCATGCTTCAGCTTGGAATCTTGATCCAGAAACCAATGATCTTAGAATTAAAATGTGTATAGAAAAAAACGAAGAAGACTTTATAACCATTCATCATGAGCTAGGACACATTTTTTACTACCAAGCATACAACCACTTGCCAACCTTATTTCAAGGAGGAGCCAATGATGGCTTCCATGAGGCATTTGGAGATCTATTAACTCTATCCATCACTCCAGAGTATTTAAATAAGATTGGCTTTATCTCAGAGGCAGAGGCGGAAAATGCAAAAACTGATGCGATAGGTTTATTGATGAAGCAGGCTTTAGAAGGAGTTGTTGTAATACCCTGGGCATTAATGCTTGATAAGTGGAGATCGGGTGTATTTAACGGCGACATCACTGAGGATAATTTAAATCAATCTTGGTGGGATATGAGAGAATCTTATCAAGGGATAACATCTCCTGTTGATAGATCTGAGGACTATTTTGATCCAGGTGCTAAATATCATGTGCCTGCTAACACTCCTTATACTAGATATTATCTTGCAAGAATTATGCAGTATCAGTTCCATGAATCTTTATGTAATGAAATAGGGTTTTCTGGTCCGCTTCATGAATGTTCTATCTACGGAAATGCCAAGGCTGGTGAAAAAATAATTGCCACTATGGCTATGGGTCAAAGTGTTCCATGGCAGGACTCTTTTGAAAAAATTACTGGTATAAGAGAGTTAAGCGGAACATCTGTAATGAATTATTATCGCCCACTGAAGCAGTGGCTAGATAAGCAGAATGAAAATAGAGCATGTGGTTGGGGCAGTTAATGAAATCATTAATCAATATTATTATTTCATTTGTTGTTTTTGTTGTAGCTATTGCTATAGCGAATGCATCAGGAAGTTCCTTGGTCCTTCAAGCAGTTTTTATTGCTTTCTCAATTCAATGGATAGCTTTTATCCCAGCTTATATTTTTCAAACCGAAAAATTTTATGACCTAATGGGAAGTATTACCTACCTAACTGTAATTTGGTTCACCTTAATGAGCTCATCAAATGAATCAACATTAACAAATATCGGAAATATTGTAATTGTGCTTTTGATATCTAGCTGGGCTATAAGGCTTGGAACTTTTTTATTTTTAAGAATTAAAAAAGATGGAGAGGACAAAAGGTTCAGAACTATCAAGCCTTCTGCATCACGATTTTTTATGACATGGACACTACAAGGTCTTTGGGTTTCATTGTGCTCAATGTGTGCCTTAACAGCTATTTCCTCCGAAAGTGGAATTATTCTTAACCTTTTCTTTTATTTAGGAGTAGCAATATTTATATTTGGCTTTGCTATTGAAATTATTGCAGATAATCAAAAATCTAAATTTAGATCTATAGAAGCTAATAAAAATAGCTTTATAACAACTGGTCTATGGGCTAAATCTAGGCATCCTAATTATCTTGGAGAAATTCTTTTATGGTTGGGAGTTGCGGTTATATCTTTTTCATCCTTGAGTGGGTGGCAGTACTTGACTTTAATATCGCCAATATTCACTTATCTTTTATTAGTATATGTGAGTGGTGTGAGAATGCTTGAAGAAAGAGGTGAGAAGAAATGGGGTCACAATGAGGAATATATAAAATATAAATCCACGACTCCAAGATTATTTTTTAACTTAAAATAGAACATATAGTTAATAGGCTTAATACTGATAGGTGTATTTAAAAGCTATTAACATTTTTTAAATAACTAGAATATTTTAACAAAATGTTTTATTTATGTTTTTTGACTGTTAATATGTCGTTCACATAGGGAGATTATTATGACGAAGTTTAATTTAGTTCATTTATTTGTACTGGTTTCTGTTGCTAATTTTATGAATTCTCAGGACATGGAAAGTGTCTTAGAAGTGGGAAGAGAAAATCAAAAGCTATCCGCGGTGTCACAAGTAAATATTGATGCTACCGAAAGAAAAGCAGATAAAATAGTAAATGAATGGAAGGCTGTTGCAAAACAGGTAGAAGGGCTTATTTTATATAACAAGCAAAAAACAATTCAAATCCAAGCACAGCTAGATCTTATGGATAAGCTAGATGAGCAACTTGTTCAAGTTGTTGTGATGCAAAGACAAATACCACCTCTTGCCCAAAGAATGCTTGAAAGTTTAGAAACATTTATAGGCTTAGATACTCCTTTTAGAAAAGAAGAAAGACAAGAAAGGGTTGATCTAGTTAGATCTTCATTAGCTAAACCAAAGGTAACAGCTTCTGAGCAGGTTCGTCAGGTTTTAGAGGCTTATAATATTGAGGCTGAATACGGAAGAAAAATTGATACGTATGAGGATACTCTTGCCGATGGAACGGTTGTAAATATATTAGTTGTTGGAAGAATCGGTATGTATTATCAAACGAAAGATGAGCAATCAAGTGGCAGATGGAATAACGAAACGGGTACTTGGGATGATCTTCCTGGAAGCTACAGAAAACCAATTAGAAACGGCATAAGGATGGCTAAAAAGCTTGCTCCTACTGACATGCTAATGATGCCAGTCATCAAAGGAGAAGTGTAATGAGAAATTTATATATATTCCCACTTTTATTAGCATTTTCTTTAGGCTTAAGCACTTTTGTTTCTGCTCAAGATGCCTCTGAAGAGGTCGTAGAAATATCTACTGTTGAGGCTTTGCTTGCTCTTGTTAAAGAAGGTAAAACTAAAGAACAGGCAGCAAACACGCAAAGAGAAGATGCTTTTACAGCAAATAAGAACAAACAAGCTTCAATTTTAGCTGCTGAAAAAAGAGAACTAGCTCGTCAAGAGAAAATCGCTGACAAGTTAGAAACAGAATACAAAAAAAATGAAGATATCTTAAGAGTTAAGGAAGAAGCCTATAAGAAAGAACTAGGATCACTAGTTGAGCTTTTTGGTCATTTGCAAAGTTCTGCAGGTGAAGCCGCAGTTCAGTTCTCAGGATCTTTAACTGGAGCTCAATATGGACAAGATAGAGTTGCATTCTTAAATAGTCTCACAGGAAAAATGTCAGAAACTACTGAGTTACCAACTATCAGAGAAATTGAAGGTCTTTGGTATGAGCTTCAAAGAGAAATGATAGCCAGTGGCGAAGTCGTATCTTTTACTACTAACGTTATTGATGTTGATGGTGAAACCTCAGAATGTAACGTAACTAGAGTTGGTTTATTCAACGCTGTATGTGATGGAAAGTATCTAGAATATGCATCCTCGAAAGGTCAGTACGCGTTTCTACCAAGACAGCCAGCAGGAAGATTTACCAAGACTGCAAAAGGTGTGGGAAAAGCAGAAGTCGGAGAACAGGTAAGGTTTGGAGTTGATCCAACTGGTCCTACTGGCGGAAGTTTACTCGCCAATCTTATCCAAACACCATCTTTAATGGAAAGAGCTCAACAAGGAAGAGAAGTTGGTTATGCAATTATTGCTGTAGGTTTGGTAGCTGTTATATTCTCATTCTGGAAGTTATATAGTTTATACATCACCGGAACTGCAGTTAGAAAACAAACTACTAACAAGGCAGCAGATCCTTCAAATCCATTAGGCAGAGTATTAAAAGTAGGCCAAGATAACTTCAATAAAGATATTGACACTCTTGAGCTAAAGCTTGCTGAGGCAATTATGGCAGAAAGGCCAGCAATCGATATGGGTATTGGATTTATTAAGATTATCTCTGTTATAGCTCCTTTAGCAGGTCTACTAGGAACGGTTACCGGTATGATTGTCACCTTCCAAATGATTACATTGTATGGAACGGGTGATCCTAAGTTGATGGCTGGTGGTATATCTCAAGCACTTGTCACTACAGTGTTAGGACTTCTAGTTGCTATTCCGACAAGCTTACTTCACTCCTTCACACAGTCTTCTGCAAGGGGAATAATCAGTATTCTTGAAGAGCAAAGTACAGGTATTCTGGCTGAGAGAGCAGAAACTAAATAAGTATTAATATGCTATTTGCAATATCTGAAGCATTTTCATCCATAAGAGACTTTATGGAGCAAGGCGGAAGCGTGCTTTGGTTAATTGCAATACTTGTTTTCTTTATGTGGGGTATGATTTTCGAAAGAATATGGTACCTATCTCATGCTTACAACCAATATGTAGGCACCCTAGCAAAACAATGGAAAGAGCGTTCGGATAAAAAATCTTGGCATGCTCTTCAAATTAGAGAGAAAATGATTTCTCAAGCTAAGTCAGAGATTAATAAGAATTTAAGTATTATACAAACATGTGTTGTATTAGCTCCATTGCTAGGCCTTCTTGGCACAGTGACGGGAATGATAGAAGTTTTTCAGGTAATGGCATTTAACGGAGGCGGAGATGCAAGGGCAATGGCTGGAGGTGTCTCAAAGGCAACTCTCCCAACCATGGCCGGTATGGTCGCTGCGCTATCAGGCTCATTTGCAACCATATACTTAACAAGTACCAGTAAAAGACACGAAACGGAACTTAATCAAATTATAAAAAGAGATATTTAGGGGAATTTTTATGAGAAGAAATGCTATAACAAGTGCAGTTCAGGAAGAAAGCGATGAAATCAATCTAACACCAATGCTGGATGTTGTTTTTATTATGCTTATTTTCTTTATTGTTACTGCTAATTTTATTAAAGAACCAGGTTTAGAAATTAATAGACCAGACTCTGATACTGCTGAGACACAAGAAAATGCAGCGATCTTAATTGCTGTAGGTCCAACAGGTGAAGTTTGGATGGATGGAAGAAGAATAGATGTTCGTCAGGTTAAAGCTAACGTGGTTAAATTACTAGCAGATAACCCAAAGGGTTCGGTGGTAATTCAAGCAGATGAAAAAGCTATGGCAGATACCATTATTAAAGTCATGGACGGGGCTCGTGAAGCGGGAGTGAATGCAATATCTCTAGCCTCTGAACCAAAATAACATTATATGAATCAAATCATTTCAACAATTGGTTCTATATTTAAACCTGTACAGGATTTATATAATAGGGCATTCAATGCTAATAAATATGCTGCAGGTATAGGCCTTTCAGTCATTATTACTACTGCATTATTTTTTGTAATGGTAGTCCTTATCTCGCTTGGAGATAGCGGTATGAAGGAAGATAAATCTGTAAAGCTTACTGATGTTGTTATGCCTGAAAGGCAAATAGATACTTTTATGGCTGAAGTAGATAAGCCCGAGCAGCCTGAGGAGCAACCAGAAGATATTGCTCAGCCAGAGCTTGATCTTCAACCACTGACAGGTCTTGACGTATCAATTGCTAAGCCGAAGGCTAATTTTAAAGCTGGAGGAAACTTTTTTAGAGATGGGGAATACATCCCTTTATTTAAAGTTCAACCAATTTACCCAAGAAGAGCTCAAGAAAGAGGAACTCAAGGGTATGCTATTGTTACTATGACTATTACTGCATCTGGAACTGTAGAGGATGCAAAGCCTCTAGAAGGATATTGTGGAGATCCTACCAATCCAGAGACTGAGTTTAGACCATGTACTATATTTAATAGTGCATCAACTAGAGCTGCTCAGAAATTAAAGTACAAGCCTAAAATTGTTGATGGCAAACCAACTCCAGTCGAGGGAGTTCTTCACAGATTTACATTTATAATGGAGCAAGACTAATGAAAAATTTTTTAAATAAATCTTCATTCTTATATTTATTTGCCATTTTAACTTTTTCTTTTACATATACCTCTAATTTTGTAGAAGCTCAGTCATCAGACAATAAAACAAAAAAACCAATTAAGTATAAAAAATCTAGAGCGCTAAGTCCTAAGGTTTCTAAGAAAATGATAAAGGTTTATGATGCTTTAGAAGAGGTCGATGAGAAAGGAGAGCCAGCTCCAGACATGGAGACGGTATTAGAAATTTTAACTGAACTGAAGAATGATTCTGCAAATTTAAAAAGTTATGATCGATCTGTAATGTGGAATTCATGGGGATATGTTTATTTCTCAGACGGCAAATATGCCTTGGCAATGCAATCTTACGAAAATCTTATTAATGAACCTGAGGTTACAATACCACTAAGAGTTTCTGCTCTTTTAACATTGGCTCAATTAAATCTAGTTCAAGAAAATTATAAAGAAGGCGTTAGGTTAATTCTTCAATGGATGGAAGAGGTAGAGACAGTTACTGCTCAATCATGGTCATTACTAGGACAGGCTTATTTTCAGCTTGGAGATTTTAAAAAGTCTAAATCATCCATGGAGACTGCTATTTCCATGGCAGAAGAAGAAGGCTATAAGCCTAAAGAAAATTGGTATGTAATTATGGCAGCTTGTATTAATGAGCTAAAAAATGAAATAGGGGAGAAGAGATCCTTGCTTCTTCAGGCCGATATATACGAAATATTAGTCAATTTATACCCCAAAAAATTATACTTTATTCAGCTAGGAGGAACATACGGTCAGCTAAATAGAGAGAGAGATTATATGATCACTCTTAAAGCAGCTCACGCAAAAGACTTTCTTGACAAAGAATCAGAATATTTAGCTTTAGCACAATTATTATTACTAAATGAAAATCCTTTTTGGGCTGCCAACGTTCTAGTTTCTGGGCAGAATAAAATGATCACCATAGTTGATGAAAAAACAAAAGAAGAAAAAATAGTTCCTGTTATTAAGGAAAGCTATAAAAACCTAAAACTCCTTGCTGACTCTTGGAGAATGGCCCAAGAGATTGATAAGGCTATACCAGTATTAGAGAAAGCCTCCAAATTATCTAAAGATGGAAAAGCTTATGTTTTATTGGGCAACTTATATTTATTTGAAGATAAGCTTGATTTAGCAGTTGTTGCAATTAAAAAAGGTTTAAAGAAAGGAGATATTAAGAAAATATCACAGGTTCATTTAACTCTAGGGCAAGTCTATTTCGAACTTCAGAAATTTGATGAAGCTAAAAAGCAATTTAGAATAGCCGCCAGAGATAAAACTAAAACTATTAAAAGTCAGGCAAATAACTGGATTAAATATACAGAAAATGAAGAGGTTAGAGTTAAAAATATAGCTTTAAGAAGAGAGTATATTCAGACTCAAGGCTCATAGTTTCTTATATTCTTCTATTTTGTAGTCATAGTTATTGTCAGCATCCTTCTTAAAGGAGCTAGAGCAGACAAGCTCCCAGCTAGTTAGATCAATATCTGGATAATAGATATCTCCTTCAATTTCACAGTCAACTCTCGTTAAGACAAGCTTATTAAAGGATTTTATAGTCTCTCTAAATAGATATCCTCCACCAATTATTACAATTTCATTATCAATGCCGTCTTCTCTATTCTTATCTTCAACAAAGCTAATAGCGCTTTCAAGGTCTGAATATACATAAGCTCCAGGAATATCTTTCAGAGTTCTTGAGATGATCACATTGTTTCTATTAGGGAGGGGGCGACCAATAGACTCATATGTTTTTCTTCCCATAATAATGCTTTTATTTAGGGTGTATTCTTTAAAATGAGCTAAGTCACCTTTTAGATTCCATGGAAGATTATTGTCGACACCTATAACGTTGTTATTTGATATAGCTACCAGATGCGAAATGACTTTATCTTTATTTTCCATGGCAGTGTTTAAATTTTTTACCAGAACCACACAAACACATTTCATTCCTTCCAAGTTTTGGAGTCTCTCTAACTATGGTTTGCGGTGGACTTGGCTGGTTATTGGTTTGCTTATTATCTGTATTCATTCCAGAAGGTATGTCTTCCTTGTTCATAACTAGCTCAGATTCACTGCGATCAGGATTTAAGGATGCCATATCTTCATCTGAAGATATTTGTAATGAAAAAAGAATTCTAATAGTTTCGCTATCTATTTCCTTAAGCATCGATTCAAACATTGAATATGCCTCTCTTTTGAATTCATTTTTAGGATTTTTTTGTGCATAAGCCCTAAGTCCAACACTATTTCTTAAATGGTCTATCTCTGCTAAATGCTCTTTCCAATGAACATCTAGGACTTGAAGCATTACCTGTTTTTCTAGCAGTAATCTATTTTTACCCAATAATTCATATTTTTTCTTATACTCGCTTTCAGCACATTCAATTACTTTTAAAGCGATGGTGTCTGGCAATAATTTTTTGTCATTAATAACTTGATCAGCTATATCTAATTCAATTTTATATGTCTCTTTAAGGTAATCCTCTAAGTCCATAGCCTTCCATTGGGACTCAATTGACTCAAGAGGGATATAGTTACTAGATATATTTTGAAATTGCTCTTCTATCAAGTTAGCAATGGACTGACTAATATCTGACTCTTCAAGTAATTGATTTCTTAATGAGTAAATAGCCTGTCTTTGATCGTTTGATACATCATCATATTCAAGAAGACTTTTTCTAGCATCAAAGTTTCTACTTTCAATTCTTCTTTGAGCATTCTCAATACCTTTTGATAGCATCTTATGCTCTATATGATCCTCTCCCATACCGATTTTATCAAAAAGAGCTCTTCGGCTATCTGAAATAAACAACCTTAATAAATCATCTTCTAGCGATAGAAAGAACCTTGAATACCCAGGATCTCCTTGACGCCCAGATCTTCCTCTTAATTGATTATCTATCCTTCTTGACTCATGTCTTTCGGTGCCTAATATATGTAACCCACCGGCATCTAATACCCTTCTGTTACCTTCCTTCCAGTCAGCATCTGACTGATCCTCTTTTTTACCACCTAAGACAATATCTGTTCCCCTTCCAGCCATATTTGTTGCTATGGTAACCATTCCAGGCTTTCCGGCATTAGCAATAATTTCAGCTTCTTTTTCATGATGTTTCGCATTTAATATTTGATGAGGTATTTTTTTACCTTTAAGATATTCTGAAACTTCCTCAGAGGATTCCACTGATACTGTGCCAACTAAAATAGGTGCTGATTTTTCTCTAAGTATGATAATTTCATCTACAAGTGCATTATATTTGGCATCAGTTGTCAGGAAGACCAGATCATTATGGTCGTGTCTGGCCATAGCTACATTTGTAGGAATAATAATTACGCTCAATCCATAAATTTGATTAAATTCTAAAGCTTCAGTATCTGCAGTTCCTGTCATACCTGACAGATTTGAGAAAAGCCTAAAAAAGTTTTGAAAAGTTGTTGAAGCAAGTGTTTGAGATTCTCTTTGAATTGAAACATTCTCTTTGCATTCTAGCGCTTGATGAACTCCTTCACTCATTCTTCTTCCAGGCATTGTTCTTCCTGTGTGCTCATCAATTAAAAGAACCTCGTTATCTCTTACAAGATAGTGAACATTCTTCTTAAATAAGAAACTAGCTCTAAGAGTTGCTTGAACGAATTTCATTATCTTTAAGTTTGACACTGCATATAAACCATCAGATCCACCAATGATTCCTGCATCTTCAAGCAATTCTTCTACAAGAATATACCCATCGTCAGTTAACTCAACACTTCTATTTTTTTCATCAATTAAATAATGACCTCTTTCATTTTCTTCGAGCGGGTCTTCATCAGTTGGCTCTCTTTCTTGGAGGGTTAATTTAGGTATAAATTTTTTGATTTGTTTATACATTTCTGAACTTTCAGAGGAAGGACCAGAAATAATTAAAGGAGTTCGAGCCTCATCTATTAATATAGAATCAACCTCATCTACAATAGCAAAGTCCAAAGAACACTGAACTCTTTCTTCAATAGAATGAGCCATATTATCTCTAAGATAATCAAAGCCTAGTTCATTATTAGTTGCATAAATAATATCGCATCTATATGCAGCAATCTTTTCTTGAAGTTCCTGGTTTGATGCCACTACTCCGACGGTTAATCCAAGAAACTCGTATACAGGCCTCATCCATTCGGCATCTCTTTTTGCTAAATAATCATTAACAGTAACTAAAATAGCCTTATTGCCTATTGCTGAGTTTAAATATGCAGGAAGGGTGGCTACTAATGTTTTACCTTCACCTGTTTTCATTTCTGCAATATTTCCCTCTGCTAGTGAGATACCGCCAAGCATTTGAGAGTCGAAATGTCTTAGCCCTAGGGTTCTTTTACTTGCCTCTCTTGCTGCTGCAAATGCTAAAGGTAAAATGCTATATATATCATTATTATTTTCAATATATTTTTTATTAAGCTCTTGCTTAAGATCTTTAAAATAGCTATCTGGTTTTTGAGATAAATCTTCTTCTAGATTATTAGCAGCATTGACATGCAGCATCATTTTTTTTATAAGTCTATCGTTACTAGAGCTAAAAATTTTCGAAAACAGATTTAACATAAATTATTATTTAATAAAAGGATTCTACCTCTTAGTAATTTTAGATATCACCAAAAGGAGGTCTTACATATGAAATGGGGGCATTCTCAGAATTTTCAAACTCTACGACATCGTAGGCATCTGGATCTTCAGTAATCTTCCTTAGAAGTTGATTATTAAGAGCATGGCCTGACTTATAACCAGAAAACTCGCCTATAAGATTTCCACCAAGAAGATATAGATCACCTATAGCATCTAGCATTTTATGTTTTACTATCTCGTCTTTAAATCTCAACCCTTCTTCATTAAGGATTTTATCATCACCAAATATAACGGCGTTAGAAGAGCTTGCTCCAAGAGCTAAATTCTTTGATTTTAGTAAAGCAGCCTCCGCTTCATAGCCAAAGGTTCTAGCTCTACAGACTTCTTTTACAAAAGAAGTGGAAGAAAAATCTATGATTGCTTCAGCTGGAAGTTTTTTATGAACAGGGTGATCAAAATCTACCTTAAATGATACTTTAAAACCATTAAAAGGTTTGATTGAGGCAAATGCATCATCCCTAGTAACTGTAATTTCTTTCTTAACTTTAATAAATTTTTTGAGAGCATTCTGCTCTTCCAAACCAGCTGATTGAATTAAAAAAACAAAAGGACTAGAGCTTCCATCCATAATAGGAACTTCAGGACCATTAACTTTAATCAAGCAATTGTCTACGCCCAACCCAGCTATAGCAGATAGAAGATGCTCAATAGTTGATATTTTAATTCCATCTTTAATCAAGGCGGTAGAGAGACTTGTATCTCCAACATTCTCTGCTATTGCAGGAATTAGGACCGTCTCATCAATATCCGTCCTGATAAAAATTATGCCAGAATTAATCTCTGCTGGAATTAATTCCATCGTTATGTTTTTGCCGGTATGAAGGCCTATTCCAACTGCTTTAATAGGGTTTCTTAGTGTTCTTTGTTTTAGCATGCTATTAGGTGTATTAAATTTTTTCTAGATTTGAGTATTTAGCCCTGACGCTGTCTGCTCGCTTCTGAAAGTATTATCCCAGTTGCAACAGAAACATTAAAGCTTTTAAATAACTTATTGCCACTTAGGCTGATTGTATTGTCACACCTCTCAAGAGTTTTTTCTCTTACACCTGACTCTTCAGAGCCCATAACCAAAGCAGTAGCTCCAGTAAAGCTACATTCAGTATGACTTTTATCAGCATGTTCACTCAACCCGTATATGGTGATATTTATTTCACTAAGGTGTTTTAAGCAATTTACTAAATTTGTTACATGAAATATATCTATAACTTCTGCTCCCCCAACAGAAACTTTATGAGCAACTGCGTTTATTGGTGCGCATTGGTGTTTGTTTATTATGACCGCATCAACTCCAATTACAGCAGCAGATCTTATACATGCCCCAAGATTTCTGGGATCAATAATATTATCAAGTATTAGTATTAGTGGATTGTTAGAACTTTCTAAATCTAAGAAATTCTTTAAATCTTTAAAGTTCTTTTCTTGTTCGGCTGAAATTTTAGCCTCAGGCTCTTGCTTGATTTTATTTGATATCTCAAAGGGTATATTATTTCCTTGAAGCAGCTTAATAAGATTATTTAGACGATCATCATCCCTATTGGCAGGAAGTAGTACTTTTTTAATTTTATGGGGGTTGTGAGTTAGTATGCTTTCAATGCTATGAAAGCCTATTCTTATATCATTTTGATCTTTGCTCATTTCTGGTTTTTTATTGGAACTAGCGTTATCTTCCTCTCTTCAGGGAGTACATTTGCTATCTTGACAATAATATTTTGACCAAGCCTGTAGGCTCTTCCTGATTTTTTGCCTTTCAGCATATTTGCCTCTCTATCAAAAAAATACCTATCTTTAGGAAGATCAGTTACATGAATTAACCCAGAGACATAAAAATTATCTATTTCAGCAAAAAGACCAAAATCAGCTGCTCCTGTTACTACTGCATTGAACTCTTTTCCAATATGTTTTTTAAGAAAATAACAAATCATTTGTTGAGTAACCTGTCTGGATGATTTTTCAGCCAATCTTTCTAGATCAGACATCTCGGCACAATCTGCTTCTATTTCATCTTTATTAAAAACTATATTTTCTTTTTTTAAGATATTTTTTATCATCCTATGAGTCATCAAATCAGGGTATCTTCTGATCGGAGATGTAAAATGTGAATACCTTTCTAGCTGTAAGCCAAAATGACCAACTTCCTTTGTAGAGTACTCGGCTCTTTTTAAGCTTTGAAGAACAACAGTTTGAAGAACTTTATCCAACTTATGCTCTTTTGCATGACCTAAGCATTGATTTACTAGCTCAAGAGGGCTCTTTTTAAAAGATTTGGAGAATCCTTTTAATGAGAAAAAAGTCTTTAAGCTCTCTAACTTAACATTATCAGGTTCTTCATGATTTCTATAAACACCAAATTTATAGTGTTTCTTCATAAAACTTGCAGCAGATACATTCGCTGCTAGCATAGCTTCTTCTATCATTTGATGAGCATAAAGCCTACTAGGTAATGTTATTTCTTCGACAGCCCCATCTCGATTTATTTTTAATAAAGGCTCTTGCCCTTCAATCTCAAGCGCGCCCCTATGACTTCTTTTCACTAAGAGTTTTTTAGTAAGAGTATGTAGGCATTGTATTGAGTCCTTAACTGCGTCAGGGAGTTCGTTATTAGGATTCTTTAAATGATTTTCAACTTCAATATATGTCATTCTTCTATGAGATTTAATTCTAGCTTCAAAAAATTCATAAGATTCTTTTTCACCATCAGCTGCAAAAGCTATTTTACATACCAATACATTTCTTATTTCATCTGGAACAAGAGAGCAGAGACCATTAGATATTTTTTCAGGAAGCATTGGTATTACTTTGGACGGAAAATAAATAGAGGTTCCTCTTTCTATAGCTTCTTTATTAATTGCTGTTCCAAGTCTTACTATTTCTGCCACATCAGCTATTGCTACGTGGAGCTCTATCGAAGATTTCTTTTGCTCGCAGTAGATAGCATCATCAAAATCTTTCGCATCTGCGCCATCTATAGTTATAAATGGCATATTTGTTAAGTCTTTTCTAGGTAGATTCTCATCAAGAGAAACCTTATCTAGTTCTTTTTCTATCTGCTCACTCCATTCATAGGGAAGGTAATTTTCTTCTATTACTTGGGATATTGCTGTCTCTATGTGATTCATTAGGAGAGTTTAGTTTAAATTCAATAAAAAAGGGCTCAAAGAGCCCTTTAAGTTTTATATTTTAATTATTTTCTATATTCAAGATTTAAGCCAATTATTCTTCCTCTTGGATCATGCACCCTTGAATCAAAACTAAAATCAGGAGCATCGTAAAGTCTCGGCGCTGACTCATCAAAAATATTAATAATAGAAAATTTTAGATCCATCTCACCATTATTTAACTTAATTAACTTGCTTGCAGAAAAATCAAATACAAGAAATGAGTCAACTTTATTTTTATATCCATAGGTTAACCCAAGATCATTTATAGGCCTTTCATTTGAATAGCCATCTACATGGCGAGCATTTAAATTAAAGCCATAATCTCTAAAATTCCAGTCTATGAAAGCATTAATTCTTTTTTTAGGTAATGAGTGTGTATTAGCATCATAATTAAATTTACCAACTCTATTGGCCATCTGTATGTGCTCTTCTCCATCCTCATCTTTAATCTCTGGTGTTAAAAATTTATTTATAGAGGTACCTTTAATTGCAAACATCACCCTACCTTTACTTTCTAAATTAATTAAAGTTTCATAACTCACATCAACTCCAGAGACCTCAGTGCTTTCTTCATTAAAGTAGGTAGTAGTAACTCCTATTAGGTCTCCGTTAGAATTTCTTGTAATACTTGATCCATTAGGGTTTAAATTAAGCATAGCCTGAGAGCTTTCAACTTCTATTCTATTTTTATAATCAATATTCCAGAAATCAATGCTAAATTTAGAGTTTATATTATTAAATATTACCCCAAGATTGCTATTTTTTGATGTGGCAGGTTTGAGATTTGGATTGCCAATCTGTGCTTGTCTAACAAAGGGAGAGTTTCCATTGAAGTCTCTCACGCTTCCAAGATTAATATCACTTGAAAACATCTGCGCCATTGAAGGCATCGAAAAAGAAGAACTTTTTGAGGCCCTAATTGAAACTTTATCTATTGGATTGAACTTAAAAGATAACTTTGGATCAAAAGATGAGTCATTTCCAAAATCTTCATATCTTCCTGCGAGTCGAATATCTAAGCTATCTATAAATTTTTTTTCAATCTCAAAAAAACTGGCATATTTATTTCTTGATTTAGATACATTCTTCCCTCCGCCTAAGAAGAATAGATCTGCAGTTTTTATTATTTTTCCATTTTCATCAAATTCTGCTCTACTTATTTCGTCATATGAGATATTTAAATTCTCTTTATTCACTTGAACTCCATAAGCCAATGAGTAATCAGTCCATAAATTAGATCTAAATATAAGATCTAAACTTTCCAGACCAGCTTGTTTGGTAGAAGTTTCCGCGCCTCTTACATAATTAATAAGTGCTTGTGAGTTTTGCGATGAATCAAAAAGATTCCAAAATACCATATCCCCTCCAGAGGAGCCCAAAGTTGTTCCATTGATGGAATCTAAAAACCTAGAATCAATTATATCTGGTCTGAAATGATCATTTGAATGATCGCTTTTAGTGAAAGAAAGCTCCATATCCGTTTCATCTTTAAGAGTTAAGTACATTGTTTGACTTAGATGATATTGCTTAATCTTTTTTGGTGAATTTGGAGAGGCAACCTCTGATCCTAAAGGACGTCCGAACCATTTTACAGCTACATTAAAGGGGTTTCCTCCTTCTCCAGGCTGAATCATTCTTGAGAGAAATGGCAAGGCGGGGTAAGAAGGAGATTGAGGATTATCATTTACATTTACTTGAGAAGACATAAATATTAATTCATACAAAAAATTTTCACCTTGATGATTCAAGTTTGAATAAAATTTAATATGATCCTCGTCATTAACTACATTAAACCTATCCCCATACAAGAAACCACATGTTGTTAGGTTTGTTAAAACTCCTCCATTAGCTAGACATTTTGGATCTGGAATTTTTTGTCCCTTAGAATAGTCGCCAGCCCAAATTCCATTAGATAAAGAGGCATCACCAGATATTATGAATGATCTGCCTAAACCACTTATTGCGAGCTCAGCAATTCCTGGTATTTCTGATGCAGACAAGGGGGATCTTTTTAAAATATTAATTCCCAATACATAATTACCTTTGCTGTATTGAGATCCATAAAGTATTCCCATTGTTGAGTCATTTTGATTATAGTTTGACGTTTTTTGGTGACCAGCCTGAAATTTAAGCCCATTAAAATCTGTATGTGTGATCATATTAACAACACCAGCAACGGCATCAGACCCATAGAGAGATGTTGCCCCTTCTTTCAATATCTCGACTTGTTTCAGAGCAATTTCTGGAATGATATTTATATCAATATATCCTTCTCCCTCATTAGAAGGGGTGCCAGCAAAAGTTTGCCTTTTTGAATTGACTAAGAGGAGGGTGGCTGAATGATCTAACCCTCTTAAGGTAATTGCAGCCATTCCTTGATCTACTCCATCCAGGGTATTTGCTTGAAAATGCGAGCCAGAAGATGAACTTATATATTTACTGATTTCAGCTATATTAGATATATTAAAGTTTTTGTAATCCTCTTCAGAAATAGCATCTACAGGGGAGGAATCTTGTTCTGTATTCTTTAAAAGAGTTCCTGTGGCAATTAACTCTTCAATCTGAAGATCTGAAGAGACAAAGGATGATAATAATATTAAATATAGGAATCTAAGTTTTATATGCATTGAAATTTGAATTATAAAAAAGACATTTTACAAGACAATGTTTTCTTAAAGTAGTTGTGTTCGATTTTTATAAGAGTTTTTATTTATCGTGACAGGAGCAATCTGATTTTAAACAAATTTTATAATTATTAAAGTGCGAGTATGCAACAAAAAAAGAACCCATTAAAGTTAACCCTTTCTCTCCAAATTCTCCAAAAAAACTCTCACCTAGAAGAATTGCAGCAACAAGCATCGTTAATCCAAAAATGCCTATTAAAAGAAAAGTTATAGTCTTATGGTTCTCATATCCATGAGCTAAAGCAAAGATACTAATTGGGAGTGTTAATAATAAAATTAAACTATGTATTAATTCGCTCTCTAAGGAGAACGAAAAGAAACCAGCGGAAAGTATTATTAAAGAAGGAAAAAAAAGCAATGAATAACGCAAATCGTAGATAACATTATTGCCAATTTATCGGATGCTAATTGAGTGTTTATCATAAATTTAATTTAAATATCTTAAAACCCATTTATATAATGGGTTTTAAGAATATATATTTTTAATGAAATTAATTAATATGTTAAGTTAAATTTAATTCCATAATTTCTTCCAGGCAATGGCACCTCATTCTTAACAAAAGAAGCATGATTTCTAGCGGCTTCGTCAAGAAGATTTCTCCCGAATAAAGAGACCCTTAGCTTGCTCTTACCACTTATATCAAATGACTTAGTAAGTCTTGTGTCTAGCATTTGATATCCATCAGTAGCTGTTTCACCTTCACCAAAGTCATTTTGCTTGTCAACGTCCTTCATACTTAGCCTAAAGACAAGATCATCTTGCGCATATGATAGAGAATAGATGTTTCTTGAAGGATTGATTCTTGGAACATAGTGCCCATCTGAGAATTTTGCATTAACGACATCTCTACCAAAGGATAAAGTTAATTCACCAGACCCAAGGCTTAGAATTCTTCCAAATTCAAATTCGTATCCATCAAACTCTGCATTTTCTTGAACGTAATTCGCGTGAATTAGATTTCCATGCTCATCTCCATGCTCATCTCCATGCTCATCTCCATGCTCATCTCCATGCTCATCTCCATGCTCATCTTCATGTTCGTCATCTTCATCCATAAGAGTTATGTAGTTATCTACATCATTAATATAAAAACTTGCGATACCATAATAATCTCCGTTGTCAAAATTAAAGGTGATATCAAAATTATTTGATGTTTCACTTTTTAAATTAGGATTACCAGTTTCAAGTCTTCCAGTTGCTAAGTGAGGTCCATTCATAAAAAGCTCAATAACTGAAGGGAGCCTTTCTACACTCGCATAACCGATGCTCATATCTAAAGTATTACTTAGTTCTCTTCCTAAACTAACTGCAAAACTATTAGTAGTATCATCAATACTGTAATAATCCACATCTCCATGATCTTCATCAGTAACACTTCCAGTTCTATCGATTTGATCTAATCTAAAACCAAAATCAACCTTAAAAGCTTCTAAATCTTTACTCGCATAGTAACCAAGAGTAAATTCTTCATTTTTTGCGGGATTCATAAATGCTTCTTCACCAACAATTGATGAAGATTCATCTACAAGATTTAATGCAATTTTTTGTGTCATATTATCGTTAGATATATCAAAGATAGCCCCATATTCTGCAGAATCAGTTTTAAATAGAGTAGGTGCATGCTCTTCATGATCTTCTTCCTCATGTTCATCATGACCTTCCTCTTCTGCATGTGCTTCAACCAAAGAATAATCCGTGTCTCGGTAGTTATAAGAAATCGAATTAATTAAATTACCATTTACGTTATACAAACCCTTGATAGTAAAAGATTCTGAATCAGTTGTTGAGAAAATTCTTTCTTCTTCATGTTCTTCCTCTTCATCTTCATGCTCATCTCCATGCTCATCTCCATGTTCATCATGACCTTCTTCTTCATGCTCATCTCCATGAAAAGGGATGCCATAAACACTTTGAAGACTATCCAGTGAGAAACCGACATAACCCCAGTCCCCAACCTTTGAAATACCAAACTTTGTAGCCTCAACCGCATAATCAGAATTATTTATATAACCTAAGTTTTCCTCATGTTCATCATGACCTTCTTCTTCATGCTCATCGTGATCTTCTTCTTCATGAATGACGGCACCATTTGGAACATCGAAGTTACCAAACTTAGATTCTTTGTAACCAAAATTAACATTAAAGCCATTTATATTGTTTTTATAATTGATGGCTTGCGTATCACCATCATTAACAGATTGGCTTTCAAGCGTTACAAAAAGTTCAGGCTTATCGAAATCTTTCGGCGCAACACAATCATCAACAACATTAATAATTCCGCCAATTGTTCCATTAGCATATAGCAACGAGGAAGGACCTTTTACAATTTCAATTTGCTCAATATTGTTTAAGTCAACATCATTTAAATGATCGGCTCCAAGTCCAGAAACATCTCGGTTTACCATTCCATTCTTAAGAATCTTAACTCTTGGACCTGACATGCCTCTTATAATTGGCTGTCCAACAGCAGAGCCATAGTCTGCTATAGAAACACCTAGATAACTATCGACTGCTTCACCTAAGCTAGTTGTTGCGTCATCATTAATATCATCCCCATCTATAACGTATAGAGGATTAGTAATTTCACTTGAGTCAATTAAAGAAGAGGTTACAACAACCTCTTCCATATCTTGAGCAAGTAAAACGTTAGTAAATACGCTAAAAGTTATTAGCGACAATAAATATTTGTTCATATGAACTCCTTAAAAAAAATTAAATTAAAAAACTAGAAATTTAACTTTTTGGTGGAGCTCTTGATTGAAAATTTTGGAAAGAAGGGGAAAAGAAATCATTATTTACTTCGCAAGAAGTTAATTCAGATATAAAGGTATTATCGACTTGAGTTTTTGCTTCTGAGGCATCGAATGTTTTATTCTCACAATACTCACATTCGACTGTTGAGTTACTGCTATCAAGATGATCATGGATTAATGGATCAGATGAAACCGCTGTTACAAAAAGAACTGCTGCAAAGAAAATAAAAAATTTATTGTTTAAGCTTTTCATGTCAATTAATGTATAAGTGAGACTAATCCTTTTATTTTTCCAGCCTTTAATTCTGCGATAGTATCATTAACTTTTGATATATGTCTAGTCTCAACAGGAACGGGTTCTATTTTTCCAGCCTTAACAAGTTCCATAAGCTCTGCCATTTCTTTAATACTTCCAAGATAGACTCCTTTCAGAGTTCTTGATGAAAATGTCATTAATGGAAGTTGCACTTCAAATTTACCACCTAACATACCAACTAATATATAAAGGCCATTTTTATTAAAACCAAATAAATCATAACCAAATCTTACAGATGCCTCTGCTCCAACATAGTCAATAACCGCAGTTGCACCACCTCCAGTTAGCTCGATAATTCTTTCTTTGGCTCCTTCATGCAAAGAATTAATTACTTCTGAAGCACCTGCAGCTTTTGCAGTTGCAAGTTTTGCATCGTCAATATCAACTACAATTGGATTTATATTAAAAGCAGCTTGTGCAATTTTTACTGCTAATAACCCCAGTCCACCGGCACTAATAATCACTAGTTTTTTGTCATTTAGTTTTGGATTTGCTTTTTTAAGTGCGCTATAAGCAGTAAGACCTCTACAAGCATAGCTTCCTGCTAGTTCATCAGGAGTATCACCGGCATCAAAGAGATATTTTGGATCCTTCACCAAAACAAATTCTCCGTAGCCTCCATCAACCGATACACCAAGATTTTGAGCAGTCAATGGACCGCACTCATGCTCATTATCTTCTATACAAGATTTGCACTCACCGCATCCAATCCAAGGATAAACTACAAATTTCTTGCCAATCTCAATATCTTTTACACTTTCCCCAATAGCAACAACTTCTCCAAAAATTTCATGACCCATTGTTAAGGGCTCTTTGAGTCTAGATGCCATCTTTTTACCATTACCCATATCAAAGAAACCATCATGAATATGAATATCTGTATGGCAAACACCGCAGGCTATTGTTCTAATTAAAACCTCACTATTCTTAGGAGTTGGAATATTAAGTTCACACTCTATGAGAGGAGCTCCGCTTTCTATTACTCTGTATGATTTCATTTATTCTTCTCTTTAAGTATCATTATGACTAACAATAGTCTCTTTTCTTATATCTTCCCAGCGCTTTTTTTCTGTTAAGTAGCAAAGAATGGATTCAGCCTCTGAGCTCTGCTTGATCGAAAAGCCCTTAGGAGTTAAATTTTCATTTAAAGTACATTTTTCAGTTATATCTCTCCCACTCTTCAAGGATTTAAATGTTATTTCTACCTCTCCCTTTTCTAGGGATTGGATAATTTGCGTTATTCTAGATGACATAAACTTATTAATTATGTTTTAAAAAATGAGGATTATAGAGCATAATTATTTGTAATATGAAAAATTACAAAAAATTAAAGATAACTACATTATTTATAATACTCCTATCATTTATAAATATTTCCTCAGCTGCCAATAGCACTCCGTTTGAGTCTACGTATGAGCCGATGCCTCAAACTAATACTTTGTTCAGAGGTGCCAATATTTATGACGGAGAAGGTAATGAGTTTCTAGATACTGATTTACTTATAAAAGATGGAAAGATCATTGCTATAGGTAAAGATCTTCCTGCTTCATCTGAGTTTACAGTGGTTGATGCTGCTGGAAAATGGATCACACCAGGGATTATTGATATCCATTCGCATATGGGCGTTTATTCTGCTCCCGGAGTAACTACAAGCTCAGACGGCAATGAATCTACAAGTCCGGTAACAGCAGATGTGTGGGCTGAGCATTCTATATGGGTTCAAGATCCTCAATTTGCTCTAGCTTTGAAGGGTGGCATAACTTCTTTTCATGTTTTACCTGGATCAGCTAACTTGATTGGAGGAAGGGGAGTAACGGCAAAGAATGTTCAAAGAAATACCATTAACTCTATGAAGTTTCCTAATGCACCTCATTCTTTAAAAATGGCTTGTGGAGAAAATCCAAAAAGAGTTTATGGAAATAAAAGTCAGGCACCTTCAACTCGAATGGGTAATATTGCTGGCTATAGAAAATCTTGGATTAAGGCAGAGGCCTACCTTAGTCGTTTAGATGAATATGAATCAAAATCTGAAGAGGCAAAAGAACTTTCTTATAAGCCAACAAGAGATCTAGAGCTAGAAACGCTTGCTGGAGTTTTGCGAGGCGAAATACTAATTCAAAATCACTGCTATAGAGCTGAAGAAATGGCAATGATGATAGATATTGCTAACGAATTTGATTATAAAATTACAGCCTTTCATCATGCTGTTGAGGCCTATAAAGTTGCCGATTTATTGGCTGAAAATAATATTTGTGCAGCTATGTGGGCAGATTGGGGTGGCTTTAAGCATGAAGCCTATGACATGGTTCAAGCAAATGTAGCTATAGTTGATCAGGCAAAAAATGGGACTGGTTGCGCCATTGTTCATTCAGACGATGAAATAGGAATCCAACATCTTAATCAAGAGGCTTCTAAGGCACTATCTGCAGGATTAAGGGCAGGATTTAAAATTACAAAAGCAAGAGCAATGAAATGGATTACAAGCAATCCAGCAAAAGCAGCTGGTATATTTGATCAAACGGGCTCTTTAAAAGTAGGAAAAAATGCTGATGTAGTTCTTTGGTCAAAAAATCCATTTAGTGTTTATGCTCTAGCCGAAAAAGTTTACATAGATGGCGCTATAGCGTTTGATAAAGAGGCTGGTATTGAGCCTAGCTCAGATTTCGATATCGGAATATTGAACCCAAATAAAAATAGGATACAAGAATAATGAACTATACAAAAATATTATTTTCAGCAGCTTTAATTTTTAATATTTATATTATCGAAGCTCAAAGTATTGTTATTAAGAATGCAATGATCTTCGACGGAATTAACGATAATGCTTTTACTGGCAATATACTTATTGAAGATGGAGTCATTAAAAAAGTATCCAAATCATCAATACAAGGCGACACAATAATAGATGCGGAAGGTAAAATAGTTACTCCAGGATTTATAGTCTCTAATACCGATATTGGAATAGTAGAAATTGGAGCATTAAGCGTTACCAAGGACGATCAGTCTAGTATTTATAGTATTGGTTTTAGTATTCACGATGCCTTTAATCCTAACTCAACAAGAATTCCTTGGAATAGATCAAACGGAATCACCTCTGCAATAACCCTGCCAAGAGATACCTCAAGCCCTATTGGAGGTCTTGGATCATTCTTTACATTAAATGGAAGTCTTCAAATTGATAGCCTGCCAGATATGGTAATGATAGGACGTATCGGAGGAAGCAGCTCTTCATCAAGATCAGAAATGCTTGCACTTACTGATGATATTTTATCTTTTGCATCGTCTCTAGATGTTAGGGATATGAAATCAAATGCAGATATCAATCAAATAATTAATGATTCACCTTTAGCGGATTATCTAGAACTTCAGTCTAGGGATGTCAAAGCACTCTTCAGATTAATTGATGACAAACTTCCACTTATTATTAAAGCAAATAGAGCAACAGATATTCTTAAGCTATTAGAGATGAAGAAAAAGTACAATCTTAATTTAATAATTATGGGCGCTCAAGAAGCCTCTCTAGTGGCTAAGCAGATATCGAGTAGTAATACGCCTTTAATAATTAATCCAATCAATAATATACCTAGTTCCTTTGATGAACTTGCTTCTAATATAAATCTATCAAGTAGGCTTGAGGCAGAAGGAATAAAGTTAATATTTTCTTCAGGAGGAGGCCAGAACTCTCACCTGGTTAGACAGGGTGCTGGAATAGCTGTTGCAAATGGAATGTCTTATGGCGGAGCTATTAGGGCCTTGACTAGCAACGTAGCAGACTCTTTTAATATCGCCAGAAGAGGACTAATTAAACCAGGTAATATTGCAGATTTAGTAATTTGGGAAGCAGACCCTCTTGAGCCGTCTAGCATGCCTGAAAAAGTATTTATTAATGGTGTTGATATGGATCTTACTACTAGATCAACTAGGCTGAGAGATAGGTATATTAAAAACCTTGATAAACCAAATACTTATAGAGATTAAGTAAATATGGTGCCGGCACCAAGAGTCGAACTCGGGACCTACTGATTACAAATCAGTTGCTCTACCAACTGAGCTATACCGGCGAAATGCAAATTCTACATTAATTAAATCTTTCATGGAATACATCTGATCGATATATCTAATCTAGATTAAATTGCAATAAAAAAAATAATCGAAAGAGATAGCTTTTCTACAACTCCAAACTACAACCTGTTCCGCCCAAGCCACAATAGCCATTAGGATTTTTAGCTAAGTACTGCTGGTGATACTCCTCTGCTAGAAAATATTCAGGTGCATTTCTAATTTCAGTAGTTATTTCACTAAAATTCTCATTAGATAATGCTATTTGATAAATTTCTTTGCTTTTAATACATTCAAGAATGTCTAGATCAGAATAGCAATATATAGCTGATCTATATTGTGTCCCAACATCATTACCTTGCTTCATACCTTGGGTAGGGTTATGACATTCCCAAAAAACTTTTAATAAACTTGTAAATGAAATTATTTCTGGGTCATACACAATTTCCACAACCTCAACATGACCAGTTTCTTTGTAACAAACATCTTCATAGGTAGGATTTTTTGTATTCCCGCCAGCATAACCAACTGAAGTCACCCAGATTCCATCTAATTGCCAGAATTTTCTTTCTACTCCCCAGAAGCAGCCAGCACCAAAAAGAACTCTTTTAAAGTTCTCTGAATAATCACCATTTAGGGGATTGTTATTTACAAAATGATTCATTTATTTAATAGACTCCATCAATTGAAATTTCACCAAACTCATATTTTTTTATATTACCGTCTTTGGATGTTATTTTTACACTTCCATCTTTATTAATGCCAGTAAAAACTCCAGAATCTATGATTTTATTATTTTGCTTGATATTAATTTCAGAGTTCATATGTATGCAAAGATCTTCCCATTCCTCAACCCATTGATCAATACCGTTATCGATAAAGTTGATAAATTCGATAATAATATTATTAATAAGCTCGTTTCTTTTTGACGCTAAATCAAAAGAAGAAAGATCTCCCCACCATGATTCTTTATTTGGGAGGTTTAAATTTAATCCAATTCCAATAATGTTAAGAACATCCTGTCCCATGATTTCTTTTTCAACAAGTATTCCACCAATTTTCTTTTTAGAATAAATAATGTCATTTGGCCATTTAAGACCGATTACATCTGATCCTACAAATTGCCTGATAGATCTTTGGCAAATAATACCTACTATTAAACTTAAAGGGGCCTTTTGAAGCAAACCCTTACAAGCAATAGACATATATATATTTCCAGAGTCTGGGCTTGACCAAACTTTTCCAACTCTTCCTTTTCCATGAGTCTGCTCATTAGAGATAATTACATGAATATCTTTTTCTAATACTATTCTTTTACACTCGGCATTTGTGGAGTCTATTACATCAAATAAGCTTAATTTAAGCCTTTCAGCAGGTATATTTTTAAGTATTTTAAATTTATTAAGTATATTCAATGTAAGAAAATAGTTGACTTCAATCCATTCTAGAACAAAAATAGCTTCCTTGAAATGGAGAGGTGGGTGAGTGGTTAATACCAGCAGACTGTAAATCTGCCGCTTCGGCTACGTAGGTTCGAATCCTACCCTCTCCACCATATATTTCTGTCTTATAATCATTAACAAAAAGAACCTAACTTTTATCTGTAAAAAAGGGGTTGAGTTTATAACTTTTTAGAGGGATAATACGCCACCTTAAAATGGGATGCTACATATCCGAGCTCATATAGCTCAGTGGTAGAGCACTTGCTTGGTAAGTAAGAGGTCACCGGTTCAAGTCCGGTTATGAGCTCCATTTTATAAAAATAATATTTAGAGAGGCAAAAGATGGCAAGAGAAAAATTCGAAAGAACGTTACCCCATGTAAACGTAGGAACAGTTGGTCACGTTGATCATGGTAAAACAACATTAACAGCAGCACTTACTAAAGTTGCTTCTGAAGTTTTCGGTGGAGAAGCCGTTGACTTTGCAAATATTGATAATGCTCCAGAAGAAAGAGAAAGAGGTATTACTATTGCCGCTTCTCACGTTGAGTATATTTCTCCTATTCGTCATTACGCTCACGTAGATTGTCCAGGTCACGCCGATTATGTTAAAAACATGATTACTGGTGCTGCTCAAATGGATGGAGCTATCCTTGTTGTTAGTGCTGCTGATGGTCCTATGCCTCAAACTAGAGAGCATTTACTATTATGTAACCAAGTTGGAGTTAAGCAGATAGTTGTTTATATGAACAAAGCTGACCAAAATGATGATCCAGAAATGATTGAGCTCGTTGAAATGGAAATCAGAGAACTACTAACTGAATATGACTTCCCAGGTGATGACACTCCAATTATTGTTGGTAGTGCTCTTAAAGCTCTAGAAGGCGATACTTCTGAAATCGGAGTTCCTTCAGTTGTTAAACTAATCGAAACTCTTGATTCATTTGTTGAAGAGCCAGATAGACCAACTGATCTTCCTTTCTTAATGCCTATTGAAGACGTGTTTACAATTTCAGGAAGAGGAACGGTAGTAACTGGAAGAATCGAAGCTGGTATTGTTAATACTGGTGATCCATTAGAAATTATCGGAATTAAAGATACAGCAACAACTACATGTACTGGTGTTGAAATGTTTAGAAAATCTCTTGATGAGGGTCGTGCAGGTGAAAACTGTGGTGTCCTATTAAGAGGTGTTGAGAGAGATGCGGTTGAAAGAGGCCAAGTGCTTTCTAAGCCAGGTGCGATTTCTCCTCACACTAAATTTGAAGCAAATATTCTTGTATTGACTAAAGAAGAGGGTGGAAGACACACTCCATTTATGAATAATTACAGACCTCAGTTTTATTTTAGAACTACAGATGTGACAGGTGCATGTGAACTTCCTGGCGGAGTTGAGATGGTTATGCCTGGTGATAACCTTGATATGGTAGTTACACTAATAGCTCCTATTGCTATGGACGTAGGTCTCAAGTTTGCAATTAGAGAAGGTGGAAGAACTGTTGGTCGTGGTGTAGTAGCAAAAATTATTGAGTAAAAATTGACTATATAGCCGAGGCCATTGTGTCTCGGCTTACTTGTCTCTGAAGAGTATGAAAATGTGTTTTAGGCCAGTAGCTCAATTGGTAGAGTACCGGTCTCCAAAACCGGGGGTTGTGGGTTCGAGCCCCTCCTGGCCTGCCAATTTAACTTGATACTGAAAAAGGGAATTTATGAGTAACGGATCTGCATCAAAATCAATAGATAACCTCAAGTGGCTTCTTGCGCTTGCGGTATTTAGTGCAGCTGTCATTGGCAATAGTTACTTTAGTGAAATTGCTTTTCTTTATAGAGTTCTAGCTGTTGTATTTTTATTTATAGTTGGACTAGGTATATTATCTGTCACGACTTTTGGCTCTAACGCATTGACACTTATGAAAGAGTCAAGAAAAGAAATAAGAAAAGTTGTTTGGCCAACTAGAATGGAGACGACTCAAACATTTTTAGTAGTTTTTAGTGCAATTGTTATTTTGTGTTTATTTTTTTGGGCTTTAGAATCACTTTTAAGTTTTTTAACTAAATTGGTATTGGGATAGCATTATGGATTGGTATGTAATACAAGCTTATTCTGGCTACGAGCAAAAAGTTAAACTTGCTTTAGAAGAAAAAATTGAGCTGAACAATCTTTCAGCAAAGTTTGGTGAAATACTTATTCCTACAGAAACAGTGGTTGAATTAAAGGCTGGTCAAAAGAAAACAACTGAAAGAAAGTTTTTCCCAGGATATATTTTAATTCAAATGGATTTAGAGGATGACTCTTGGCAACTTGTTCAATCAACGCCAAGAATATCTGGTTTTGTTGGTGGAACTAAAGTTAGACCACTTCCGATTTCTGAAGATGAAGTTAATAATATTGTGAATAGAATCGAAGTTGGCGAAGATGCTCCG
>Ga0209091_10000604_pt1 | contig 33944 bp, 29 predicted proteins | sample ArcticOcean_MG_C_6_FD_187438 | JGI IMG/M metagenome (GOLD analysis project Ga0209091, IMG submission 187438) | Marine microbial communities from western Arctic Ocean - ArcticOcean_MG_CB8_128 (SPAdes) (version 2) | ecosystem: Environmental > Aquatic > Marine > Oceanic | place: Arctic Ocean...
TGAACTTTCCGTTCCAGCCCAAGACCCTTGAGTAAAAAGACATCCATCTATTAGGTTTAAGTATTTTTCAAAAAATTCAGGATTACTCAGTGCTCTGAACATTATCTCGTAAGAAACAAGTGCGACCTCTGGCTTTCCTTCACCTTTAATAAGACTACCTTTATTGTCTATTAATAAAATATCATGATCCTTAAAAGTTTCATTTAGAATTTCTTCCGACGAAAGATAAGCAAATTCACTCAAGCATATTTTCATTATCTAGCTCAACTCCCCTTCTTCTCTCATTTTTTTTCGTATTCCTGTAGCGCTAATATTGTGAGTCTCAGCATCAAAGACTTCTTCTTCAAAGACATAACCCACACCCCTACCGTAAGTTATATTGACGATATTCGGTACCAGCATTATTTCGTAATCAACGCCTCTTTTAAATGAGTCTTTAATAAGTCCGTCTTCTATATTCTGACAAACGACATCCCAGTCAAATGGATTATCATCTTGTCCGTCACCTCCAGATGCTCCGTGAACATCCCTTACTTGAATTGCTACTTGACCTGTCTTAGCAACAGCTCTTTTAAACAATTCTTGATGGCCATCATGCCAAGGTTGCCATCGACCTAACATTTGTACAGTGGGCTTTTTCCAATCAAACATTTTTATTCAACTCCTTAGCTATATCTTCATGACTATGATCATTCCAATCCGTAATCCTAAAATCGTATTTAACGGGTGCTTCAAAGATGGCATTGGTATCTTCATACCTTCCTTCTTTTATGGTATCCAACCAGATAATTATATCCGGACCAAATATCTTTCTTGTTTCAGCAGTTGGGCATACAAAATCACAAATCACAAATCTATTGTGAGAGGATTCAAAATCAGCAAACGTCTTCATCCTTAAACTTTGCCTGGTTCTTCCAGAATCACTGAAATCCCAATCACCGGCCATCCCCCTTACTTTATCTGCATTGTACCAAGCCGCTTCAAGCAGTGGCTGTAGTCTTTCTGCAAGATACGTCTTCCCACTTCCTGGCAATCCCATGATTAATATTTTCATAAATCTTAATTTTCTAAGCTTAGTTTTTGTTTAATTAAATTCTTAGTGAGTCCAAACTCTTCTGCACTGTATAAATGCTTGCCTCCGTGAGTTCTGGTTGAATCGTTTATGTAATCTAACATAGCCTCTTCAACTTTAGTATCAAGATGAAATCCAAAATTATTATATATTTTGTGCATTTCTCTGATGGGGTCAGCAATCAAGTCCTCGTATTTCATGTCTATTATTGAATTAGGATCCAATTCCAGCCTATCTGTAGAATATTTCTTTAATACTGAGGACCAAAAGTTTAAAGAGGATTCTCCTATAGAAATTTTATCAACATTTTTTGAAAATCCTGTTCTAACTTTATGAGTCAAACTACAAATAGAAGGAATTGTTTCAGAAGGGTCTCTTTTTATGTGTATAAATTTAGCATTTGGATAAATTTGTAATATTTCAGGTAAGTGCTCCAAGTGACAAGGATCTTTCAAAAGCCAACGTTTGGGTTTTTCATTTTGTTCAAGGCATTGAAGAAACCGTCTGTGCCAAATAAATGCCGGTAAAAAATTTTCTCTATTAAGGAAGCTTTGGTATGTTGGAACATTGGCCATGTATACATAAACAAGACTTCTTAAACTCAATGTCTTTATAAGAATGCACTCCTCAGGACTTTCTGCTTCAATTGGATGAACGTCGTTTAGCCCTGGCATTAAAAAGTTCTTAAACAAAAGCACTAACTTCCCAAAAAAGATTCTTTTCTTTTCTGTGAATGACCCTCTTTTTGCCAACGGAAGTGGGTACATCATTTCCCAAAAAGCAGGACTCTTGTGGTCTTTGTCCTTACTTAAAATATTAAAAAGAAAAGTTGTTCCGGATCTGGGCAAACCCATAACAAATATTGGCGAAGATGGATCTTCTGTATCTTTGTTCTTTAAAAATTCATTAACCTTTGCTCTTGTCTGAAGATGATTTGTTATTTGATAACGAGCTCCCAATTTACCAAAAAAACTAAGTTGAGCTTCGTTTCTCAAAGCATCCAGAAGAATTTTTAAAGGCTCTAAATAGTCATCCTCTCCTAAGTCTCCTGTTACAGAATCTAAGATACTTTGTAAATCCAATAAATCTTTCATATTTAACTATCTAATAATATAAAGAAAAATAACCAATGAGTAATTAAAAACTTTAAATATGAATTAGCAAAACTCTATATAATGCGCCCGTCGGTGGGATCAATAACTGCTTCTAGGTTACCTACCGCGCCTTTAGAGGCGTTAGATTAAATACATCAACTAATGCTTCTTTAGGTCTTCTTTATATTCAATTGGTCCAGAGTTTGCTGTCTGCAGCGTTGTATTTATCCATGTCTTTTGGTTCACCTATACTGGCAGAAACTTCCCCAGAAAGGTCAGAAATTCTATAATTAATACCGTCTATCACCAAAGGTTCAAAAAAGGTCCTTTTTGAAAAGCTGACCAAGTATTTATAAGCCTGCCTATTGTTCATCTTTCCTGAGGTGGAAGTTACATCAATGCCCTTAATCTTTCCATTTTCAGAGATGAAATAATCAAAAGAAATCTTTGATCTGCCCTTTTCTATTCCATCGGGTAATTTAAAACCTCTTGAAACTTTCTTTGCTGTGCAGAAAAGAAGTTTACAAATTGCAGCATCACCAGATTGGTCTTTTGACCAAACCTTCATTTCACAATCTTTGCCTTCGCACTTTAAGCAAACTTTTGCAGCCGGTTCACGAAACTGTTTAAGTTTCATAAAATTTTCTTTGCTAAGCTCTTTATCAATACTGCAATTCAAGTCTGCACCAAACGCTGCACTAGATGTGCAAAGAAATAATAAAATAAATAAATTTCTAAACATAAAACTATTTTCCTCAATTAGGGTATTAAAAATACCTCAACTAAAAGAAAATGCCAAGCAATGAATGATGTATTTGAAGGCGTATAATGGCGGAGAAGGAGGGATTCGAACCCTCGATAGGGGTTAACCCTATACTCCCTTAGCAGGGGAGCGCTTTCGACCACTCAGCCACTTCTCCATAAAACGGGATGGCAATTCTAACGCCCTATATCTAATAAGAACAGGAAATTAGGACGTTTTTATTATCTTATTGTATTCAATGGAATACAAAGAGCCTGAGTAAGAAGACCTTGTACTTTCAAGAACCTTGTTGGCCACGACTCTTGCTTCTACATTTCTGAATTTCTTTAAAGGGCCAAGAAGCAAGAAATTATAAAACCTTCCAATAAACTCTATAAAAGATGTAGAAACACTCATCCTTGAAGGGTCCCTTTTTCCCAATAAATGTCCTGGTCTTGCGAAGATAATTTTTTTAAAGCCTATTTTCTCTACCTCTGATTCCATTACTCCTTTGGTTTTTAGATAATAGCTTGGAGAGTTTTTATTGGCTCCAACAGCAGAAATCACTGCGATATTTTCTATCCCTTGTGAAAAAGCTTTCTTAGCTACATCTACAACCAAGTCCTGGTCAACGTTACTAAAAGGATCCTTTAGACTGTTTTTCATGAAAATTAAATCAAGATAAGACAACAGTGGATACCCCAAACAAATAATCAGCGTCTTTGAGTTTGGAAATTTTGGAATGTTTTGAGAATCAAAGATGGTCTGGTTGTCGCTTGATTCCCCTTCTAGAAGATTACGCACATATAGATGAAATGTTTTATCTTCTTTCTTGGCCCCTTCAAGAAAACAACTACCGGTTAATCCAGATGCACCGAAAATTAAAAAATCGTTCATATTGTTTTTATAGTTAGGGTTGTGCAGAAATGAACATGACCGACAGTTCTTCACATCAAGTTGTTTAAGCTCTTCTTTGCAGTAAGTTCTTTATGCTAGTATTAAGTTCGATAAATTACCAATTTTATTTTTTTAAGAGGAAATCAATATGTTAAGAAAAAATTACTACGAAACTCTAACACTACTAATGTCTTTATTTTTATCCATGCAAGCCTTCTCAGGGCATCATGAAATGAATGAAGATCCTTATGCAGAGGGACAACAGGTGGTACTGGATGCCTTTGGATGGGACTTTACTGAAGCAACAATAATTACAGAAAAAATTTCAGACAACATTCATGTACTTTTTGGATTGGGCGGTAACATTTTAGTCAGTACTGGATCGGATGGTGTGTTGATAGTTGATGATCAATTTCCTGAATTGAAAGATAAAGTTCTAAAAGCCATAAAAGAAGTTGGTGGAAACGGCGTTGATTACGTTATTAATACCCATTGGCATTTTGATCATGCTGAAGGAAATCTGGCTTACGGTCCAGATGGGGCTACGATTCTTGCTCACGAAAATTCGAGATACATGATGGCCAATCCTCAGCCTATAAACTTGGTAAGCGTAGTTTATCCGCAACAGCCCTACCCCAGTGATGCTTTGCCTAAAATTACATTTGAAACTGAAATGAGCATAGATTTAAACGGTGACAGAGTGAAGCTTTATCATTTTGGTTCAGCACACACCACCGGTGACACAGCTATATACCTAGAAAATTCCAATGTCTTGCACATGGGAGATGTTTTTAACATGTCTGGTTTTCCTTTCATTGATGCCGACAACGGAGGCAACATCAACGGAATCATAACGTTCTGCAAATCGGTACTGGCTGAAATTAATGATGAAACCATAGTTGTTCCGGGACATGGTCCCGTTTCAACCCCTCAAGATATGCAAAATTATATTCAGATGCTTGAAACCGTCAGAGATAGAATATCTAGACTTATAAAAAATGGAAAATCTTTGGACGAAGTATTGGAAGCGCATCCAGCTCAAGAGTGGGAAGAATCTTTTGGTGATGCAACAATGCTAGTGGATAGAGCTTATGCAGGAATGACTAAATAGTTTATTGATGATAAATCAATAAGCTATCAACCAATTGTTCTTTAAATTTCAGGCATAAAAAAAAGGGCTATTTATAAGCCCTTTTTTCTTCTAATAAGTTTTAACAGTTACTAGAACTCTCTGGTGTACTCCAATCCAAACCTTCTAGGTTGACCCCAGTAGTCAGAAGTGAAACCTAAACTTGGATCTGTGCCGCCTACCTCAACATCACCGGCTTGGCTAAGCATAGTGTTGATGTAAACTTCATCGGTGAGGTTGGTTGCCCATAGAGACAATCTAGATTGTCCATCAGCAAAGTTCCAAGTAACTCTAGCATCAACCAGCTTGTAATCTGGAGCTAAAGAAGAAGGAACGTTTGCAAGGGTGTAGTATGATTCATCCCTGTAGCTCATTCCTATGGAGCTCTGTATGTCTCCTCCACCCGATACATCCATGGTGTGAATGAAACTTACATCCCAAGTTGTGGGCTTTGCATTTCCACCAAATCCTGTTGATGTAATGTCCCTTTCTACCTGTGAAAAAGTAAGTGAACTGTCAGCGTTGGTGACCGTAACATTGTCCGTGATTATAAATTTATCGTAAGAACCATCATTGGTAGCAATCATGGCAGTCATGACCAGAGAATCCGTTAATTGCATCAACGCTTCTATTTCTACACCTTGTAGTGTAGCTTCTTGCGCGTTTACAAGGTCAGCCGTAGGTTGGCCATTAACAATCCTTCCAACTGTAACTTGCTGATTCTTGTAGGACGTATTAAAAGCCGTGGCATTTAATCTCAATCGTCCGTCCATTAAGTCAGACTTAATGCCTACCTCGATATTATCTGAAGTTTCAGGCAAATACTGTCTCATGGCTGTGTCGCCATTGAAACCACCACTTGAATATCCCTTACTGTAACTCGCGTACAACAATACGTCATCGCTTTGCTGATAACTCAAGATTGCCCTAGGTGTTGTTTCGCTGTATTCGACATCACGCTTACAAGAGGAAGTCGTTGCAAAGCCAAATGCATTTGTGACCATTCCTGGGCACGCATAAAAAGGATCAAAGTCATCTGGAAGGCCGAAAGCAGCTGCTCCCCCGTAGTAAAGGTTTTGAAACCTTTCATAGTCTCTTTGGTCTTCTGTGTATCTGGCACCTAAAGTAAGATCCAATCTGTCCGTTACGGCGTAGTTTCCTTCAAAAAATATTGCTTGATTCCTCATTCTAGTGATGCCAGTACCATTAGAACTTCCAAAGGTCTTGGTTTGATTAAATACTGCTGCAACTGCTGCAGGTAAGTAACTAGGAGCGCTCACTCCTCTAAAAAGAGGAACACCAAATTCCGGTCCTGTTAAACCATTTTCTTCAAATATATAAGCACCTACAATCCAATCTAAAGCACCTGAAGAACCCGAGAGTCTAAGTTCTTGCGAATACTGTCTGGCATTTAAATTGTCGTTTAATATCTCAATATAACCAGGACCAACTCCTCCGCCCCAACCCCAAGAGCCATTAAATGCATGCAGATGAGAATAAGCAGTAACCGATTCAAGAGTTCCTATACCCATTTCATATGATTGAGTTAGGGTTGCAGTTTCTTTATTAACGGTCGAGCCTTCGTTATCAGTTATATCTCTAGAGATATCTTTGGTGGTTGAATTACAGTTTGCTCTCAACGTGTCATAAATTCCTGCTAGATTAACAACTGCTCCAAAGCCTCCAGCTAAGTTGCCGTTTGCAGGACCGTTCCAACGACAAGAACCCAATTGAGCTCTCTCGTCTGCATCAAAATTACTGATAGCAAGATTGGCCATGTAGCCATCATTTTCGTAACGAAGTTGAGCCCTAAAAGATGTAGAATTTTCATTCCCTCTGTCGTTACCGGTTAAAGAATTTATTATAAAACCATCGGTCTTTTTATCGATAAAAGCAAACCTAAAGGCTAAATTGTCATTAATTGGCCTATTGATCATTCCTTCATAAAGCTTATGACCATCCGTTCCGACTCCCAATCTAACCTTAGTCTCAATTTCTTGAGAAGGTGCGTTGGTTATGATGTGTATCAAGCCTGCAGTTGTATTTTTACCAAAGATGGTTCCTTGAGGTCCACGAAGGACTTCTACTCTGGCTATGTCATAAAGATCTACCAAACCGCCCTGCGGTCTAGCAGCGTATACGCCGTCTGTATAAACCCCAATTTTAGGATCATGAGATGATCCCCAATTTGACTGTCCAATACCTCTCATAAAAACTTCTAAAACTGACCCGTTTACACCCGAATACTGAATGCTCGTATTTGGAGCAATTTTTTCTATGTCTTGCAGCTCTGTGATGTTTCTTATTTCTAGCTGCTCTTCACCCAAAGCACTTATAGGTATGGGTACCGATTGCGATTGCTCAGCTCTTTTACGAGCCGTGACAGTTACTTCGTCAAAGACGGAAGCATCTTCGTCCGCAGAAAAAATTGTTGTTGGTACTAGTGTAAATACTAGCGATAAAGGCAATAAAAGCTTTCTAAACATGGTCTCTCCTTAGTTTTGGTAATAATCAAAAAAGGATATTACCATTTATCCTTAAAAAATGGCAATGGAATTTATCCTTAAAAATTGGTAATGGAAAAAAGATATTTAAAAATTTACTTAGCTCCAAAAAGATACAAAATCTTTAGTTTTCAGTGCAGGTATATTTTTTACCCTTCCATCAGGAGTGCCCACATAAAGATAGCCGATGACTTTATTGGTGTCAGGAAGTCCTAGAAACTTTGAAATGTGTTCATTAAAGGACATTTTTCCAGTACGCCAAATTCCTGCGTAACCCAAATCGTGAAGACTGAGAAGCATGTTCTGAGCCGCTGCCCCGGTAGACAACATTTGCTCCACTTCTGGAACTTTAGGATGGTCTTTAATATCAGCAATCAATATTAAGACCATCGGAGCTCTGAATGGCGCTTTGGATATTTTTAGAGTCAACTCCTCAGACAACTCCTGACCCAAAGCTTCGTAAGTTTTTAAAAAAGCATCACTAAGCTTTGACCTGGATTCACCGGTAACTTGGATGAACTTCCAAGGTCTTAACCAAGCGTGGTCAGGTGCTCTTAAAGCCGATTGATAGATCACTTCCATTTCATCTAAATTTGGAGCAGGTTCTGACAGACTTGAAATAGAGTTTCTTGTTTGGATTGCTTTTATAGTTTCCATATTAAATGGTTGAAGCCTCAAGTTTAATGTCTGAAAGTTGCCATATATTTTTAAACTTCTTCTCTACTTCTTTTGCTTCAGTATTTTTTTGCTGCGCCTTTAAAGACAAAGAAAGACCGAAGAGCGACCAACCGTTTCTCGGGTAATCCATTAAGTCTTTTCTATAAACATTTTCTGCGGCTGAAAACTTACCCTCTTTCATTAAAGAATTGCCTAAAGATTGTCTTGAAGGGTAATACCAAAATGGAGGCTCGGTGTAAGGAAGCGTGTCCTGAAGTTCAACGGCTTTCTGGAACTTTCCGGACGCAGCTGTGAAGTTACTTTTTGAAAATTGAATCTGACCAAGCAACAATTCATTGGCGATCTTCAACAAGAGTGCTGAAGGCTGGCCATTCTTTACCAACTGTTTAATTTCATTCGTATCTATTAAAGGCAGTATTTTACTTTGTTCCAAAACAGCAGCTTCACTGTTTCCCAGAGAAGCTTGAGCCACTCCTCTTGCATAGTGATAAATCCCGGTTGAATATTTAAATTCTTCTTCTGGTTTAGGATAGGCCAATATCTCCTCCCACTTACCAAACCTTACGTATGAAAGAAGCGGCATGGTGTGAAAGAATTCAACAACTGGGAATTGCCTTATCTGATCCGGTCCTACGTACTTAGCCACTTTAAGTGCTGAATCGATTGAAAGTTCACTTCTTCCTTCCATGGTAGAAGCTGCCCACAAAAAATGTATGTTATGAGGGTAATAAAGAGCTGGATAAAAACCTTGGGCGTTGCATTGTGCTATGTATTCTTCGTCCACTCTTGCTGCGTTTATATTAGCTTCAGAGGCATCATGATAACGACCCACTCTCCAATAAATATGAGCTGGCATATGAACTAAGTGCCCTGCTCCAGGTACAAGCAAACCCAGTCGATCAGCAGCTGATTCAGCTCTTTCAGGAGAGCTAGAAGCTTCAACGGCGTGTATGTATAGATGAATTGCCAAAGGATGATTGGGTGATTCATTGAGGACATACTCTAAAGCAGAAATAACTTTTACTGTATCTGGTCTTGGGTTCCCGTCTTCCGCCCAGTAATTCCAAGGCATGGTGTTCATGAGTGATTCTGCAAACAGAGATGCCGCGTCCATATCATTTGGATATTTTTGAGACAAAGATTCCATTGCTTTGGCATACTGCGAATCCAGTGCATTTCTGTTGGTAGAAATATCTCCGTTGTACCTATTTGATAAAGCCTCTATGTAATCTTGTTCTTTAATTGAGACTCCACTACTAAGATTCTTTGCCTTATTAAGAGAGACAAAAGCTTTAACTCTATCGTCATTGGACATAACAACTTTGCCGTCACTGGTTACGTTTATGTTGGGGCCTCTGGACAGAGCCTCTCCCCAAAAACACATAGCGCATTCAGGGTCCAACCTTTGAGCGGCCTGAAAACTCCTTATTGATTCTGCGTGATTGAATGCAAATGCCAACACCAAGCCTTGATCAAAGTATTTTTGAGCTCCTGAATCTGCAGTAGTTATTTCAAATGAGTGCTCTCCTAATCCAGAAAGCAGAGGTGCTCCCGCTCTTTTTATTAGCTCTTCTTGTGAATTATTTTCACCCATACAGTTGACGCAAAGAGCAATGATTGCTGAAAAAACCAACAAACCTTTTATATATTTTTTATTCATATTAATCTTTTTTTTGTAGGCTTTATCCTAACAAAAGGTAAGTATAGATCAATAAAATTCTATCCTAACTCCCATTAAGAGAGGTGTTTTATGTATAATTCTGAAATTCACCACAGCGTTTAAAAAACATGCAAGGAATTCTCTTAATTAATCTTGGCTCACCGGATGACACAGAACTTTCATCCATTAAATCTTATCTTAAAGAATTTTTAATGGATGAATACGTTATTGATATTCCAAAATTAGTTCGCAATGTCCTAGTAAAAGGATTAATTGTTCCTTTTAGATCAAAAGGTACGCAAGAAGCCTACACGTCAATATGGACAGACGAGGGCTCTCCTCTCATTCTTAATTCCATTAAAACTGCTAAAAAGCTTCAAGCTAGATTGGGTATTCCTGTTGAATGTGCAATGAGATACAAAAATCCTTCAATAGAGTTGGCCCTCAGGACTTTGTCTGAAAAAGGCTGTAAAAAGATTAAGGTAATCCCCCTCTATCCCCATTACGCTATGGCAACTTCACTTACAACTGAACTGGAAGTAAAAAGAGTAGAAAATGAATTGGGCTTTGGTCTTCAATTGGATTTCATAAGTTCTTTTTACAACGACAATGGCTATATCAACTCCCTTTCATCAAAAATTGATGAGCACTTAAATCCAAGCATTGATTATCTCTTGTTTAGCTACCACGGCATACCAGAAAGACACGTTACAAAGACAGATCCAACAAACTCCCATTGTTTAAAAGAAAAAAATTGTTGTGAAGTGGATTCTCTTGCAAAGCCATTTTGTTACAGAGCCCAGGTACTAGAAACGTCAAGACTTTGTGCGTCAAAATTACAATTAGATGAATCAAAATGGGGAGTGTCTTTTCAGTCAAGAATTGGTCCAGGTTGGCTCAAACCTTTCTCAGACATTGAGTTGAAAGAGTTACCAAAACGTGGAAAAAAGAACATTGCCGTAGTTTGTCCTGCCTTTATTGCTGATAATCTTGAGACATTAGAAGAGATGGACATCAGAGGAAGAGAAACTTTTATGGAAGCAGGTGGTGAGAGTTTTACTTACATACCTTGTCTCAACTCAGACGATTCCTTTATAGATTTTCTAAGCTCCATATAAAAAAAATGAGCCGTTGATATCCCTATCAACGACCCATTCATCTTATCCTGGGGAGGGATTAGATTAAATCGCTAGCAGTTATAGTCTGTAGCGAACTCCGACTAGAAAAGAACGAGGCATCTGTGCGCGTGCTCCGTTCTTAGGCGCTCTTGCGATGACGTCTGTCTCATCAGTTAGATTGCTAACCACTAAGTAGACATCTAGGCTTTCATTAATTGCTTGAGTCAATGAAGCGTCTATTACACTGTAAGAATCAACTTCCGTTCCAGCTGCACAACTGGCAACCGAACAAGTGCTTCCGTAAGAATAGAAAGTAGCGCTTCCAGTTAATCCGTCTTGAGTTTCAAAACCTGCTTGAAGTGCTAATTGACTATCTGGAAGATCAGGAATTTCCATGCCAGCTGTAACTGAACCCCAGAAATCACTGTCAAAAGTGTTGTTGAATTCAGCATCCGTTGAAGTGAAGACTGCACTTAATGGGTATCTTGTTCCAGAAGCAGAAGTCATTTCTGTTTTAGCAATAAGTTCTATTCCACTGATAGAAGCTTCTCCAGCATTGAAAGAATCACCGATCTCACAAGATCCAGTGGCTCCGCCTGATGCCGTGCATTCACCAAACATATTTTGGTAATCCGTATCAAAGTAAACCGCTTCTAAGAACGTGTTGTCGTTTGCATACCTAAGACCTATTTCTATGTTGTCAGCTTCTTCAGGATCAGCTCCGCCACCTGTTGGTGTGAAACCTTCATGAAAACCGAAGAACAATTGAGTTGTATCGTTCATGTAATAAGTAGCACCAAATCCCATCAGCGAATTGTCATTATCAGATAATTTTTTAGGATATCCATTATCAGTATTTACAGCTGATCTAGCAGCATCCGTATATCGCTCTTGAACGATTGACCAGTCTTCTGAACGGAAACCTAAATTGACCGTTAAAGCTCCCATAGTTACTTCTTCGTTGATGTAGAAGGCTTGTGCTTCAGCGGTTGTTAATCTGTTATTGGAACTGTAACCGGGATCTGATCCTACAGTTAACGCACCCAGCTGACCATTGGCCCAAGGGGTAGTTGCATAAACCTGAAATCTGTCTTCAGAGTCTTCAGTATCTCTGTAACCTACAGTTAAAGTTTGGACATCAGTACTGTATTGGAGTTTAAGATCCGTACCTTCGTTTGTGTAAGCACGGTTGTTGTTCTTAAGCTTGATTTCAACAGCTTCAGCGTTGGTACCATTCAAAATCGCAGAAGCAGTAGCTTCGCCTGCATTGGCAGCAGCGATTATGTTGTTAATACCATTGCCGTGGCCATAAACTTTGTTGTTATCAATCTTGTCTACTTTAAACCAGTTTCTGGCAAAGTCATTTTCGTACATAGTTGCACTGAACTCTAAGTTTCCAAAATCAGCTATGTAATTAAAAGAAGTTGTTTCGTGATTATTGTCCATGTTGTCGTATGCAGAAAAACCATAACGCGCATGAGCATCTCTTCTGAAATCTGCGTCAGCCAAACCCACGTAAGACTGATCTGAGCTCTCATCAGAATCTTGATACTTAATGTTTAGCTCTTGATAAACGTTAGCATCGGCATCTGTATTAAGTCTTAATTTGATAACCAGGTCGTCTTTATCAAACCCAGTATCTTCGTTGGAGCCTTTGATTGAATCAAATCCATCAGTTTGCCAATTGTGAGTTTCAATAAGCATTGCTGCATTTTTACCGACAAAACTGTAATGAAGATGCGTTCTTGATGTTCCATCTTCACCAATTTCTTGGTTTATAAGTCCACCAGTCTCGTCTGCTATAGGAGTGCTCAATAAATTAATCGCGCCACCAATGGTATAAGGTCCTTGAGATATAGCAGCAGGTCCTTTAAGAACCTCAACTCCAGCTATTCTTCCAGCAGTAGGAAAGTAATAAGCAGAAGAAGCTGAATATGGAGCAGGAGCTATAAGAACTCCATCTTCCATTAGTGTTATTTTTCCAGAACGATCAGCGTATGTTCCTCTGATGCTGATGTTTGGTCTTAATCCATAACCTTCTTCAGGTCTGAAGTTAACACCAGGAACGTTTGATAAAATTTTATGAATATCCGTGTATTCATAAGTCTCTAAATCTTCTTCTGTTATTACAGAAGCCGATCCAGCAATCTCTTTGGCATCCTCTTTGGAGCCAATTATTTCAACAACTTCCATCTCTACTTCTGATGCAAAAGAGAAAAAAGTCATAACTGCTGCGGTTAAAATTAAAGCAAATCTTTTCATTTTCTTAATCCTTAAGTAAATTATTAATTAATTTTGGTAACGATTCTCATTATGATAATGAGAACGATTTGCATTATAGATGAGAATGATTCTCAATTACAAGTTTTTTTTATTTTAAAAGTAGAATTTTTTCCAAAGAGACAAGCCGAACACTAACGACAACAGCCAAAGTATGAATTCTGGCCAATTGGGATTACTGTTCCAACCAATAAAACCTTTTAAAAATACTCCTACCCTGCCCTTATCATGAAACAGATGAGAGTACATTTCTTTTCCATGGAGGTTAAAAGAATAAAACATCTCATTGTCACCTTGTTCCAAAAAGGCTTTAGGTTCATGCACATTCCAAACCCTAGCTATTTGTTTTTTAGCTAAAAGAGTTGATCCATCTTCAAGCGTCTCATCTTCAAGTCCAACCCAGTCAAGATGATCACCTTTAACTAAGAATTCTTCAGCTTCGTGTGTGCCGTAAGCAACCATGCCAGAAGCAAAGATAGCAAGAAGTAGTGTTGTAACCTGAAAGAATTTTGTTAGGTCTACTTTCCTACCTTGGACCACTACAACGTAACCTAAGATTATTGCAAGAATCATTCCTGAAAAGAATCCTACGTAAGAGAATGTTCCCAAGACAGAGAAACTGCCCATTAAGAAAATAGCCGTTTCAAACCCTTCCCTAAGTATCGCGAAGAAAACCAAGAAAAATATACCCCAACCTGCTGTTTGCATGGCCGTTTCCGCTTGCCCCTCTAATACCTTCTTATTACTGACTTGCTTCGCTAACCAGAATATGACGTACCACAAGAGTCCGGCTGTAATGTACATCAAAATGGCTTCTACCAGTTTCTCTATTGAAGCATTTCCAATTGAATCTTTAATTCCATTTAAGAAAAGTGCAACCAAGATACTTGCAGCAACCGAAGCAGCTACAGCGTACCAGAGCTGATTTATTTCTTTCTTTAAACCTTGTTTAGAAATAACCGTATAAATAATCCCAACAATTAATGCGGCCTCTAAAGTCTCTCTGAAGGTAATAATAAATTCGTTCATATCTTTAAATGATAATCATTCTTATTTAAAAATCAATAAAAATTAGTGGGAATGGGAATCTAAATCTTTGGCAATATCTTCATGGTCACCAACCATAATGTGGCTTTCGCTCTTCACAACGTACTTTTCTAGAATGGGAATAAACAAGAGGGGTAATATTCCCCCGATCATTATTCCTAATGCTGCAGACCTCATGGTTGGGTCTAAAAGAGAAGCAATAAGATCAGCCAATATGTGCGCCACAACCGCACCAATAATTCCTGCTACATGACCGCTGGATGCTGTTTTTAAGAGTCTGTTTATACTCCAACCAGAATAATAGCCGATTATAAGTATACCGACGTGAACCACGCCAAAGACAAATCCCCTAAGCATGCCCTGTTCCAAGCCCAGAAGTTCAATAAAGAAGTCCATTTAGTCCAACTCCTTGTCTAGATCAAAAGCATCATGCAAGCACTTAACGGCTTTCTGCATTTCATTTTCTTTTATAACTACAGAAATTTTAATTTCCGAAGTTGTAATCAACAAGATATTGATTTCACTATTTGCAAGCGCCTGAAACATCTTACTGGCTATTCCTGCATGAGCTCTCATGCCTCTTCCAACGATGCTAATTTTAGCAATGTCGCTATCAACTTCTACTTGCCCGCCGCCAAAAGATTCTGCCATGCCAAGAAGTATTTCTTCTGCTTTTTTAGCATCTACTTCGTTTACGGTAAAAGTAAAATCGGTAGTGTTATCAGCACCGATGTTTTGCACGATTACATCCACATCTATCCCAGAATCACTAATTGGGCTTAATATTTTAGCAGCAACGCCTGGAATGTCAGGGACACGCCTTATGGTTATCTTGGCTTCATCATCTATACTGCTAATACCCGAAACAATTGGTCTTTCCATGCTATCTTTCTCCTCTTCTACCAAAGTTCCCTTTCCGTCATTAAAACTGGACAGAACTCTTATAGGCATTTTATATTTACTGGCGTATTCTACTGCACGCAATTGAAGTACTTTAGCGCCCATACTTGAGAGCTCCAACATTTCTTCAAAGGTTATCTTCTCTAACAATCTTGCTTTATCATAAATCCTTGGGTCTGTTGTAAAAACGCCGTCGACATCTGTATAAATTTGACATTCATCAGCTTCCAATGCAACCGCTAAAGCTACGCCCGTTGTATCAGAGCCTCCCCTTCCTAAAGTGGTTATGTCTCCGTTGTCATTCATACCTTGAAATCCTGTTATTACCGGTACCACTCCGGTTTTAATTTCATCTTGTATATTTTGAACTTTCACGTCCAAGATTCTTGCTTGAGTATGATTATCGTTTGTCCTGATGCCAAGCTGGTAAGCCGTATAAGACCTTCCTTCGATTCCCCTCTTTAAAAGAGCCATGGCCAGCAATGCAACTGAAATCTGCTCTCCCGTTGACAACAATGCATCGTATTCCCTTGGATTGGGCTCAGGATTAATTTCTTTTGCCAGCTTTATGAGGTCATCTGTACTTTTACCCATTGCCGACAGGACAACGGCTACCTTATTGCCTTCGTTGACAGTTTTGAGGACGATATCCGCAACTGCTTCAATGCGCTCAGCATTTGCTACAGAAGTTCCACCAAATTTTTTTACAATTAATTTACTCATCTCAATAGATCATTAAAAAGGCAAGCATTCTATATTACTGTTTTGCTAATGAAAGAAGTAAATCTGATATTGAAGACAAGACTATGTCTATATCTTCTAGATTCTCGACCCCTCCTTGAGCAAAATCAGGCCTTCCACCTCCACTTCCTCCAAGTTGCGAGACAAGATGTTTCATTATATCTCTGGCATCCAAGTCATGTATTTCTTTTGATAAGGCTACTACAACTGGTATTTTATCTCCGTGCACAGATATTAAAATAATTACTGAATCGGGAACTTTACTTCTGAGTTGATCGGCGGTTTCGCGCAAAGAAGATGTATCTACATCATCCAACTTTGTTGCTATGAGGTTGTAATCTCCAACTTGATTTAACTCCTTGGTTATATCGTCAACATTTGATCCTACAGCTTGGTTCTTTAACTTATTTAAAGATTGCAGTAAGAATTTATTCTGACTTTTGAGTTCAATTATTTTGTTAAGAATCTTGTCATCCGTATTTTTGGTTTCTTCAAGACTCTGCACATCATAATTGTCAATTTCTGAAATCTTTAATTTATTTGTAAGTAATTTATTTTCTTCTTTTAACTGCAGTACTTTATCTAAGAATTGTTCGCTGGAAACATTAAGTTCTTTGCATATGCCGTTAACTCTTTGTTGGAGTTCTCTTAGTTTTTCTAAGGCTTTTATATTTGTAGAAGGCTTAATATCTTGAATTTTTTTAATATCAAGCTCCGAACAAACGGTTTGGAGCTTCAAATGCAATTCCTTCATAAGTGCTTGAGCACCAAATCCAGTTACTGCTTCTATTCTTCTTACACCAGCAGAGATACCAGATTCACTGGTTATTTTCATGAAATCTATTTCCCCTGTCTTTTGTACGTGCGTGCCTCCACAAAGCTCTACCGAGAAACCTGCCCCTATGTTTAATACTCTCACCTCTTCACCGTATTTATCTCCAAAAAAAGCAATGGCTCCTTTTTTTTCAGCCTCGCCCATAGACATTAGTTCTGTGGAAGTTTGAATATTTTTACTGATCACTTTGTTAACCAAATTTTCTATTAAGTTAATCTCCTCCTTAGAAATGCCCTTTGTATGTGTAAAGTCAAAACGCAATCTGTTTGGATTAACCAAAGAGCCTTTTTGCTCAATATGATCTCCTAATATTTCTCTAAGTGCTGCCTGGAGAAGATGAGTTGCTGAATGGTTTCCTACCGTTTTAAAACGAGTATCGGTATCTATTTCAGCTCTTACCTTACTATTCTTTGTAAGACTGCCTTCTATAACACTGCCAATATGAGCAAAGTGATCTCCTACCTTCTGAGTATCCACAACAGAGAATACACAGTCCTTACCTACCAACCTGCCTTTATCTCCTACTTGACCGCCCGACTCAGCATAGAAAGGTGTCTTATCTAGAAAAATAATGCCTTTTTGGCCTTTTGTTAAAGCTTCAGTTTGGCTGTCTTCGGTAGAAGAAATTAATTCCAAAACATTAGAATCTGAAAAATCGGTTTCGTATCCTAAAAATTCAGTCTTACCTTCAATGGCGATGGATTCAGGTAAAATGGCACTAAAGTTACTGGAAGCTCTCGCTCTTTGCCTTTGTTCCATCATTAATTCTTCATAGCCCTTTAAATCAACCTCAAGATCTTTTTCTCTGGCAAAATCTGCTGTCATGTCAACTGGAAAGCCATATGTGTCGTAAAGTTTAAAAGCAAGTTCTCCAGGAATCTTATGGTCTTCTAATTTCTTTATCTCGCCTTCTAATAAAGCCATTCCTTGATCTAAGGTTGAGGCAAATTGGTCTTCTTCTTGAAGAAGATTGGCTTTAATAATATCAATATCTTTAACTATAAGTGGATGAGCTTCACCCATTTCTTTTGCAAGCACTTGAACCATTGAAGACAGTACATGATTTTTAGCTCCAAGCTTATTTGCATGTCTAAGAGCCCTTCGAATTATCCTTCTCAAAACATAACCACGGCCTTCGTTACTAGGAACAATTCCCTCTGCGATAAGAAAAGAACTTGCTCTGAGATGATCTGCAATTACTCTCAAGGAAGGATTGGTTAGATCAACCGTATCGGTCAGACGACCGGCCTCCCCTACCAGAGATTTAAATAAATCAATGTTGTAATTATTGTGTTCGTTTTGAAGAACTGCCGTTATCCTCTCCAAACCCATTCCTGTATCAACACAAGGATTTGGTAAGGGGTTTAAAGTACCATCTTTTGACCTATCAAATTGCGTAAAAACTAAATTCCAAATCTCTATGAACCTGTCTCCAGGATCTGAATCCAATCTAGGAGGTTGGCCTTCTATATGATCGCCATGGTCGTAAAAAATTTCACTGCATGGCCCACAAGGACCAGTATCTCCCATGGTCCAGAAATTGTCTTCGTCGTCTAACCTTGAAATTCTTTCAGGATTTATGCCGATCTTTTCTATCCAAATTAATTCTGATTCTTTATCGTCTTTGTGAACTGTGACCCATAGCTTTTCAGGAGGAATGTTGTATCTTTTCGTTAAGAGTTCCCAAGCAAATTGAATAGCCTCTTCTTTAAAGTAGTCACCAAAACTGAAATTGCCCAACATTTCAAAAAAAGTATGATGTCTTGCGGTATACCCCACATTGTCTAAGTCATTGTGCTTACCTCCGACTCTCAAACATCTTTGAGAACTGACCGCCCTTGTGTAGGACCTTTTTTCAACACCAAGAAGCAAGTCTTTGAAAGGCACCATTCCAGCATTTGTGAAGAGTAAAGAAGGATCGTTTGTTGGAATTAGCGAAGAGCTCTCAACAAGCTCATGTCCATTTTCTTGAAAAAATTTTAAATAAATATTTCGTATTTCATTGGTGCTTAACATTTTTTAGATCAATTGCCTTTAGTTAAAAATTTCTTCAAAGAAATTATTCATTGATTTCCAGGAACGTGAATTTGCATCAGCATTAAATGCAGTTCCTAGAGAAGAGTCTTTGGCATCAGGATTAGTGAAAGCGTGGTAGGTGTTTCCATAGCTATGCAATTGCCAATCGGCTTTAGCTTTAGTCATTTCCTCTTGAAATCCATCCACCATTTTAAGTGGAACCATTGGGTCTCTTTCTCCATGCAAAACTAATACCTTACTTTTAATACCCTCTTTACTGATATCTGAACCCATTAACAAACCATGGAAGCTGACAACTCCTTTGATGTCTGCACCACTTCTTGCCAGGTCAAGTACCACAAGACCGCCAAAACAATATCCGATAGCAGCGATCTTTGAATCATCTACACCGTTCAAGCCTTTACCAAATTCTAATGCGGCATTGATTCTAGTTTTTAATAGATTTCTATCAGCTATCAAGGGACTCATCATGGCTTGGTTCTGTTCTGCATCTAGTCCAACTTTTCCTCCTCCGTACATATCTACAGCAAGAGCTACGTATCCTAATTTAGCCAACGCATTGGCTCGTTCATGAACAAAATTATCTTTACCTGCCCAAGTGTGGGCTATCAAAATCAAGGGTGCTAAATCCCTATCAGGATAAGCCGCATAACCAACCATGGTTTCATCTTTACAAGAATAATGAATTTCTTCTGATTTCATATCAACTAGTCTTCTATTTTAATGAGCTCTTTTTTAAATCTTTTGTAGTTCTCAACGTAATGTTGGGCGGATAAGATCAAACCTTGTCTTTTATTTTCATCCAAGGTAGTTTTAATTTTTCCTGGAGAACCCATAACCACGGAACCATCCGGAACTTCCATTCCTTCTGTGATAAGTGCATTTGCTCCTATAAGGCATCCTGAACCTATTTTTGCTCCATTCAAAACAACTGCGTTTATACCTACCAAACTGCCGTCACCAATTGAGCATCCATGCAGCATTACGTGATGACCAATTGTAACGTCCTTACCTATGTTAAGAGGAAATCCGTGATCGGTATGCAAAACAGCACAATCTTGAACATTACTTCTTTCTCCTACCGTTATCAATTCGGTATCGCCTCTTAAAACAGCACCAAACCAAACACTGGCGTCCTTGCAAAGCTTTACCTTACCTAGAACGGTTGCCGTTTCCGCTACGTAAAAGTTCTCCCCTTCGGTCTCTAAAAGAGAGTCTCCTAATTTATATATCAAAATGCCTACCCCTTTTTTTTTAATTCCCTTTAGTTTTCATGTCTATGCCTGCATCTAAGGTTAGATTAAGAAAATTAACCGTTATCATGGCCGTCAATCCCCATATTATATAAGAATTAAACTTATATGCAGGCATATAAAATGATTCGTTTTCTCTTTCAACCAAGTCATTGCGGTGACGCTTGTCTTCCAATAGGAAGGATAAGGGAACCTTAAAACAAGCATCAATTTCTGCAGAATCAGAATTAATATTTACATCAGAAGGAATGACACCAACAAAAGGAGTTACGCTTATATTAAATCTAGAAACCGTTGTATCCAGAGAGCCTAACATTTTTACTTCCGTCCTTAATAATCCAGTCTCTTCTTCAGACTCTCTTAAGGCAGTCTCCTCAAGAGAAGCATCACTTTTTTCTTGCATGCCCCCAGGGAAAGCTACCTCGCCACCATGAGAAGAAACTTTATTTGACCTGAGAGTGTAGAGCAGTTGAGGATCGTACTCATCTGATAAAGCAAGAAGAACAGCTGCTTTTCTTAGCTCTTTTACAGGCGGAGTAGACACATTTTTTTCAAGTCTCTTTGAAATTTTATTTAGCATTAATTAATTAGGTTTTATATGAATAGTTTATACTCCTCGCGCGTTAAATCGAAATAATCCTGAAAAAAATGAAATATTGTAGTAACTGTGGAAACACTGTAGAAAAAAAAATACCAGAAGATGATAACCGTCTCAGACACTGCTGTGACTCTTGTGGCTCCATCCATTATCTTAACCCGAAGGTTATTGCAGGAACGTTGCCTTTTATAGGAGACAAAGTCTTACTATGCAAGAGGGCCATCAAGCCACGTTACGGATTATGGACTTTACCAGCTGGTTTTTTAGAAAACGGTGAAACAGTTGCTCAAGGTGCTTTTAGAGAAACCGAAGAAGAGACTGATACGCAAGTAAAGATGGGACATCTTTATGCAATATTCGATATTCCTCAAATTTATCAAGTTTACATGCTGCACTTATCGGAAGTTGTGAATGATGATTTTAAACCCACTTCGGAGAGCCTGGAAGTGAAGTTATTTACCGAGGAAGAGATCCCATGGGACGATTTAGCTTTCCCTTTTGTACCAACGGTTTTAAAAAATTACTTCAAAGATAAAGAGAAAGGGGAATTTCCTCTAAGGACTCAAACTATAGAAAGACCAGTAAAACCTATATCTTAGGAAGAAAATTCCCTGGCATTCATAAACATCTTTATCCAAGGCCCATACTCCTCCCATTCTTCTGGACTCCACGAATACTGTGAATTAAGAAATGCCCTTTCAGGATGAGGCATCATTAGGGTGACCCTTCCTGAGGCATTAGTAATAGCTGCAACCCCTAAAAGAGATCCGTTAGGATTTTGAGGATAGCTTTCTGTTGGAGATCCTTCGTCGTCTGCATAAAGCATTGGACTCAATTTATCATCAACTAATTTCTTAGTTTCAGCATAAGTTAAAGAGGTTTTTCCTTCTCCATGCGCCACTGGGACAGGAAGGACAGAGCCAATCATATCTTTAAATAGAATAGACGGAGATTCTCTAATGACAGTTTGAACAAGTCTGGATTCAAATTTTTCAGAAGTATTATTGACAAATTTTGGCCAATTTTTAGAGCCTGGTATTAAGTCAGTTAAGAGGGCCAGAGTTTGGCAGCCATTACAAACTCCTAAAGAAAAAACTTCCTCGTTAGAAAAAAACTTACTGAACTGATTTCTTAATGAATCATTATGAAGAATATTGGCAGCCCATCCACCTCCAGCACCAAGAACGTCTCCATAAGAAAATCCTCCGCAAGCAACAAGGCCTTTAAATTGCTGCAAGTCTTGCTTGCCTGATATCAGATCGGTCATATGAACATCCACACATGAGAACCCTGCTCTATCAAATGCAGCGGCCATTTCTACTTGCCCATTAACGCCCTGCTCTCTTAATATTGCTAAAGAAGGTTTCTTATTCGAAGAATTTAGAATCCCAGGAAAAGGAAATTTTATTTTTGGAGAGATGCCTTTTCTGATTGTATCTATATCGTTCCTGTATTCCTCTTCAGCTGTGGTTGGATTGTCCCTTAAAGACTGAATCTCAAAGCCCACTCTGCTCCAGTGCTTTAAGAGCATTTCAATACTCCAATCGTAAATACATTCTTCTTTGTAATTAAGTCTTACAGTTTTAGATTTGTTTAAACGACCAACGGTAAAAGTGTGATTATCCAAGCCACATTTTTTAAAAGCGCTAGTTATGGATTCTTTGTGACGGCTATTAATTTGAATGACCACCCCCAACTCTTCGTTAAAAAGTGCACCGACAAGATCTTGATTATCTTTTGATATTTCTTCAATACTAATATCAACGCCAACCCTTCCAGCAAAAGACATCTCTGCTATGGCCGTGATCAACCCTCCATCAGATCTATCATGACAAGCAATTATCTTCTTTTCTTTGAGTAAATCATGAAAGACTTCTACAAAAACTGGCATCTCTGATACGCATTCCACGTCTGGTACTTCGCCCGATAAAATATTGTTTATTTGAGACGCTATGCTTCCTCCTAATCTGTTTTTACCTTTTGCCAGATCTATAAACAACAATTCAGTATCTTCTTTATCTAAAAGCTGAGGTGTCACTGCTATGCCTATATCTTCTAACGGAGCAAAAGCTGAAATAACAAGTGAGAGTGGAGAAATTACGGATTGCTTTGTATTGTCCTCTGTCCAGTCTGTTGCCATCGACAAAGAGTCTTTGCCAACAGGTATGGTGATTCCCCATTCGGGACAAAGATTCATTCCAATAGCTTCAACTGCTTCAAAAAGATCTTGATCACCATCCAATCTACCCGGACTTCCCATCCAGTTTGCTGAAAGTCTGATATCTGAAAGTTTTGAAACACCTGACGAGAGAATATTAGTAACGGCTTCAGCTACAGATATTCTGGCTGAAGCAGCTGGGTTTAGAATTGCACAAGGAGACCTCTCTCCTATTGACATTGCTTCTCCTGATTTGCCTACAAAACTAGAACGCGATATAGAATGATCAGAAACGGGTACCTGCCAAGGTCCTACAAGCTGATCTCGAGCAATCAGACCGGTTACCGTCCTGTCGCCAATTGTTATCAGAAAGTTCTTGCTTGCAACTGTGGGGTGACGCAAAACTTCAAAAAATAATTCTTCAATATTTTCTTTAGATAAATTTATTTCACCAATAATTTTTAGTCTATTTGAAAAACTTCTGGCTGTCTTTGGTGCTTTACCAAATAAAACATCCAGGGAAAGACTGATGGGATAGTTTTCAAATTCCTCATCGTAAACTTCCAGTATTTTACCTTCCGTTATTTCTCCTATCACTGCAAAAGGGCATCGCTCTCTTTGACAAAGTTGAGTAAAAATCTCTTCTGAACTTTCGTCTATTGCAATAACGTACCTTTCTTGAGATTCATTGCACCAGATTTCCATTGGAGACATACCGGGCTCTGCATTAGGGATGTTTCTTAAATTAATTAAACCTCCATGGCCACTGTCTTTTACAAGCTCTGGAACAGCATTGGACAAGCCTCCTGCACCTACATCATGAATAAATAGAATGGGATTGTTACTGCCCTTTTGCCAGCATCTGTCTAAGACTTCTTGGCACCTTCTCTCCATTTCAGGATTTTCTCTTTGGACCGAAGCAAAGTCTAAGTCAGAATCTCCTTCACCTGAAGACACTGAAGAAGCAGAGCCTCCTCCAAGACCAATAAGCATGGCTGGACCTCCCAAAACAACAAGCTTTGAACCTACAGGAACTTCAAGTTTGTTAACGTGTTCTGGTTTGATATTTCCTAGTCCGCCAGCCAGCATAATCGGTTTGTGATACCCATAGCTATGTTGACCTTCACCTGTATCTGCTGTTTGTTCAAAAGACCTGAAGTATCCAAGAGTATTTGGTCTACCGAACTCATTATTAAAAGCTGCGGCCCCAAGAGGAGCTTGGATCATAATCTGTAGAGGCGTTGCTATCCGGCTGGGAGAACTTTGTATTTTTTCCCATCGCTCTTCTAATCCAGGGATTCTAAGGTTAGAAACTGAAAAACCAGAAAGGCCTGCTTTAGGTTTTGCACCTATCCCGGTTGCTCCTTCATCTCTTATTTCTCCACCAGAACCAGTTGCAGCTCCTGAAAAAGGAGAAATAGCAGTCGGATGATTGTGAGTTTCTACTTTGATAACCAAGTGAACGGGTTCTTTCTGATACTTATAAGCTTCATCAGGTCCTGAGGGATAAAACCTTTCAGATTCATAACCTTTTATAATGGCAGCATTATCTTCGTAAGCAGACAAGACGCCTTCTGAATTCAATTTGTAAGTATTCCTAATCATATCAAAAAGGCTTTCTTGCTGATTAATTGAATCTATTTTCCAGTCTGCATTAAATATTTTATGACGACAGTGTTCTGAATTTGCCTGAGCAAACATCATCAATTCAGCATCCGTTGGATTAGAATTACCTCCTTTGTAATTATCATAAAGATAACTTATCTCATCGTCACTTAACGCAAGGCCTAGAGATAAATTTGCTTTTTTAAGTTCTGATCTTCCTTTGTTATGAACATCTACGTAAGACACTTCTTTTGGAGAAGCATTTGAAAAAATATTTTTTGACTCTTCTAAATCAGTCAAGACATCTTGTGTCATTCTGTCTGACAACAAAGACCCGATAGATTTTAAATCTTCTTCTTCAAAATCATTTTGGTTTTCAAACTTGTAAAAGAATCCCCTTTCTATTCTATTGAGGAGATGAAGACCGCTATTTTTTAATATCTCAGTAGCTTTAGAAGACCAAGGTGATATGGTTCCTCGCCGAGGTATCACTACAAGAGAACTAAGTCCGTCTTCAAGACTAAAAGTATCCATCTTTAGAACTTTTTCTAATAAGTCTAAGTCTTTATTATTTGGACTTTCTTTTACCGATAAAAAATAGACCTCATTACAACTCATCCCTCGCAAAACTTCTTTATATGGCCCCAGCTTATTCTGCAAAGAACTCAGTCTAAATTCGGATAGCCGCGTTGAGCCATTGATTGCAATGATCGATTTAGAAATTTCTTTATAGGAATTCATTAGAATAATTGCATTATTATAAAGTAAGCATCAGGAAACCAATAATACTCCATGTAGTGTCTAGAGGTTTATAAAAATACTATATGTAGTAAAAAAGATGAATAAATTAGTAATAACTAATAAACTAAGAGGCAAATTGGGGAGTTTATTTGAAACCTAAAGCAATAAAATATTTCTTTGTTTCCTGTTTGGTTTGCCTAAGCATACTAGGCATTGAAGCTCCACTTGCGTCTTACTCAAACTTCAACTCAGAAAACCTCGACAATGAACTTCAGGAGTTGTGGTCTGAAGACCCAACGGGCTTCAACATTTTTCAAAATAGAATCGAGACGAGACTTCCTGAATTTAAAGATAATTTTGTTCATGCGGCTAGAGATATTGATGTGCATTGGACTTTATTGGCTGCCATTAGCTATCAAGAATCTCACTGGAATCCAAAAGCCATTTCTAATACAGGAGTAAGAGGAATGATGATGCTCACTCAGAAAACTGCAAAAGAGATGGGGATCAAAAAAAGAACAGATCCTATACAAAGTATTTCAGGTGGTTCAAATTACTTCCAGAAGACGCTTGAAAGATTACCTGATTCAATCCCTAAATTGGATAGAATCTGGATGACCCTTGCAGCATACAATGTTGGATATGTAAATTTAAATGAAGCAAGGGAACTGACAGAAATCAATAAAAAAGATGCCGAAAAATGGATGGATGTAATTCCATACTTGCGTGCTCACTTAGAAAAAAGGTACGGAGAAGAGGGAAATAAAGGGACCAATAAAGCTGAAGAAGTAACTGAATACGTAAATAGAATTAGACTTTATTATGAGACGCTTTCTTTAATTGAGAAATCAAAGCTAGTTAAGGTTCTTAACTCATAATGAGATGGTTCTTTAATTCTGCAACCCTGTCTCTGTAAGCCGCTGCTTCTTCAAATTCTAAATCTTTTGCGTACTTATACATAAGATCTTCTACTCTTGTAATTTCCTTCCTCAAAGCAACTGGATCACCTAAACTTTCTATAGGACCAAAATCTAAATTTTTCATTTTATCCAGCTTGGCTCTGGTCTTAGTTTTCCCTTTTACAGACCTTGCTCCTTCCATTACATCTGAGACTTTCTTAGTTATACCTACAGGAGTTATTGAATTTTTTTGATTATATTCTTTTTGAATTTCTCTTCTTCTGTCAGTCTCTTTAATCGCTCTGTCCATAGAGCCCGTTACTTTGTCAGCATACAGAATAGCCTTTCCATTGATATGTCTAGCAGCTCTTCCTATAGTTTGAATCAGAGAACTTTCAGACCTTAGAAATCCCTCCTTGTCCGCATCAAGAATTGTTACCAGTGCAACTTCTGGAATATCAAGACCCTCTCTGAGAAGATTTATTCCTACCAATACGTCGAAAACTCCCAATCTCAGGTCCCTAATTATCTCCACTCTTTCAACGGTATCAATGTCAGAATGCATGTATCTAACTCTTACGTCATTCTCATCCAGATAATCTGTTAAGTCTTCCGCCATTCGTTTAGTCAAAACGGTAACAAGAACTCTATCTCCATTTTTAGCATAGCTTTTTACTTCACCCAGCAAATCATCAACTTGATTAGTAGCGGGACGTATTTCTATAGGAGGATCTATAAGACCGGTAGGTCTTACTAACAATTCAATAGTTTCGTCAGAATTTGCAAGTTCGTACTTTCCTGGTGTAGCTGAAAGAAAAATACGCTGACCTGACAACATTTCCCATTCATCAAATCTTAGAGGTCTATTATCTAGAGCTACCGGCAGCCTAAAGCCATAATCAACAAGCGTTTGCTTGCGAGATCTGTCGCCTCTATACATGCCACCAAGTTGCGGAAGTGATACGTGAGATTCATCAACAAATACAAGAGCATCATCAGGAAGGTATTCATAGAGTGTTGGTGGAGCATCCCCAGGTTGTCTATCAGAAAGGAATCTCGAGTAATTCTCAATCCCAGAGCAAAACCCTAGTTCCTTTAACATTTCTAGGTCATACAAAGTTCTTTGCTCAAGCCTCTGCGCCTCAACTAATTTATTTTCTTTTTTTAAAAAATCTAACCTCACCACCAGCTCTTCTTTTATGCACTCAATAGCCTTTAAGATTCTATCTCTATTAGTTACATAATGAGATTTAGGATAAATAGTAGCTCTTGGAACACTTCGAATTATTTCACCAGTCAGAGGATCAAAATATTTTAACGCCTCTATCTCATCCCCAAGTAGCTCTATCCTTAAAGCTTCTTTTTCTGAATCCGCTGGGAAAACATCAATCACATCTCCTCGAACACGATACATCGATCTTTTAAAATCAACATCATTTCTTTGATACTGAAGTTCTGCAAGGCGTCGAAGTAAAGTTCGTTGTTCCACCACATCTCCTCGGTCTAAGTGCAAAACCATCTGAAGGTAAGATTGAGGATCTCCAAGTCCATAAATAGCAGAAACTGAAGCGACAATAATTACATCTCGCCTTTCCATAACTGCTTTTGTTGCCGAAAGTCTCATCTGCTCTATGTGCTCATTAATGGCAGCATCCTTTTCAATAAATATATCTGTACTTGGAACATAAGCTTCAGGCTGATAATAATCGTAATAAGAAACAAAATATTCAACAGAATTTTCGGGAAAAAATTCTTTAAATTCACCGTACAATTGAGCGGCAAGTGTTTTATTGTGGGCCATAACTATTGCCGGTCGTTGCAGCTCTTGAATCACATTTGCAACAGTAAAAGTCTTACCGGAACCAGTAACTCCAAGAAGTGTTTGATTTAACAAACCCGAATTAATACCCTTAACAAGCTTGCTGATAGCTTGGGGCTGATCACCAGTGGGTTTGAAGTCGGAAACTATTTTAAATTCTTTTGTCATTAAATTTTTAAAGAAAATGATTATAAGCTTTGTAAGGAAAGGTTATAATCACTTTATTCCTCGATAGCTCAGTCGGTAGAGCAATTGACTGTTAATCAATGGGTCGCTGGTTCGAGCCCAGCTCGAGGAGCCATACAAAAATAAGGTTTATAAGCTGAATGTTTATGAACCTTTTTTTTTCTCTTTTGTTAGGATATAGGAATTAAAATTAATTCAAAGTTTTTAAAAAATGGCAGCACAGCTCTTTAACCCTTCTTCAGAAAAGCACTTCACGCTCAGCAGGTCTAGAGTTGATAACTTCTTGGATTGCTCAAGATGTTTTTACCTAACGAACAGAGTTGGGATTGCGAGACCTCCATCATTCCCTTTCAACCTAAACAATGCTGTGGATGAGTTGTTAAAGAATGAATTTGATATATACAGAGAAAAGCAAGAGCCTCATCCAATAATGGTCGAAAATAGAATAAATGCCCTGCCTTATGAACACCCAGATATAGAAGAGTGGCGAGAAGCTTTAAGGCATGGCGTAAAGAGATTCCATGAGCCCACCAATCTCTTGCTAAGAGGAGGTTTGGATGATGTCTGGATAGACACAAAAACTAATCAACTTATTGTTGTTGACTACAAAGCAACTTCTAAGAAAGGTGAAGTCAGCTTAGATGCCGATTGGCAGATAGGATACAAGCGACAAGTTGAGTTTTATCAGTGGCTGCTCAGAGGAAACTCATTTGATGTTTCAGATACTGCTTATTTTGTTTATTGCAATGGAATTTCAGAGAAAGATGAATTCAATGACAATCTAGAATTTAAAACAAAATTAATACCTTATAAAGGAAATGATGCTTGGATTGAACCTACACTCATGGATTTAAAAGCAACCCTTCTTTCTGAAAGTCCTCCTGAAGCGTCTCCTAATTGCAGCTATTGCAGCTACGTTAGAAAGACCTTAACAATTTAATTATTTCTTCCTCCAGGTTGTTCCTTCTGAAGAATCCTCCAAAACAATATTCAATTCCAATAGCTCGTCTCTTATTCGGTCGGACTTATCAAAATTCTTGTCTGATCTAGCCCGCTCTCTTTCCAACAACATGGAATCAATTTTTTCCCTAGAAATATCTACTCCAGATCTTAAATAAGATTCTGGGTCCTGCTGGAGTATTCCCAAAGGTTTTGCTAATAAACTTAAACAAGTTGCCAATTCATTTGCCAATAAAAAATCATCTGATTCTTTGCTTATATTAATAGATTTTGCTAAATCAAAGAGGACAGCCAGAGCTGCTGGAACATTAAAATCATCGGACATACTTTTATTGAAAGCTAAAGTAAATTTATTTTCTGTAACCTGCGCTGCTTCTATTGAACGGCCCTTCAACGAAGTGTATAAGCGATCCAAAGAAGATTTTGCTTCAGTTAAAGCATCATCAGAATAATTCATTGGGCTTCTGTAATGACTCGAAATTAAGAAGTATCTAAGAACTTCACTAGAATGGATCTTCAAAGCATCCTTAATAGTAATAAAGTTCTTTAAAGATTTAGACATTTTTTCTTGATCAATCCTTAACGGTCCTGTGTGCATCCAATATTTTGCAAAGTCTTTCTCCGTTGCACATCTAGATTGTGCTATTTCATTCTCATGATGAGGGAACTTAAGATCCATTCCTCCTCCATGAATATCAAAATTTTCGCCTAAAGCATCCATCGACATTGCTGAACACTCAATGTGCCAACCTGGCCTGCCTTTTCCCCACGGTGATTCCCAACTAATTCCTTCATTTGTTTTTTTCCAAAGAACAAAGTCTGCTGGATTTAATTTTTCGCTGTCTATCTCAATTCTTGCACCTGCCAACATGTCCTCTGTATTTCTTCTAGATAAGGCGCCGTATTCTGAGAAAGAGTCCGTAGAAAAATAGACATCTCGCTTTCCTTCATAAGCATGACCTTTTTCTATAAGGTTTTTAATTAAAGAAATAATAGACTCAATGTTTTCGGTAGCTTTTGGTTCTGAATCAGGATCAATCATTCCTAGTGCGCTAAAGTCTGACTGCATTGAAGAAATATATTTTTTAGTCAATACGGAAGGGTCCATCCCCAGTTCATCTGATCTTGAGATTATCTTATCGTCCACATCGGTAATATTTCTAATGTACTCAACCTCATAGCCTTGGTGTCTTAGATACCTAACAATTAAATCAAAAGATAAAAAAGTTCGTGCATGGCCTATATGGGAATCATCGTAAACCGTCATTCCACAGACATACATCTTTATGCGATTTGGCTCTAGGGTCTCTAAATTTTCTTTTTTACCGCTTAGTGTGCTGTAAATTTTCATAACTTTGAGGCCTCTTCCAATCTCTTCAATATTCTTTCTAGGCCTAAAATTTCAGTGACTTGATCCAATTCTGGACCAGACAATTGTCCAGTCACTGCAGCTCTGATTGGCATGAAAAGATCCTTTCCTTTTTTACCTGAATCATTCCCAATTGCCTTCATGGTTTTTGACCAATCACCCCAATTGTCCTCCACAGCCGTTTTGGCTACTTCAAAAAATTCTTTACCAGCATCAGAAATTTTTTCTTTAACTGATAAATTTGTTGTTAACGGCAAGTTAAAAAGATTATCGATATAGGTCCTGCCTTCTCTTGGAAACAGAATATTGTCTTTGATGAGGTCTACAAATTTACTGAGATTAATGTCAGTTGGCAAGCTGCCTTCAAGGGAGGGCCTTAGCCAATCTGTTAAAGATTGAGAATCCTCCGATTCTATTACTTTTTTCTGCCAGAATTTTAATTGATCCACATCAAACCTGCTTGGGGAGCTAGAAATATTAGAGACATTAAAAATTAAAGAAAGTTGATCCAAATCTCTTAACTCATTATCTCCAATTGTATGCCCTACCCTACAAAGATAGTTAGCTATTGCTTTAGGAAAATATCCTTCTTTCCTAAGTTCTTCCACAGAAAGACTGCCATTTCGTTTAGACAGGGGTGCTCCGTCGTCGCCAGTAAAAAGGGCTACATGGATAAAAGTAGGTATAGGGAGATTTAAAGATTCCAATAAAGCAATTTGTCTGGGTGTATTGCTTAAGTGGTCTTCTCCTCTGAGCACCACATTAACCTCCATCAAAGAATCATCGACCGCATTAGCAAACATAAAAGTAGGATTGCCATCTTTTTTCTTAACGATAAAATCATCTAAATCAACTCCAGAAAAAACTTGCTCCCCTTTTACTAAATCAGTAAAACTTATAGTCCCGTCTTTAGGGATTCTAAATCGATAAACAGGTTTTGAACCCTTTTCAAATTCTGCCTCCACGTCTTCTTTGGATGCATTTGCCCACATTCCAGAGTAGCGAGGGGGCTGTCCCGCAGCAATCTGATTTCTTCTTATGATCTTCAGCTCCTCTTCACTCATGAAGCAAGGGTATATAAGATCTTTAGCTAAAAGGTTGTCGTAGAAAGAGTTATAGATATCAGATCTTTCTGATTGAAAATAAGAACTCTCTTTTCCACCTATTTTAGGCCCCTCCTGCCAATCAAGCTCCATCCATTCCAAATCTTGAAAAATCGCATCGGCGAACTTCATTTCTGATCTTTCCAGATCAGTGTCTTCTATTCTTAAAAGAAAATTACTCTTAGATTTACGCGCTAAGAGAAAATTTAACAGAGCCGTACGAAGATTACCTAAGTGCATTCTCCCTGTAGGACTCGGACAAAATCTTGTTTTATTATCAGACATATTTATTAATTTAATTGGAAGCAAGCCTCTAAAACACTATTATAGCCTCCTCAGGTTAATGAATTTACAAAAAAATGAAGCAACTTTTATCAATATTCGGTTTTATAGCAATAATACTTGGACTGGTATGGGTAACAAGCTGTTCTCAAAATAAAGAAGAGGAGATAAAAGTGATTACTTTCAACACAACATTGGGTCCGATAGTTATTGAGTTATTTGAAGAAGAAGCCCCTGTAACAGCCAAGAATTTTTTAGACTATGCAGAGAATGGTTTTTTTAATGGCACCTTATTTCATAGAGTTATTCCAGGATTTGTTATACAAGGTGGAGGAATGGAAACTGGCATGCAAGAGAAAAAAGGCAACCCTCCTATTCAAAATGAAGCGAATAATGGCGTCAAAAATCTAAAGTGGTCTTTATCAATGGCAAGAACCAATGATCCTCACTCTGCTAGCTCACAGTTCTTTATTAATTTAGAAAATAATGTTTCTTTAGACCACACAGAAGAAACCAGTCAAGGCTGGGGTTATGCTGTTTTTGGAGAAGTTGTGGATGGATTCGAGACAGTAGAAGCCATAGCTGCAGTTCAGACTGGGGGCGTTAGCTTTCATCAAGATGTTCCACTTGAAGAAATATCAGTCGTTGATACTGTGGTCACTACCGAATAAGATTCATGGCTTATTGCTTCATCTCCGACCTGCATCTTCAAGAAGATAGACCTGAGATCACTGAAGCATTTGTTTCTTTTGTTCGTAATACCGCCGTTCATGCTGAACGCCTTTACGTATTAGGTGATTTCTTTGAAACATGGATAGGGGATGATGATAAAAATAACCTTACGTCTTTAGTAAAAGAAACTTTGGCTGAGCTTAGTAAATCAACAGAAATTTATGCAATGCACGGCAACAGAGATTTCTTACTAGGCAGTCAGTTTGCCAACGAAGCTGGGCTTGTTCTACTAGAAGACCCAAGGAAAGAAGAGATGTTTGGTCGCTCAGTATTATTAATGCATGGAGATCTTCTGTGCACAGACGACACGGACTATCTATCGTTTAGAAAAACTACTCGAGAAATATCTTGGCAAGAGAGCTTTTTAAAGCAATCAATTAAAAAAAGGAAAGAGATTGCTTCTGAATTAAGGACTACAAGCAAAGAAGCGACGAGTGAAAAAAAAGAAAATATCATGGATGTTTCTGAAGAAGAAGTCTTAAAGATTATGAGTGATAACTCCGTTGACCTTCTAATTCATGGACACACCCATCGACCTAATATTCATCCATTGACCATAAACAACAAACCTTCTCAAAGATTTGTTTTGGGAGATTGGGACAACCATGGATGGTACATTTGGATGGATCCTAGCTCTTGCGAGCTCAAGAAATTTCCTATTCTCTAGATCGTAACTGCAAAATCAGTCCAAATATAATCAAAATAAACCCCAACAATAGTCTGGGGTCACTCAGGTACAATACAGTTTCAACTGGATAGGCAATTGTTTTATCTAGAGCAGCAACCTTAAAGTCATGCTTCTCAGACATCTTTGGATTGGATACTATTTCCATAAATGCTCTTCGGCTTTTGTATCTAATTAAAGCTGCCGTGTCCCACTCTTCTGCATTTTCTATACCAACGAGGTCTACTGCTTGCAATACTGTATTGCCAGCGAATACAGGGTGACTGGCTCTCTTAAATAACTCTAAGTACATGTGCTCCATGTATCGACCCATAAGCTGATCTGCATCTTCTCCTGGCCGCGCACCTTCAACATTCGGAGGGCTGTCAGACATATCAATATTGTTCACCATGAAAAACTGCCTACCAGAATCTTCTTTCATGAACCTCTTGATCATCTCTCCCTTCTCTTTTGATTCTTTTCTTTCTTGTGAAGAAAATACTGAGGTTTCTCTATTTTCTTGCATCTTAATTAAATAATTTTCTATCTCATCAGAATTTAGCTTGCCGCCAAGATCGGTGTACCATAAAAAAAATGAGGCATACGTTATGGCCAATAAAGACCAGTTTCTTAGAACCTTCATAATATTTACCTAAAAAAAATACCAAACTGCTAATTACTTTAGTTTAACTAATCCCTGGGGAGGAACATATTAAATAATGACAGTTTGGTATCAGGTGTCTTACCTTAATAAAACACCCAGTCAGTGTCAAGCATAAATTTTTATAAAAAGTTACTTACTACTTTACAAAAACTCTAGTTAAATATACTGTATATATAT
>Ga0209091_10000606_pt1 | contig 33916 bp, 27 predicted proteins | sample ArcticOcean_MG_C_6_FD_187438 | JGI IMG/M metagenome (GOLD analysis project Ga0209091, IMG submission 187438) | Marine microbial communities from western Arctic Ocean - ArcticOcean_MG_CB8_128 (SPAdes) (version 2) | ecosystem: Environmental > Aquatic > Marine > Oceanic | place: Arctic Ocean...
TTGATAATGATTTTAAGGATTATTGATTTTGATGATTTTAACCCTTATCATCATTTAATTTCATTTCTTTATTCAGTTTATAAACCTTTGCTGGATCATAAGATTTTTTATTTAAAATTTCAAGCTGCTTATTTAATAAGGATCTTTTTCTGTCAAATTCTTTTTTCCAAAAGGGTAAATTTAATTTTATAAATTTTTGAGGTAATTTATTAAAATTTATTTCCATGGTGTTTAAAACAGCAGTTATTTGATTTGGAATCCATGAAATAATGGGTGTTCCCCCAGTCGCTTTTGGATAAACAGTATTTTGCATAATATACTTTTGAACAAACTGCCAATGACCATTTCTAAAAGCATATATTTCATCAAGTAATAATAATAATAATAATATTCCCTCATAATTACTTGATTGCTCCAGACGTTCAATTAATGAATTAGATTTTTCAGAAAAATGAACTCTTGTGTCTTCTAAAAAAGATTGAATACACATGGGCCTATAACTCCTTAAGTCTTGTAAATAATGTGTGAGTTCATTTTGTGGATACTGATTTATAACACCTGAAAAAATATCCATAAGAGGGATGATATTATCTTGAGCTCCAGTTTGACCTCGATATTTTTGTGGTTCCTCACTTACGTTTTCATAAACTAAACCATCACCAAAAATCTCATCATTTCCTTTGATACCCATAATAAAAATTCGAAAATCATTGTAATGTTCCCATCTAGAAGCTGTCCACATGAGTTGTCTTCGTTCATTAATTTTAATCATCGTTTTATAACCTAGATCTAAAGCTTTATTAAGCTGTTTATCTGAATTTGAATTTTGTACGTCAATTACAGATTTCACAAGGTTAGGGGAATGTTGGTTAATATCTACGTGAAGCATAATAAAACCTCGCTCGTCGTCCATCCCTGAAAAACTACATGCCATTCCGAGATTCTCCCAATTCAATCCTCCTTTAGCATCAATCTTAAAATAATTTCCTAGTGAGTAAGCATAGTGATAATCTAAAAAAGGATAAACATCTAGTTTTTTAGCAACAATAGAAAAAGGTTCTGCAATTTGTTTAGGCAGAAAAACATTTGCCTTTCCGTATTTATTATTTTCAAGAAAATAAAAATGAGCAGGGGCAAGTGTAAAAGAAGAAGTTATAAAAGCGTAACACCGAAACAAAGCTTGAATAACAAAAGGATCTTTTTCTAGAGTGACTTCATTTTTAAAATTAGTTAAGTCTGCTACTCGTTTTTCTACCTCTCCTTCAAATGATAAAATCCCTTTAATCTTTTCATCTTTTAAAATAGGAAGATCATCAATAAGTATTTGAAGTGATTTATATGAATCAGGCAGAAATCTTAAAGGTTCCTTAATTGGAAGGAATCCATTTTCTTCATTAACATTAAAAAAACCATCTGAATACATTTTTTTTATCATTTAAACTAATTTTTTTAATAAGTTATTCATTTTTTTTTGGTAAAAACTAATCAACAATCAATTTTTAGTTAACTACTGGTTTAATTAATTAAGTTTTAAATATATTTAGATATAAATATACCTTAAGTGCTAAATTAAAGTGCTTTTGTTTTTCCCAAAGCATGATTAATAATCAAGAAAAAGTTATACGAATTCACCCCAAAGACAATGTTCTAGTTGCACTAATTAATTTAAAAAATGGAGATACAATTGATTTTGAAAACAAATCATACATGTTAAACGAGGATATAGCAGCAAAACATAAATTCACAATAAGAAAAATTGACAAAGGAGGTTTAGTTTATATGTATGGGGTTATCGTGGGAAGAGCAATAAAAAAAATCAGTGAAGGATGCATTATTGACATTAATAATTTAGTTCATGAAACTGAAAATTATAGTATTAAGTCTCATAAAAAAAAGTCTAAATGGAACGCTCCTCCCCTTGTAGATTTTAAAAAAAAAACATTCAATGGATACCACAGAGATAATAAAAGTGTGGGTACTGAAAATAATTGGCTAGTAATTCCTTTGGTTTTTTGTCAAAATAGAAATATTGAAGTTTTGAAACAGGCCTTAGTTGAAAAACTAGGCTTTGGAAAAAAACATCACTTAGGCTTGGATGTTGAGTCATTAATTGACAGTTATAAAGCAAAAGAAAGTAATGAAGTGATTTTAAATAAAAATATAATTATTGATCACGAGGAAAAATTCAAAAATCCACTCTTTCCTAATGTTGATGGTATCAAATTTCTAACTCATGATGGTGGTTGTGGTGGTGCTACCAGTGACGCAATAACACTTTGCAATTTACTTGCTGGTTATATTAACAATTCAAATGTAGCGGGAGCAACTATTCTAAGTTTAGGATGTCAACATGCCCAAGCAAGTATTTTAGAAACTGCTTTGAAAACAATGTCACCCACTAATAAAAAACCCGTATACATTCTAGAACAACAACAGAGTAACTCAGAAAAAGAATTTTTAGCAGCAGCAGTTAAAAAAACATTTATAGGATTAATTGAGGCTAATAAAATAGTTCGAAAGCCAGCTTCATTAAGTAAATTGATTATAGGTTTAGAGTGTGGAGGTTCAGATGGTTTTTCTGGTATTTCAGCAAATCCAACCTTAGGATATGTTTCTGATTTAATAGTTGGACTTGGAGGCACAACTATCTTGTCAGAATTTCCTGAACTAAGTGGTGTAGAACAAGAATTAATTAATCGGTGTGTAGACACAAAAAAAGCAGTAAAATTCAATTCTCTCATGTCAGATTACAACTCTAAGGCCGAGGCACTTGGAGCAGCATTTTCAATGAATCCATCTCCTGGAAATATTAAAGATGGATTAATTACAGATGCAATAAAATCAGCAGGAGCGGCTAAAAAGGGTGGCACCTCTCCTATTAGAGACGTATTAGATTATACAGAACAAGTAATAACTCCTGGATTAAATTTATTATGCACCCCAGGAAATGATGTAGAATCGACAACTGGACTAGCAGGCTCGGGTGCTAATATTATATTGTTTACGACAGGACTTGGAACCCCAACCGGAAATCCGATTACTCCTGTAATCAAAATATCATCAAATAGTTCCCTTTACAACAAAATGCGCGATATTATTGATTTTAATACAGGCAATATAATTGAGGGCACATCCACCATAAAAGAAACTGGTGAAGCCTTATTAAATTTTATTATCAAAATTGCTAGTGGAAAAATAAAGCCAAAAGCACGTAATTTAAATCAAGATGATTTTATTCCATGGAAAAGAGGCATGTCACTTTAATAGTTAATTGGATTGTTTGAGATAAACAAAGAATAATAGATCATTATACTTATTTTAAAAAATGGTGAAATTTAGTTTGAAAAATAAAACAGTACTTGTTACTGGAGGTGGAAGTGGTATTGGAAAAGCAATTTCGAAAACGTTTGCCAAACAAGGAGCTAAAGTACATGTTATAGATTTTAATGAAAAATCTGTCAAAGAGACGGTTTCTGAAATTAATTTTTTAACACCTATTGCTGAAGCACATTATTGCGATGTGTCAATACAGAAGGAGGTGAATTTGGTAATTAAGAAAATTACAAAAAAAAACAATATTGACATCTTAATCAACAATGCAGGTATAGCCCATGTTGGAAATATAGAATCTGTTGAAGAAGATGATCTTGATTTATTGTATAATATAAATGTAAAAGGGGTTTATAATTGTATAAAAGCAACTATTCCTTCAATGAAAAAATCAAAAGGAGGGGTAATTCTAAATTTAGCTTCAATTGCTTCGTCTGTAGGTATCTATGACAGATTTGCTTACTCTATGTCAAAAGGAGCTGTTCTTTCTATGACCTATTCCATTGCAAAAGATTATTTAACATCCAACATAAGATGTAATTGTATTTCACCCGGAAGAGTTCACACACCTTTTGTAGATGGTTTCATTAAGAAGAACTATCCAGAAAAGGAGAAAGACATGTTTAAAAAACTATCTGAATCACAGCCAATTGGCAGAATGGGAAAACCACAAGAAATAGCTGACTTAGCTTTATTTCTTTGTTCAGATGAAGCTAGTTTTATTACTGGTTCTGATTATGCGATAGACGGTGGCTTTATAAAATTAAATGGTAAATAAATAATAGTTGAAATTGTATGAAATTAATTCGATTTGGAGAGGTAGGTAAAGAAAAACCTGGAATAATATTAGCGAATGAAACTAGAATAGATGTCTCAGACTTTGGCAGCGATTATGATGAATTGTTTTTTGGTAATAATGGCATCCAAAGATTAAAAGATTGGTTAGAAATAAATAAAGAAAATTGTCCTGTTTTAAATAAATCCATTAGACTAGGCGTTCCTTTAGTGCGACCGTCTAAAATTGTTTGTGTTGGCTTAAATTATACTAAACATGCTGAAGAAAGTGGTATGGAGATTCCTAAGGAACCTGTGCTATTTTTTAAAGCTACTTCTGCATTATCTGGACCTTTTGATCAAATTATCATTCCGAAAAATAGTAAAAAAACAGATTGGGAGGTTGAGTTAGCAATTATTATTGGGAAAAAAGCATCATATATTACCGAAGAAGAAGCTTTATACCATGTTGCAGGCTATGTTCTTCATAATGATGTTAGCGAACGTGAGTTTCAACTAGAACGTTCAGGACAATGGGTGAAAGGAAAAAGCAGCGATACATTTGCACCTATTGGACCTTTCATAGCAACTAAAGATGAAATAAAAAATCCCAATAACTTAAATCTTTGGCTAAAAGTAAATGATAAGATAATGCAGGACAGTTGTACATCAGATTTTATTTTTAACGTTCAACATGTTATTAGCCATATAAGTCAGTTTATGACTCTTTTACCAGGAGATATCATTTCAACAGGGACTCCGTTTGGTGTAGGCTTAGGACTTACTCCACCATTATACTTAAAACATGGAGATATTGTAGAATTAGGGGTTGAGGGTTTGGGAGAATCAAAACAGCACGTTATTACTTATAAAAAATGAAAATTGATTCACATCAACATTTTTGGAATTATAATGCAGAAAGAGATAACTGGATTGATGAATCTATGTCGGTTATTAAAAAAGATTTTTTTCCTGAAGACCTATACCCTATTCTTAAAAAGAATAATATTCATGGCTGTGTTGCCATTCAAGCAAATCAATCTGAAGAAGAAACCCATTTTTTACTTGATTTAGCAAAACAGTATTCTTTTATTAAAGGTGTTGTAGGTTGGATAGATTTATGTGATAAAAATGTGGAAAAGAGAATTGCTTATTTTAATAAAAACAAACTTCTCAAAGGGTTTAGGCATATTATTCAAACAGAAAAAGAAGATTTTTTGTTGCAGAAAGAATTTAAAAATGGTATGCGACAATTGGGTGATTTTAAATTAACCTACGATCTATTGATACTTCCCAATCAGTTAAATGCAGCTATTAAATTAGTTTCTCTATTTCCTGATCAAATCTTTATTTTAGATCATCTAGCAAAACCCAAAATTTCAAGACCTTTAGAGTCACATTGGGTAAATCATATTAAAATATTAGCAACCCATAGCAATGTAATGTGTAAGATTTCAGGAATGGTTACAGAGACTGAAAAATTCAATTGGAATCAAACTGATTTTATTCCTTTTCTTGATACTATTACTAATGCTTTTGGAGTGGATAGACTTCTTTTTGGATCAGACTGGCCTGTTTGTTTACTTGCTGCTTCTTATGAAGAGGTAATTGAAATAAACAACGAATACTTTAAAAATTTTTCGGAAGAAGAGCGTGATAAAATATTTGGTGAAAATGCACAACGTATTTATAACTTAGATTAACAAAGATGGATTTACAATTAAAAGATAAAGTCATAATAGTAACCGGAGGTTCTAAAGGCATAGGAAATGGAATTTGTAATCTCTTAGCTGAAGAAGGAGCCATTCCTATAATAATAGGAAGAAATAAATTAGATATTATCTCTACAGTAAAAAAAATAAAGGGAAAAGGTTATCAAGTAGCCTATGCATTAGCAGAATTAACAAATCCCGATGAATGCAAAGCTGCAATAAAAAAAGTGCTTAAAGAATTTAATAAGATAGATGGGTTAATAAATAATGCTGGAGTAAATGATAGTATAGGTTTAGAGAATGGATCCTATGACCAGTTTATGGAGTCAATCAAAAAAAATGTAGCGCACTATTATTCCATGGCCCACTTAGCACTTCCTGCTTTAAAAAAGAGTAAAGGTTCTATTGTTAATATTGGTTCAAAAACTTCAATTACAGGCCAAGGTAAGACCTCGGGTTATGCAGCTGCAAATGGAGGGAGGAATGCTCTTACAAGAGAATGGGCTTTAGAGCTTCTTCCCTATTCAATTCGTGTTAATGCTGTGATAGTAGCCGAATGCTATACCCCCCTTTATGAAAAATGGATAAATACTTTTGATAATAAAGACGAAAAGTTAGCCTCTATTTTAAAAAATATTCCCTTCGAAAATAGAATGACAACAACACAAGAAATTGCAAATACTGTTGCATTTTTAATTTCTGAAAAGTCAAGTCATACTACTGGCCAATTAGTATATGTTGATGGAGGTTATACGCATTTAGACCGAGCATTAAACTAATCTTTAGTAATATAGTTATGGGAGAAAATCAAGTAGTTTCAAAAAAAATATTATTTCCTTTTATTTTAGTGAGTTCATTGTTTGCACTTTGGGGTTTTGCAAATGCAGTCACAGACCCTATGGTGCAGGCCTTTAAAAAAGTGTTAGAATTATCCAATTCAGAAGCTTCTTGGGTACAAATGGCATTTTACGGAGGCTATTTTTGCATGGCGCTACCCGCGGCATTGTTTATGAGAAAATACTCTTATAAAGTTGGTATTTTAATTGGTTTAGGACTGTATGCTATTGGTGCTCTTTTATTTTATCCAGCTGCTCAGTATCAAAATTTTATGTTTTTTTGCCTTGGATTATATATTCTGACGTTTGGTTTAGCCTTTTTAGAAACCGCAGCAAATCCCTATATCTTAAGTATGGGAAGTAAAAAAACAGCAACACAGAGGTTAAATTTAGCACAAGCCTTTAATCCTGTTGGATTAATTGCCGGACTTTTTGTTGCACAACAATTTATTCTTAAAAATTTAAAATCGGATGATATAATTGATTTTAACGCTTTAGATGAAGCCAGTAAAATTGCTATTAAAACATCTGATTTACTTATCATTCGAAATCCTTATGTGATTTTAGGAATTGTTTTAATTGGAATCTTCATTGTATTTCTGGTGAGTAAAATGCCTCAGTCCAAAGATGAAAAGAACTTTCCGAGTATAAGAGATACTATTTTTACTCTTAAAAACAATACCAACTACATCTTTGGAGTTATTGCCCAAATTTTATATGTAGGTGCGCAAATAATGTGTTGGACATATATTTATCAGTATGCAGAAGCTATTAGTATTGATGCAGTAACTGCTGGATATTATCAAATGATAGCCTTTATTTTATTCATAATTGGTAGAGCAATTGGAACGTATTTATTAAAACATACAAACCCTGGTAAATTATTACTTTACTTTGCTATCCTATCCATTGTTTTAATTCAAGGAACTATCTTTATAACAGGTATTGTTGGGCTTTATGCTTTGGTAAGTGTTTCCTTTTTCATGTCCATAATGTTTCCCACAATTTATGGAATTGCCTTAAGCGATTTAACAGAGGAACAATCCAAAATAGGGTCTGCTGGTCTAGTAATGGCAATTGTTGGAGGTGCGTTAATGCCTAAATTACAGGGACTAATTATAGATGCTGGAGGAAATGGAGTCGCTGATATAAAAATTCTAGGAGTATCAGAAGTGAATTTTTCTTTTACACTTCCTTTGATTTGTTTTTTATTTATTGCTTGGTATGGCTTAAAAGTATTTAAAAATGCATTACAAAAAAATAATGTTTAAATCATGAAGAAACTTAAACGACATTGTTATGCTTTAGATTTAATTGATGACCTACATCTTATAGGTATTTACAAAAAACATCACCAAGAAGTTTGGCCAGAGATCACTAAAAGTCTTTTAGATTCAGGAATTGTAAATGCAGAAATATATTGTGTCGGTAATCGTTTATTTATGATTTTAGAGGTAGAGGATACCTTTACTTTTGAAAAAAAAGAAAAAATGGACATTAAAAATATTAAGGTACAAGAATGGGAAAAGTTGATGTGGACCTATCAACAAAAACTTCCTATTGCAAGAAAAGGTGAGAAATGGTTATTGATGGACAAAATCTTCCAATTAAAAAAATAAAAATCTACCCATGGAATTAAATATAAACTCTCAATATCCCTCAGTAAACGACTTAAGGAAAAGAGCTGAATTCAAAATGCCTAAATTTGCCTTTGATTATTTAGATGGGGGGTGTAATGATGATATTAATTTGAATAAAAATCGAACAGATATTCAAAAAATCGAACTAATGCCTAACTACTTATCGGACTTTGATGCGTCAATAATGAAGACAGAGTTATTTGGACATACCTATGATGCACCATTTGGAATTGCACCTATTGGCCTTCAGGGATTAATGTGGCCAAATTCACCAGAGATACTTGCAAAAGCAGCAATGGAGCATAATATTCCATTTATACTTAGTACTGTCACTACTTCAAGTATAGAAACGATTGCAGAGATAACAGAAGGTAAATCGTGGTTTCAGTTATATCATCCTGCAGATGAAAAAATAAAAAATGATTTATTGGATAGAGCAGAAAATGCTGGAATAAGTGTTTTAGTAATTTTAGCTGACGTACCAACTTTTGGGTTTAGGCCTAGGGATATTAAAAATGGTCTGTCAATGCCACCAAAAATCAATTTAAATAATATTATTGAGGTAATAAAAAATCCTGAATGGACATTTAAAACACTCTTATATGGAAAACCTGCTTTTAAAACAATGATGCCCTACATTCCTAAAGGATTGAATCTTCGAAAATTAGGAGAGTTTATGGATATAACTTTTTCTGGACGTTTAAATGAAGAAAGGATAGCTTCCATTAGATCAAAGTGGAAAGGAACATTAATAATCAAAGGAATTGTTGGTGAGCAGGATGCCGAAAAGGCAATACGTTTAGGTGCAGATGGTTTGATAATATCTAATCATGGTGGACGTCAACTAGATGCAGGGCAATCTTCAATAGTGTCTATGACAGATTTAGCCAAAAAATATAAAAATCAAATAAAAATAATGGTAGATTCTGGATTACAAAGTGGCCCAGATATTGCCAGGGCTATGGCAAGTGGTGCAGAATTCACCTTTATGGGAAGAAGCTTTATGTATGGAGTTGGTGCCCTTGGAAATGAAGGGGGGAATCATACCATTTCATTAATTAAAAAGGAGTTACTTCAAGTAATGGAACAACTTTGCTGTGAGAAAACATCTGATTTTAAAAATCACTTAATCTAATAAAAAAGTTAGGTCCTATATTACCCATTTAGGATAAAAATTTTTTCAATATTAGACCATCTCATTATTACAAAAGAAAATTTATATTAATAGGCTACTTAGTTACCATAAAATTCTTGATTAATATTTTTTAAAAATTGTTTGATCATATATAATTAATTCAAGTAATTTAATTATGGAAATTTTTTAAAAACTATTTTTTAGATTAGCATCATAATTAAGTTTAATTATTATTAATGGTCAAATTGTATAATGTTCTATTTTTCCAAAAATTTAAGATATGATAAGTAACAAAATTAATGCTTTATGGCACCCAGAATGTTATCACGGCTGGGGGAAATCTAAACGATTTTTTGAAGGTTGGTACTATAAAGTTGTAAGTGAGAATCAAAGACACGCTGTTGCTATTATTCCTGGGATAGCTATGGATGAAAACGGAAAAAAACAAGCATTTATTCAAATCTTGGATGGTAAAAATTTAAATTCTACCTATCATCGATTTAATCCCGAAGAATTTCAACCTACTCCCAAAATACATTCTCTAAAGATTGAAAATAATTCTTTCAGTCAAAAAAAAGTAATCCTTAATTTACCTGAGATTAAGGGAGAACTTGTTTTTGATAATCTATCACCATGGCCTAGTAGTATTTTCTCACCTGGTATAATGGGACCATTTTCATTTGTTCCTTTTATGGAATGTTATCATGGAATTTTAAGCATGAATCATAGTATAAATGGAACATTGATGCTAAATGGTAAAACTTTATCGTTCGATAAAGGCAGAGGATATATGGAAAAAGACTGGGGACACTCTTTTCCAGAGGGATATATTTGGATGCAGAGTAATCATTTTAGTAAAAAGGAAACCTCCATCAAGATTTCTGTTGCTAAAATACCTTGGCTAAGAAGTTCTTTTATAGGATTTATAGCAGGCTTGATGATTGAAGGGCGTTTAATCCAATTTACCACCTACAATAGAACAATACTTGAAAATTGTAGTGTCAATCAAAAAGAAGTTAGAATTGTTATGGAAAATAAAAAATATAAACTCAGTATCGTTGCACAAAGAGAAAAAGGAACTTCATTAGCAGCACCAATATCAGGTTTTATGAATGGCCGCATAGAGGAAAGTATGAATGCTGAAATTCATGTTGTCTTATTCAATAAGAAAAACAACAATAAAATATTAGATGACACTGGTTTATCAGCTGGAATAGAAGTTGCTGGCAAATATGAATTATTACTAAAATGATTTTAAATTAAACCAACCTCTTTTTATTAGTCATCTCAAATCTATTTATCATCAATAACTTTCAAAACTAGTTTTCCTAGTTTTTTTCCAGAGAATAATCGTGAAAAAGTTTGATGAAAATTATCGATTCCGTCATAAATATCTTCATTACTTTTTAATTTTCTCTCTTTTATCCATTTAGTCATATTTTCAAAAGCTTCTTGATACCTGTCCGCATAATCAAATACAACCATTCCTTTCATACTAGCACGATTTACTAACAACGATAAATAATTTTTAGGCCCTTGTACTTCCATGCTATTATATTGAGAAATGGCTCCACAAATTACGACTCTTGCATTTCTTCTAAGAAATATCAAAGCGTCATCTAAAATTTCTCCTCCTACATTATCAAAATAGATGTCAATCCCTTTGGGGCAGTTTTTTTTTATTCCCTTTTGAATAGATTCATTTTTATAATCAATTGCGCCATCAAAGCCAAGCTCATCAGTTAAATAATTACATTTTTCTTTTCCTCCTGCAATACCTATAACAGAAGCCCCTTTAAGTTTGGCGATTTGACCTACAATACTTCCAACGGCGCCTGCTGCTCCAGAAACCAAAACAACATCATCTTTTTTTAATTTTCCAACTTCAAGAATTCCAAAATAAGCTGTCATGCCAGGCATTCCAAGAATCCCTAAATACTTAGGGATAGGGGCTTTATTGGGGTCAACTTTAAAATAACCTTCACCATCTGAAATACTATAAAGTTGAACTCCTCCCCAGCCGCTAACATAATCTCCTATTTTAAATTTTGTTGTGCCATTAACTTTAATCACTTTTCCAACAGAACCTGACCTCATAACAGAATTTAGTTCAACAGGAGGGATATAGGATCGAGTATTATTAATCCAACCGCGCATTGCAGGGTCAAGAGAGATGTAATGATTTTCTATTAAAATCTCTCCAGAATTTAATTCAGGAATTAAACTTTCTTCTAAACTCCACGTTTCTTTTGTTGGAAATCCTACAGGGCGTTTAACAAGTATTTGAGCTTTGTTTTTCATCAAACGAATATACGTTAATCTCTCAATTTTAATTTAAATCATTATATTTTGAAATTAAAAATTTAATGATTTTAAAAATTAAAAAATGAATCAAAATAAAATTACTCAACTTTTAGAAATTAAATATCCAATTATTCAGGCGGGAATGGTTTGGACTAGTGGTTGGCGATTAGCTTCTTCTGTAAGTAATAACGGAGGCTTAGGTCTTATTGGTGCAGGATCAATGTATCCTGATATTTTAAGAGAACACATACAGAAATGTAAAAAAGCAACCGATAAACCTTTTGGAGTAAATGTACCTTTGTTATATCCTAATATTGAGAAGTTGATGGAGATAATTGTTGAAGAAAAAGTTTCAATTGTTTTTACAGCAGCAGGTAATCCTAAGTTATGGACCGAACACTTGAAGTCTCATGGTTGTATTGTAATACACGTTGTTAGCTCTGTTAAATTTGCATTAAAAGCACAAGATTGTGGTGTAGATGCATTAGTTGCAGAAGGTTTTGAAGCTGGAGGACATAATGGTCGTGAAGAAACTACCACAATGACTCTAATACCTTTGATTAAAAAAGCCATTAAAATTCCTTTAATTGCTGCTGGAGGAATAGGTTCTGGTCCAGCAATGTTGGCGGCTATTGCTCTAGGCGCTGATGGGGTTCAAGTGGGCTCTCGCTTTGTCGCAACTCCAGAGGCATCTTCACATTTAAATTTCAAAGAAGAAGTCCTAAGGTCAAAGCAAGGATCAACTTTATTAACACTCAAAGAATTGACGCCCGTTAGAATGATCAAAAATCCTTTTTATAAAAAAATTAGTGCACTCTATAAATCAGGAGCTGATATTGACGAGCTCAGAAAAACTTTGGGTAGAGGAAGAGCAAAAAAAGGAATGTTTGAAGGTGACCTTATTGAAGGTGAATTAGAAATTGGTCAAGTTTCTGCACAAATAAATTCAATTATTCCCGCAGCTGACATATTAAAAGAATTTATTGAATCATACAATAAAACATTAAGTTCTTTAACTAAAATGTATGCCTTTAAATAATTATTTGCTATTACATTAAAAAAAGATATACTCTAATAATAAAACCATTTTGCTATGAAAACATAACTGATTTGAACGAAGAATTAATCTATATCAAAATTTAGATGTTTTACTTCCCTTTCCGAATTGTAATATTTCGATATTCAACTTTTCCGTGATCCCCCTGAAGCATCAAGGGACCTTTATCCGCCTCATTGCTATCTATAGCTCCTCCAGTTATTCCAGGGATTATTTGATCATTAATGATGGTTTTTCCATTTGCTATTATTGTTACTCTCCTTCCTATCAAAGTAATATCAAAAACTTGCCATTCACCAGCAGGGTTTGCAGCCATTTCATTGGGTGTTAAAAACCCATAAACGGCACCAAACAAAATATTACTTGGATCCTTTCCATAGCTATCTTCAACTTGAACTTCATAACGCCCTCGTAAGTATATACCTGAATTACTACCCTTAGGAATTCGAGCCTCAATATGTAATTGAAAATCTTCATATGTGTCAGTCGTTAATAAGTTAATACCTGATCTTGGATTAACTAAAATACCATTATCTACTAACCATTGATTTTTTTTATTGGGATATTCTGGCTGCCAACCGTTCAAATTAGTTTTATTAAAAATTGAGATTGCTTTACCAAACTTTACAGGGTTTGACCGAATTAATTTAGGAGCTCTTTTACCCTCAAAAGAATAGGCTTTTGAATTACTTCCTAAAATAGTACCTACTAACTTACCTTCTTTAACTTTTGCTGAGAAATGAAGATCCGTTTCTCCATTCCATTGAGGAGGAATACTAAAATCTATGATGCCATTATTATAATGTACTTCAGAAATTGGACGAGCACTTCCATTGTATTCAACGAAATATCCAACCAAAGTTTGACTTCCAGATAATTTCACTTCTAACCAAGAGGGTGAAATACGTTTATCTATTTTTACGTTTAAATCCCATTTTCCAATAATGGCATCATTGTTTTGTGCAGAAATTATCCCACAAAAAAATATGGCTATAAAAAATTTATATTTAAGTATTTTTATTATTCTGTTCATAATATAATCGAGTTATAAGTAAGTTATATATTTTTTTAAATTTATTTTATGCTTAGATAATCAGTGCCTAGATATTTGTCATCTTTATTATAATACCAAGCTCGATCTTTTGGCATTTTAATACCTCCAATCATTAATTCATTTTCTAAAATGATGTACTCTCCATCATTTTTTGCTTCTTCATGAAAAAATTGATAACGTTTAAGTTGATAAGTATTCTTATCAAAATATAAATACCAAGTGTCCCCTCCTACTTCAGGAGTGTAAGTGGCTTTTAAAACCCAATATGAAATTCCGTTAATTTGTTTCTCATTAATTTTTGAATCAATGATAGTTCCTTTGTCATTTAATTTCATCGGTAGACCATAGAGATAAGTATAATAATCTCTATACATAGAAGCGCGTTCACAGTTAAGTCGAAATTTTGTTGCAATTTCCTTAGAAAAAGTTTCATTGCCATTAAAAGAAAGTGAACAATCATTATTGTCTAGTTTAGAAACTAACTTATTTCCATTGTCTTCAATTGTTAGTTTGAAAAATAATTTTGAAATATCTAATTCAATTTTACTTCTTCTTATGGGCCTGTCAGGGCTTTTCATAGTAACAACAAAATTGCTCTTAAAGGAAGACCAGACTCCTGATGGATCATGATATGAAATGGATTTTTCTAATAATTGAGACCCCGTTAAATCTTGAGAAGTAACTTTTAAAAAAAAGAAAAGAATAACATTTAATAAAATAGTCGTTCTCATAAACTTGTTTTTTAGTTTAATGTAATCATAAAAACGATCTTCTTTTATATGGGAGAAACAAAAGTTGCTAGCTCTTCTATCGTTATACTGGGATTTGCTCCTTTACTTGAAGCTACTAATGCCCCCATTCCACAAGCATCATTTAAAGTACTTTGTAAAGAATTACCCTGCAAAAGACCCAATACTAATGTTGCTAAAAACGAATCTCCCGCTCCAACGGTATCTTTAACCTCAATCCGATAACCACTGTTATAGAACCAGTCACCATGATGATATAATACTGCTCCGTGCATTCCTTTAGTTACACAAATTATAGGAGTATTTGTTTTGGCTGCTAGGTATACAATATGCTGATCTAAAGAATGATAAGGAGATCCTAAAGCATTTGCTATTTCATAAAGCTCATCATCGTTAAACTTTAGCATATTAGTCTTGATCATTAATTGGGTTAACGTTTCAAGAGTATAGAAAGGAGGACGTAAGTTTAAATCAAATACACTAAACTTTGAATGATTAAGCAATGTGTCTAATGTTTCTTTTGATGCTGATCTTGAAACTAAACTTCCGAAAATAAATGCATTTGCTTCAGAAACAGCATTGATAATAGTTGAAGTTGGTTCAATAAAATCCCAGGCAGCATCTGATGCAATTTCATATTTAGCATTACCATCTTTGTCTAAAGCAACCAAAACTTTTCCTGTAGCATGAAAATTGTCTGATTGAATAAATTTTATTGAAAGGTCTTGAGATTTCATTTTTTCTTTAATTTCATAACCCAGAGAGTCGTTCCCAACCCGACTAATCAATTTAACGTTTCCTCCTAAACCATGAATAGAAGCTACCACATTAAAAGGAGCTCCACCTAACATTTTTCCTCCTGGAAAAATATCCCATAAAATTTCACCAAAGCAAATAATTTTGTTTAAACTCATCTCATTATTTTACTAAATAAATATAAATATTTATTTAGTAGTGACTATTGAAATTTAAAATTATAAGCCAATGAAACTAAAGCGCCTTTTAGTACCGAAAGCTGATAAGAACCAAGTGGGTCATCTGAAAATACACTTCCATCTTGAGATCCATTTCGCTGTGAATAGTAAACATTAAAAGGATTGGTTCTTCCATATAAATTATATACAGTAAAAGTCCAATCTCCTTTATAACGTTTATTAGGATCCTTTTTATATGCAATTTTCCAAGAAAAATCTAAACGATGGTATACAGGAAGTCTACCATTATTTCTAGATAAAAATATTGGAATTGTCACATTTTCTTGTTTATAAACTCCATTAGCAACAGTATATGGGCGTCCAGTTTGACCAGTAAAGTTAAAACTAAAAGAATTGAAGGCATCTCCTTCAAAATTTATCGATGCATTTACAGTATGTGGACGGTCAAAATCTGATGAAAACCAATTGTTATTATTGATCCTATTTTTTATTAAAGGCTCATTTGATCTAAGTTGACTTCTTGACCATGTGTAATTAAAAAATCCATTTACTTTTCCTGTAGTTTTACGAAGACTTATCTCTAAACCGTATGATTTCCCTTGAGCTTGGGTTACTTCTTGTTCTAAAAACTCAGAAAGAAAAAAGTTCGCTCCAGGTTTGTACGTTAAGTTGTTTTGAGTATTCCGATAATAACTCTCTACAGAAAAATCAATGCCTATTTTTGGATAATTTTTATATAATCCCAAGCCGTAAGTATCATTTTTTTGAGGTAAAATGTATGAGTCTGATATTTTCCATCGAGAAGTTGGCAAAGGTGTAGAGGTATTGTAAATATTTTGGATGTATTGATATATACTAGCATAACTCATTTTTAATGAGCTATTCTCACCTAACTTATAATTTAATCCTAAACGGGGTTCTGGATTTGTATAGCTTACAACACTTTCATTTGATGCTATGGTATTAATTCCTTCAAAAAAACCATCTTCATTATACACTCCTTGATCATAAGGACCTAATAACGAAAAATGAGTGAGTCTAATACCAGATGAAACTGACAAACGTTTGGATAGATTCCAATTAAAATTGGTAAAAAATGAAAATTCTTGACTTTTTTCTTTATTTAAATCAACTGGTATTATGGAGTTTCCAGAGCCAGGATCTAAGCTTCCTGGATTAATATTGTATTGATTAAATTGTACACCTGCATAATAATCAAATTCATCTTCCCTGTTGTCTTTATATTCAAACTGAGCACTGGTGTATTGAATTTGAGATTCAAATTGAATTACATTGCTAGAATCAATTTCAGGAAATAAATTTTTTGGTAAATAGCTGCTATGAACTAAAGTTCCAGCTAAATTAGTATTGTTTTTAAAACCATGAAGCCATCTTAAGGTGTGGTTGGAAGTTCCGAAATCGTATTGATTGGATGATGAAACTATATTTTCAATTGAAGAAATAAGGTCCAATTGATAAAAATCTTTGGAATAAAAATGAGTATATGTTAGCTGGTTGTTCTCATTTGGAAGGTATAGAAGTTTTACAGTACTGTCAGAAAAATTAGCTTTAGTATTTTTTAATCTTGGAATTAATAAGGGAAATAAGAAATCTGTAAATCCAACACGACCTCCTGCCAATAACATTAACTTATCTCTTATGATCGGTGTTGAAATAGTAAAACGACTTGAAATAACTCCAATTCCACCCTCAATTTTCAACCGATCTGTGTATGGGTTTTTTACTTTAACATCAACAACAGAAGCAATTCTACCTCCATATTTAGCAGGGATATTTGCTTGATAAATGTTAACACCAGAAATTACATCTGGAGTGAAAACTGAAAACAATCCAAATAAGTGAGTAGGATTAAAAACTGGAGCTGATTCATATAACATAAGGTTTTGATCCAATGAACCCCCACGAATAGAAACACCATTACTTACATCCCCCGTGTTATTAACACCTGCTAGAAGAGTAATACTTCTTAAAACATCAAATTCTCCAAGAGCAGTTGGAATTTTAATCAAATCTCTTGCATTTAATTCAAATACTCCCATTTGAGTACTCTCCACATTTTGATTTCGTTTTTTAGCTAAAACAATAATTTCCGAAAGCTGTTCATCTTCGGCTTCCATCAAAACGTTTAAAGTTTTATTTTTATCTAAAACTACCTTAACTGTTTTTTTTTTATATCCTAAATATTCAATTATTAAAGTATAAGAATCTGGCTTTAATCTTTTTGTAAGAAGTCCACTATCGTTTGTGATTCCCCCACAGCTGCATGGATCAATCAGAATAGTTACGCTAGAAAGAGGATCTTTTGTTTCACTATCTGTAATAGAAAGTGTTAATGTATTTTGTTGGGCATGAATTCCCTCCGAAAATAAAAAAGCGAAGAACATCAATAATCCGTATTTTATTTTTTTTGATTTTATTCTTCCCATCTCGATGGTTTTATAGTCGTTCGAAAGCGTCCTTCAATACAGGGAGATTCGTAAGTTATTGGATTTGGTAAAGGATCTCCTAAAAGTTCGGGAACAGAGGGCTTATACTCACCTAGAGCCCTTTGGGGAATACTTCCTCTTTCAATAAATAAAGATTTGTTATTACCTGCAGCGGCAGTAAACCTTCCTAAAATAGGGTCCTCATCGTCAAAAGGATTATAAAAATTACCGATTAATGCTGAAGGAAGAGGAGCATTAAAACCACTATTATTGTCTACTATATCCTTAAGTGTCTTATAATATTTATGAGCTTCTTCTGTAATATTTAATTGTAAAATTTCAACCAAAACAGCTTGCTTGCTGTTAAGAGGGACTCTTCCAACAAGGAGGTTTGAAATCATTTTACCATTAGTGAAGGCATCATTAAAAAGTGAAATTTCTTGATTATAGCTAACTTTCCAGCATGTTTGATCACATAAATATGTGTAATAATCTTTAGCTTGGGGATTATTTATTTGAGATAAACATTCTCCATTTCTTAAAACACCATAATTACAAAGTTTACAATAGATCTCTTTTTCATATGCACGGTATTGAAAATAATAAAAATTCTTTTGATCTTCTGGTTCTTGAAAATCAACACGAATTTCATGCCCTGGAATATATTTTCCAAGACCTTCATTAAAATACATTTCTTTATTATATGTTTCAAAGACAGATTCAATACGAACTTCATCAGGTGTTGTTTCTGAAAAAGATTTAAATGTTTTTCCCTCTAAAGTAGTGATTTCAAGTTCCCACCTTGAGCCAGAAGTTATCTTGAAATCTGGTGAGACTAGATAACTATTTGAACCCTCAAAAAAGGGAATAACTTCCTGAGTATCTGAATTGATTAAGCTTACGGTACAACCTGTTAAAAATTCAGATTTGTATTGACCATATTCAATAAAAGTTTTTTTAACGGTAGCAAAAGTTGTTCCCGGTACAGTTGATGCAACTGCATCAATTATTATAAGATCTTCTTTGTAATCAAATATCGCTGGAACAGGTTCTATACAGGCGTATTGAAGTAAAAGATATAAACCAATTATTAATGATTTAATCCTAATAGGACTTCTTTTTTGAAGCATTAGATATAAAATTGCTTTACACCATGCCCTAAGGTATAGTTTTTAATGTTTTTTTCTTTTTAAAATTTAGCCATAAATTAAGTGATTTAAATTGGAATACTTTCTGATTAATAGATCTATTTTAAATTGTTAAATTTTACATCTAAAACATATAATACTATTCACTTTACAAGTGAATATAAATTCTAGTTGAGCAAATATTTTATTAAATAATAAAATAAAAGATTTATATATTTGATAGAATTAAATTTTCAAATATGGAAGATAAAATCAAAAATATTTTAGCCGTTTGATATGTAATCTTTTCGGGAAAAAAATAGAAAAAAGATTACTTCCCAATGATACAGAACGGATTAGAAAAATTGTTTCTGACATTTGTAATTCCAATGCGAAAAAATATTTTAATTATTAAAAAACTAGCAATGAATAAGTTTGTAAATTTTGTTGAGAGTATTTTATGCTTATCTCATCCAGAATTTTTGAGATTTTCACAAACAAAATCTTTTAAACGATGAACTACCAAAAAGATCAAAACACACTGCCTTTAAAAGAGGTGAATTTTGAAATAAGTGCACTCCTGGAAGATTATATTGAGAAAAGCCGTGAAGAAAAAACTTTTGTTCTAAATCAAAGAAGTCCTAAAAGCATTGCAGAAGCACTACAAACAGAGCATCATTTTAAAAATGGTTTTAAAACTACTGCTGCATTGATAAAATTTATTTCTATCTATTTAGACAATACTAACCATTTACGTAATCCAAAATATATGGGGCATCAGGTAGCGGTACCTCAAGATCTTTCAGGTATCCCTGATTGGATTCATGGTACCGTTAACAACCCTAGCTCATTATATGAAATGGGTCCAGCCGGAGCAACCTTAGAAGGATTCATGATAAATTGGATGTTGCAACATTTAGGGTGGTTTAAGGGTGAAGATCTTTATGATTTTAAACTAAATAAAAAAAATGGAAGTGGTGTTTTAACACATGGAGGTTCAATTGCAAATCTAACTGCACTATCAGCGGCTAGAGCTGCAATTGCTCCCGAAGCCTGGACAAAAGGATCTCCAAAAGATTTAATTGTAATAGGTCCAAGTACAGCACATTATTCTATAACTAGAGCACTCTCTATAATGGGAATGGGTAAAAATGCATTTATTCCTGTATTGGTTGATGAAAATGAAGTACTCATAACAGAAAACCTTGAAGAAGTATATAATCAGCAATTAAAAGCAGGGAAACGTATAATGGCAATAGTTGCAAATGCGTGCGCAACCTCTACTGGCCTTTTTGATAATTTGGAAGGTGTAGCTGATTTTTGTGAAAAACATGCTCTATGGTTTCATGTAGATGGAGCACATGGAGCTGCTGCTTTATTGTCTGAAAAAGACAAACATAAAGTAAAAGGAATAGAACGTGCTGATTCATTAATATGGGATGCTCACAAAATGATGCGAGTCCCAGCGCTTTGCACCGCCGTTCTCTACAAAAATGTTATTTCTCAAATAAACGCCTTTCAGCAAAAAGGTAGTTATGTATTTCATGATGAAGATGTCATTGGAATGGATTCTATGCCCTATACCGTTGAATGCACAAAATCTGCTCTAGGAATGAAGCTATATTGGAGTTTTGCTTTAGAGGGGGAAAAAGCAATAGGTAACTTTATCCAAAATAGCTTCCAACAAGCAAGAGACTTGTATGATTTTTTAAATAATCATGAAGAGTTTTATTGTCCCTATGAACCAGAATCTAATATTCTTTGTTTTCAATACCGTCCTGATTTACTGACAAACAAACAACAACTTGAACTTCGCTATCAATTGATAAATACAGGTGATTTTTATATCACATCATGTGAAATTAAAGGCAAAAGATATCTAAGAACCGTGATGATGAATCCATTAACCCAAAAAGACCACTACATTTTATTGACAATCGCTATCGAAAAACAAGCTAAAATACTACTAGAGTCTGATAAATAATTAGAGAATAGTAAGTTCAAAAAAAAGTGTAAGAATTTGGATCTATTTTACGGCTTGTAAGAAGAACATAATTGCTTAATTTTGTTTACTTAAATTAAGTTTAAATGATGGATTTAATAATGCGTTTTGTAACGTTTCTTTCCGAAAAAGGATTAAACAATTTCTGGGCTCAATTTTTAGGAAGAGCATTAATTATTTTATTTCTCCTCACTGTCAGTTATATGATATACTGGTTTACAAGGAAAATTATTTTGCAAATTTTTAATAAACTCGCTAAAAAAACAAAATCTAGTTTTGATGATCTATTATTAAAGAATAAAACGGCTAAACGTATATCACATTTTTTGCCAATTCTATTTTTATATGAATTTTTACCACCAGTAATTTCAAACTATCCTGCAGGATCTTCCTTATTAAAAAATATATTAGAAGCACTTACCATTGTAGCAGTAATTAATTTGATAATGGCTTTGCTTAATACCCTGAAAGATTACATAAAGCTATACCCATCTTTTAAAGATAAGCCAATAGATAGTTACATTCAGGTATTTATGATTTTCTTATGGTTTATTGGAATTATCCTGATTTTATCTGTTTTAACAGGAAAAGATATCGGTACATTTTTAACAACACTTGGAGCTTTATCCGCTGTACTTCTTTTTGTTTTTAAGGACACTATTCTTGGGTTTGTAGCTAGTGTTCAAATTACAGTAAATGATACTGTTCGAATTGGAGATTGGATCAGTATGCCCAATAATAATGCAGATGGAGATGTGATTTCCATCAGTCTTTCTTCGGTTCAAATTCAAAACTTTGACAATACAATCACTTCTATACCAACTTATAAACTCATTTCAGATTCTTTTATTAATTGGCGTGGTATGAGTGAATCGCAAGGAAGAAGAATTAAACGGTCTCTATTAATAAAAATTGATAGTATTCACTTTATGGAAGACAAAGCTTTGAAAGATTTAGAGAAAATTGAACGTATTAAATCTTTTTTACAAGCAAGGAAAACTGAAATTGAAGCTCATAATAAGAATGGGGACATCGATAAGTCAATGTTAATTAACGGTAGAAACCTGACAAATTTGGGGCTATTTAGACATTATGCAGAAGCATACTTGGAAGAACACCCAATGGTAAATTCAAATATGACTATTATGTGTCGTCAGCTTTCCCCAACTTCTCAAGGTATTCCATTAGAGGTATATGCTTTTTGTTCTGATAAAGATTGGAAGAATTACGAACATATATCAGCTGATATTTTTGATCATTTACTAGCTTCTACTCAATATTTTGGGCTGGTATGCTTTGAATTGTCTCCACAAACTCCTATTCGTTAGGAAAATAAAAAAAGACTGTCCTAATGAACAGCCTTTTTAAAAACTTAAATAAACTTCTTTAGTTTACACCTTGTCCATTAATATGTGGAGCTCCAGCATTTTTTAATGCTGCCTCAATTGGTAATATAGAAGCCTCAATATTAATAACCTTTGCTTTTACTGAAATGAGTATTTCTTTAGCCGTTTCAAAGCTTTTTCTGTGAACACCCGTAGGTCCATAACTATTTCTTAATCCGTTCATTGCATTACGAAGGTATGATTGCATTCCTGCAGGATTTCTTTCCCCAATAGCACTTTTTGAATCACTTCCTGAGAGTATGGTTTCAATTAGGTAAATAGAAGTTTTTAAATCTGCTAATTTCCCCTCAATTAAACCAGGCTTAATTTTTGACCTTGACAATGCTAACGACATTGCCTTGTGTTTATCTTTACTAGCATTCAATACATCTTGAACTCCACTAACCTGACTTTGTAGTTCAGTTAATAAAATTCTGAAGGAATTAATCTTTTCATAACTAGATCCTTTCAAAACTCCATTGTGAATTGGAATTACTTTAAATTCAACAGGTCCATCTAAATCAGATACTACACCATCTTTTTCTATGTGAAGTGAGGCTGAATAATTTCCTGGCGTTGCCATAGCTCCCCCGCTTCTATTATAGCTTCTTCTTACATTTCCATTACTAGGAATGGCATATGGATTAAAATGAGTCAAGTTCCAAGCGATTCGATGACTTCCTTTTGATGCCTTTTGATTTATTTTTTGAATCAAATTACCGTCGGTATCCTGAATTGTCAAAATAACATGTGCTTCTTTTTCAGTGGCTTCTAGATCTAACGCATCCCATCCTGGAAAAGGAATATTTTCATTTTTAAGCTTCTTTTCTTTGATTTTTCTTAATTGCTTTTGTGTTTTATAATCTTCAGAAAGATGGTAAGTAAATACAGCACCAAACTCAGGGTTTTTAGCGAAATAGTAATCCGCACCAGTATTTCCTACTTTACTTCGAGGAATAAACCACTTAGCCGGTCTTGGGGAAAATAGTTTAGCTTTTTTAACTAAATTTTCTTCGGTAAACTCACGTAATGCAGAATAATCATCTAAAACATAAAAACCTCTTCCAAAAGAAGCAGCTACTAGATCATTTTCGCGTTTTTGAATAGTTAAATCACGAAACGAAATTGTTGGAGTACCCGGAAGTTTCTGCCAAGAACTCCCCCCATTTAGTGAGGTGTAAATTCCATATTCTGTAGCAGTAAAAAGTAAATTCTTTTTAACAGGATCTTGTACTATTCTCCAAACTAAAGTTCTTTTAGGAATATTGTTTGAAATAGATTCCCATGTCATTCCTTTATCCATACTTTTAAATAAATATGGATTAAAATCACCTTCTTTGTGATTATCAAGTGCAACATAAACTGTATTGGCATCAAACAAATCAGCTTTTATATCATTAACAAATGAGCGTGAAGATAGTCCGAGTTTTGTCACAGGGATTGAACGCCATGAATCTCCACCATTTTCAGAAACCTGAATAAATCCATCGTCTGTTCCAGCATACAAAAGTCCTTCTTGAACTGGGGATTCTGCTAATGAAGTAATTGTATTATAGTTTGACATAGCTCCAACATCCCAAGCATTATCCCAACTTTGTTGGCGCCCCATAATAGGAAGTGTAATTCTATCCTCATTTCTTGTTAAGTCTCCAGAAATAGGAGTCCAATCGTCACCACGGCTTTCAGACTTCCACACTCTATAAGATGCAAAATATAAGCGAGAAGGATTATGAGGACTCACCAAAATTGGTGCATCCCAATTAAAACGCTCGTGCGGATCTCCCGAAGAAGCTTGTGGCTGTATAGAAACTTGTTCTCCTGAAGTTAGATCTACACGATACAAGCCTCCTTGCTGAGTTTCTGCATAAACAATATTATCATTAACTGGATCGGTTGCGGACTGATGTCCATCAGCAAATAAAGTTTTATACCAGTGTTTATTTGCTATACCTTCACGCTCATCTGTAGCAGAGGGACCACCGGCAGACCCGTTATCTTGTGTTCCACCAAAAATATGATAAAAGGGGGCGGCATTGTTAACTGCTACTTTATAAAACTGTGTTAATGGTAAGTTTTTAATATAGCGCCATGTTTTAGCATTGTCAAAACTTTCATAAATTCCGGCATCCGTTCCTAACATAATGTAATTTGGATCATCATCTTTAAAAACAATTGCATGGTTATCTGAGTGCTTATTTCGTTCTGGCAATTGATTGAATGTTTTTCCACCATCTCCAGAAGTTAAAACGCGTACATTCATTAAGTATAATCGGTCAAATTCGTGAGGACTAGCATAGAGTTCTTGATAATAATGTGGTCCTGTTCCACCAGAAACAGTATTAGACATTTTTGTCCAAGACTCTCCTCTATTAGAAGACCGATATACACCTCCTTGTTTTCTGTCTAATTCGATAGCAGCATAAATCACATCGGGTTGTTGTGGAGAAATAGTAATACCTATTTTTCCCATATTAGATTTTGGCAAACCTTTTTCTAATTTCTTCCAGTTGTTTCCCCCATCATCTGAGCGATAAATTGCTGTACCTGGACCTCCTCCCATTAATGCAGCAACCGTTCTATGTCGATCCCAAGTAGCTGCGTAAAGCACATTGGAATCTCTTGGATCTAACATAATGTCGGTTACCCCAGTCCATTCTTTATTGCCTAAAACCTGCTTCCAGGTAATTCCTCCATTTACAGTTTTAAATAATCCACGCTCTCCACCTTTACTCCATAAAGGGCCTTGAGCTGCTACCCAAACAATATCAGAATTTGTAGGGTGTACGATGATTTCTGAAATATGTTCAGAGTTTTTAAGCCCCATGTTATTCCAACTTTTACCATCATCAGTACTTTTATAGACACCATCTCCATATGCCACATGGCGGCCTCCTACATTTTCTCCTGAACCGACCCAAACAGTTGAGGGATTACTAGGGTCAAGAGAAATACATCCCGTAGAATAGGTAGATTGATCATCAAAAATTGGGTTCCAAGTTGTTCCTGCATTTTCCGTTTTCCATACACCACCAGATCCAACAGCAACATACCAAACGTTTTCATTGTCAGGATGAGTAACTATGTCTGAAATTCTTCCTGATAAAAAAGCAGGGCCTACATTGCGAAATTTAAAAGCATCTAAAGAGACTTCTTTCGAAGTTGTTTTTGTGTTTTTCTTTTTTCGTTGTGCTGTGATTTCCTGAGAAGGAAAAATAATAACCGCAATAAATATTGATAATAATAGTGTTCTCATGTCAAAACTGATTAATTGTTATTATAAATGTACATTTATTATTAATACCACATTATAAGTAGATTTATTTAACATTATTATTTAGTAATTTCATTTCCTAAAAAATTAAATTATGTCATTTTCAAGGTTAATATTTATTATTCTTCTAACTCAAACTTCACATATTAATGCTCAAAAAAATAAAAAAGAAGTTCCAATTAAATCTATTGACTCTTTGACCCTTAAAATGTCTAAACAAGAAGGACTAATAACTACCTACCAGAAAGAGAGTAAAGTCTTTTTTGAAATTTCAAAAGAGTTACTTGATCAAGATTTATTAATGGTGACACGCTTTGTTAGACTTCCGGCAAATTATCAAGCTTATTTAAATGCAGGGTCAAAAACTAGTCAACAGCTTATCCATTTTAAGAAAAAAGGATCTCAAATTTTATTAACCCAAGAGAGTTATGTAAACATAGCAGACCAAAAAGATCCAATATCATTGAGTGTTGCACTAAATAACTTCCCTCCTATTTTAGCTGTTTTTAAGATAAAAAATATAGAGAATGATCGTTATTTAATTGATGTAAGCAGCTATTTTAATGATGATTCTCCTGGCTTCAATATTATTAGAAAAGGATTGAAAAAAGAATATGGTATTGGAAATCCAGACGGTAAAAGAAGTTATATAGATACTTTAAAAAGTTTCCCTAAGAATACAGAAATACGTCACACACTTACATACAAAGCTACTAGCGCTCCTAGAAGTAATCCAACAAGCACCTTGAGCTTTCAAATAAACCATTCTATTATTGCATTACCAGAAAATCCAATGCAGATTCGCTACGCAGATGAAAGAGTTGGGTGGTTTAGTCTAAAAAAATATAATTATAGCTCAGAGGCTTTAAAGTCAGATCGTATTGAAATTATTCGTCGTTGGAGATTAGAACCGTCTGATAAAGAAGCCTATGATAATGGTGAACTAGTTTCTCCTATAAAGCCAATTATTTATTATTTAGACCCGGCTACTCCAATGAAATGGCGCCCCTATTTTAAACAAGGTGTTGAGGATTGGGCTGCTGTTTTTGAAAAAGCAGGTTTTAAAAATGCAATCATTGCTAAAGACCCACCGTCAAAAGAAGAAGACCCTCAATTTAGTCCTGAAGATATTCGTTACTCAACTATTCGATATGTGGCAACCACCACACGAAATGCAACGGGACCAAGTGTTTCAGATCCTAGAAGTGGGGAAATTATTGAAAGTGATATTATATGGTATCACAATCATTTGCGTTCCTATCGTAATCGTTATTTATTAGAAACAGGAGCTGCAAATCCAAAAGCTAGAACTTTGGATACTCCCGAAAAAGAAATAGGCGAAATGATGCGCCGTGTAATTTCTCATGAGGTTGGACACGCCCTGGGATTACCTCATAATATGAAAGCCAGTTCAGCTTATCCCATAGACTCACTTCGATCAGGGAGTTTTACTCAAAAAATGGGAATTGCCACCACTATAATGGATTATGCTAGGTTTAATTATGTTGCGCAACCTGGAGATGAAAACATTCGTTTTGTTCGTCAATTAGGTCCTTACGATGATTATGCTATTGAGTGGGGCTATCGTTACTTTTCTAACCAAACACCAGAAAGTGAGAAAGTACTTTTAAATGAGGTGGTCGATCAAAAAAGCATGAACCCCTTATATATGTTTGGTTCTGGTGGAAATGATCCCGATACTCAGACTGAAAATATCGGAGATGATCCAATCAAAGCAAGCGAATACGGATTAAAGAATTTAAAAGTAGTTGCTGAAAATTTAGAGAATTGGACTACCACTGAAGGACAATCTTATGAGGACTTAAATGAACTGTATAATGAACTGATCAGTGTTTATAGAAGGTATATATATCATGTTATCCGAATGGTGGGTGGGGTCAATGAAACTCTTTTAAATAAGGGGCAAGACAATATTCCCTATAAAAATGTAGATTGTGAGGAGCAAAGACTAGCTTTAAGTTTTTTAGATGTGCATTTGTGGACTACACAAAACTGGCTTATGCAAAAATCCTTGATTTCAAAAATCAAGGAGGAAGGAGTGCTTAAACTGCTTCAAAACTTGCAACTCAGTGCATTAAATAGAATTTTAAGTGTTGAAAATTTAAACAGAATTTTATCCTCTCACTCGACCCTTGTTGGTCAGGGCTTACATCCCGATGGAATTTTAGATCATTTCTTTTTACAATTCATAATCAATCCTGCCTCAGCGGATGATTCCTTTAAAACACTTCAAATTCGATATGTTGAAAGAATTCTTGAGCTTTCTGAAAAAAAAGACTTAAATCCAAGAATAATGACGAGCATTGAAGCGTATAAAAAAGAAATCCAGCGAATTGCCAAAAAGAGAAGTAAATCTGGTACTAACGAAAAGAAAAATCAATATTCTTACCTAAAGAATCTTATCTCAAAGTGAGAATAGAAAAAAATCTCTCTTTGGGATTCTATCTTTATATTAATTAAAAAATGGAGTCTATCACTTCAAATGCAGCCTCGGCCATACGGTTGCCTTTATGGTCCAAGAGTGGGTTAATTTCACAAACTTCTAGTGCTACAACTTTTTTACTAGACATAACACCTTTGATCATTGTAACGACTTCTAAAGGATCGAAACCTTTGGAAACAGGAGTTCCAGTTCCATAAGAAATCAAGTCGCAATCTAATGCGTCTACATCAAAGGTGATATAGATCATATCAACACCTTTCAACTGTTTCAATGCTTCTTGAACACAAACATCGACACCCCGATGTCTCATTTCATGAACTTTATAATTTTTTATTTTACACCGCTCCATGATCGTATCCTCTTGGTGCTCTGTATCTCGAACACCAAAATAAATCAAATGCTCTGGCTTTAGAATAGGTAAAACCGAACCCATATTTTTCATTTGTTCCCAATCAGAAATTGTTTCCTGACTTACTTGGTTGATTTTTTGATCTATATTATCATGTCCCAAAGCCGCTGCAAGTGGCATTCCATGGACATTACCTGAGGGGGAACTAAAAGGAGTGTGCAAATCAGCATGAGCATCAATCCAAATTACTCCCAGGGTTTTCTCTGGGTTTGCACTCTTAATTCCTGCCAATGATCCTAAAGCAGATGAATGATCTCCTGATAAAATCAAAGGGAACAGATCATGTTCGAGGGTTTGTTTTATCTCTGCCTTCAGTCGTTCGCATTGAGCGGTAACAAATTTGATTCGCTTTGCTGTAGTATTTTTAACTTTATTATAAACGGTTTCGTTATGAGTAGGTATATCAATGAAAGGATGACGATTAAAAAAATCATGCTCCATATTTATAGCCGCAATTTCTAGCGCATCAATACCCATATCAGATCCACGTGTTCCAGCTCCAATATCTGATCTATTTTTTAAAATTTTAATTGGTTTCATAAAAAATTTACTAGAAGTTAAAAATACAATCAAAATTAAAACCCTTTGCCAATTCCATTTTTTATATTTGATAAAAATATATTTAAATGTCATTTTCAGACTTATATACTCCAGGATTTAAATCCCGTAACAGAGATCATTTTGCCGCTATAATAAGAATAGCCCTAGCAGATGGTATAATTTCAAAGGAAGAAGAATCCTTTATTAATAGAACCGCAATCAATTTAGAAATTGAAGATAGTGAGGTTATAGAAATCAAAGCAAATATTGATTCTTACCCTATTAATCCTCCAGCAACTGAACAAAGTCGTTTAGAAAGATTGTATGATTTGTCTCGAATGGTTTTTGCAGATAACATTGCTGATGAGGCTGAAAAAAATCTTTTAAAACGTCTAGTAATTGGGCTTGGATTTACTGTTGACAAAGTAGATCAAGTTATTGAGAAATCCTTTTTAGAAATTAGTAAAGGAAGCGATGAAGAAGAATTCATAGCATCTTTTAGATAGATTTTTTTTTAATCATTTTGCATTTTAACACTATAGCCTCCCCTACTAGCGCAATTCCACTATTAAACACAACTAGAGCTGCTGTACCCCAATAAAACCAATTGAAATCATCTTGAAACTTGTAAATAATTGCCTCACCTAATAAGGAAAGTCCAAATCCAAGGAGCAAAAGTCCCAATACAGAATACATCCACCATTTCTTTTTCATCCACTGGAATATTAAATTTAAACTAAAATAGCTATTAAATCAATTGAATTCATTCTGTTAAAATGAGCACAGTTGAAATACACATTATATAAAAGTAAAGTTTTATTTAGTAGGTATAAAATTAGTAATGGTATAGCCAATTTCATCATCCGCAATCATTTCACTTATATCAAAATAAATATAGCTAGGGAAACCATATATAGAATCAAATTCTAAATTTTCAATCACTGGATTTTGATTTTGACGTTCTTCAATGTAATCAAAGAATTCATCAATAGTCTTGTGAGTTTCATATTCTAAATCAGCACAGTCAACCCCATTAACAGATAGAATTTCATTGCTTTTAACCACTATAGTCTTGGGAAGAGTATAGTCTGTCTGGCAGAAACATGAGATTTGTGAGGTAAACTCATAATCTATGATTCCTTGCTTTTTCCACTTTTGTTCTTGAAGTTGAACTTCATCTTCTGAAATTACTTCTGTATTTTTTGTGCAATTTAAAAAAATGAATAAAAGAAAAAGAGGAGCAAAATATAATTTCATGTTTTCATTTTTGAGAATATTATCAAGAACTATGCATCACTTTTTCTATAAAGTACTTTGGATTTAAAATAAGAAGCTATTCCTAGAATAGATACAAACACAATAGCATAATAAATAAAACTAGGGGTTATAATTTTATCCCCACTCGCATAGGAATGGAGTCCTACTAAATAAAAATTAACTCCAAAATAAGTCATTAATATACTGGCAAAAGCAACCACACTCATGAGATTAAAAATCCATGCTCCACGCAAACCTGGAACCAGTCGCATATGAATCACAAAAGCATAAACCATAATACTAATTAATGCCCATGTCTCTTTAGGATCCCAGCCCCAATATCGACCCCAACTCTCATTTGCCCACATTCCACCAAGAAAATTTCCAATGGTCAGCATTATTAATCCAACAGTTAAAGCAAGTTCATTTATAATGGTAAGTTCCTTGATTTGAAGTTTTATTTTTTCTTTATTCTTTTTGGTAGCTACCAACATTAAAAGTAATGACACCCCTCCAATGATCATTCCCAATGCAAAGGGGCCGTAACTTCCCACAATTACGGCTACGTGAATCATTAACCAATAACTGTCCAACACAGGCACTAAATTAGCAATGGCTGGATCCATCCAATTCCAATGCGCAATCATTAATATCATTCCTGCTACAAATGCTGTAGAAGCCATAGTGAGTGTTGACTTTCTCCCAAAAGCTAATCCGAAAAATTGGGTTGCCCAAGCAACGTAAATCATAGACTCATAGGCATCACTCCAAGGGGCATGACCTGATATATACCATCGGGATATTAATCCCCCTGTATGCAATACAAAAAGTAATACCATTAAAATTTTAAAGGCATTTACTGTGATAGAAATAATTTTATTTGATTTAAAAATCTGAATTAATAAAAGAATAAAAAAGAGAGTTCCTGCATAGATGTACCAACTGTACAATTTTTTGAAAATATCGTATTTGTTATAGCTAATTTCTGCTTCAACACGATCTTCAGATGGGAGCACATCACTTCCGAATTTTTTTTGAAAACCGTAAATACTTTCTAATAAACTTTCTGCTTGAGTGTAATCATTATCTTGCTGAGCTAAACGCAAAGACTGGAAATATAAGGGTAAAATGTTTCGCACATAAAGAGAGTCCTTGCCAGTAAAATTTGCCTCTTTTAATTCCGGAAAAGAAACCCATTTATTATTTTCTTCGTTAGGTAAAGGAAAAATACGCATGATTTTACCTTCCAGCGCAGAATACAATAAATTTACACGACGATCTAATTCTATAAAATCTTTTTGAAATTGATTAGGTACTGCTTCACGATAGGCAGCCTCAAGTTGAGATGCCAACTTGTAATTCCCTTGATTATCAAAAAATGAAAGTAATGGGGCATACTTACTTTTAATACTTTGCCCAGTTAATTTTCGTAAGCTATCGTTTCCTCTTTTTAAAAAAATCATAGGTACGTTGTACCAAACTGCAGGGTTATTCATGATTGATAAAAGTACCTGATCAGAATTCAACCCCTTATAAGTATCGCTTTTACTTACTTTTCTTAATAATTCCGATGAAAAAGTATTGGCGGGTTTCATTCGTCCACCTGCGTCTTGAATAATAAGCTTTCCAAACTTAGCTGCATGGGTAACAGAAAATGCATCAACTTGAATAATTGAATCGAAATCAATAGCCGTTTTTTGTTTATTAGAATGATCTTGAGCTTTAAGAGAAGTAAACGTCAATCCAAATACAAGAACTAAAGCTGTTAATGCTTTTTTCTTTAAATTAATTTTATCTAAAGAATTTGACAAGTCTTTAAAACGAGTTTTACCAATAAAAAAGATTCCTATCATACTTAAGTAGAGCAACATATAGCCTGTATAGGTAATCCAAGTGCCCCATTGGTCATGATTTACAGAAAGAATAGTTCCTTTTTCATCTGGATTAAATGAGGCTTGAAAAAAACGATAGCCTTTGTGGTCTAAAACATGATTCATAAACACCTCATAATCAAAAGGGGATTTATCCACCACGGTCACTTTACTCATAAAAGAAGAATAGCTCTTTTCAGTACCAGGATATTTTTCTGCAATAAAATCATTCAATTTAATTGCAAAAGGAAGTTCTTTAGACAAGGATCCAAATTTCAAATTAAAATCAAGCCCTCCTACAGTAATTTGTTTAGGATCATTTGAAGTTCCTTTGCCTCCTAAAAGAGTTATTAATTCTAACTCTCCCTGAGAGGAAACTTTTAAACGTAGGGCATTTTGGATAGCGTCACTTTGATTTTCAGCTTTAACAATGTCAAATTTGCCGCGAAGCGCTGGCTCTGGAATCACAAATTGAAAATTAGGAAGTGTATAAAGAGACCGAAGTTGTAAAGGAGATTCTAAATCTGATTTCAAAGTACCTTTAAATTGATCAGCCATTCTCATATATTCACCTTCGAATGGTGAAGTTATAAAATACAGTCCTGCATCTAAACGGATGTTAATTGCACCCGCTTGAAACTTATTGAGGGTAAATAAAATATTATGGATGTTTGCTATCTCTCCCTCTTTTAAATAATGATCATGTCGATTTCCGTCGCCTGCTTCAACTATTTTAAGATAACGTTCACCGGATTCGTCAATAACAAGTCCCTCTGTAGCATTTTCCATAAAATCCACAAAAGAGATACTGAAATCTTGACCGTTAAAATCATTATTCCAAATAAAGTCATTATTAACATGCTCAGATAGTAGTAGATCATTTTCTAATTTTAGTCTTCTAGGCTCTTCGTTAATTTCACCATCAACATAAACAGTTAAGTACGTTTTTTCAGTCAGAAATTGATTTTCTGTAGTTCCTTCTCTAATCGGCATCATTCCTTCATAACCAATATAGCGAGTTACAAATGCTCCTAATAGAATTAATAAAAATGATAAATGAATCATCAATGTGGCCCATTTTTCTTTTCGAAGCAAACGATATTTAAAAATATTCCCGAAAAAATTAATTGCCATAAACACCATTATCAATTCAAACCACCAGGCATTATATATCCATATTTTAGCGGTATCAGTGCTATACCAACTTTCTATAAAAGTTCCAAAAGCCATTGCTGTTGGATAAAATATGAAAAGTACTGCTGTTAATCGTGTGGAAAAGAGATATTTAAATAACTGTTTTTTCATCAAAAATTATAATCCTAGAATGCAAATATATAGCATGTAACGGTAACCTTCCTATGAATTTTAAATTTAAAAAAGTATCCTTTTAATAAATATTTATTATTAACGAAATCGAACTATAAAAGGAAAAAAAATAAAAACAGATATTCCTTTCTTATTCGTCATTTAGGTTTAGTATTTTTACATATTAACTATGAAAGTCATTCTTCTTGGTGCCGGAAAGCTTGGTAAGCAATTGTATAAATCTTTTGTGAATAATCAAACTATTGATCTCATTCAATGGTATAATCGTTCCGAAACTAATCTAATAAGTCC
>Ga0209091_10000607_pt1 | contig 33856 bp, 26 predicted proteins | sample ArcticOcean_MG_C_6_FD_187438 | JGI IMG/M metagenome (GOLD analysis project Ga0209091, IMG submission 187438) | Marine microbial communities from western Arctic Ocean - ArcticOcean_MG_CB8_128 (SPAdes) (version 2) | ecosystem: Environmental > Aquatic > Marine > Oceanic | place: Arctic Ocean...
GGGTATCCCACCCGGTCTCGCTGTGCTAAAACACTGAGGTCCTATGTCTACACCTCCTACTTTTGCTCCTAAAACTTCGTTGTATATCGCTACTATCCTCTGCGTCACGAGCACCGTCACGACTAAACCGAACACGTAAAACAACAACTCGACGTGCGAGGCTTTCGAACCGTTCGCTGCTTTACGCCCCGTCACTCCCAAGTACACGTACACAAAACTCGCCGGAACTATTCCAGCGTACGTGCACCAACAGTACGGCCAAAACGGAACAGCGGTTAACCCGAGTAAGTACGACATCACAGTATACGGCGAAAACGGCGAGAGACGTAAGAGCAAAACGATTTGCCTCGAGTCTCTGACAACCGCTTGATCGAGAATTTGAAACCTACCGCCCTCTGTAATAAATAACTTCTCTATCAACGGTCTTGCCGCGTATCTCGCGATGAAGAAGGAAATAACACCGCCTGTACCCGCGGATAAAACAATTAAAATAGTACCAAAGCCAGCACCAAAAATCACCCCGGCGGCAACGCACGTCGCCGAAGCCGCTCCAGGAATGACCGCGAATGAGGTCACGACCGCGTTAAAGATGAAGAAGTTTATCGGGTTACTAATCTTTGGTATCACGTCGTCTTTTAACGACAGCTTTCTCGACCCGTGCATGACTAATAAGACGGCTACTAAGAGGACGCCGAGTAACGCGATGCCTCTCACCCACAATTCGATTGGGATTTTCGATTTCCTCCTCTCGGAAAGAGACCCGTCCAGTAAGACGTTATTCGTCATGGCTTGACTGTTCGGAGTCATCGGTGACCGAGGCGTTTTCGGTGGTACCGGCATCTCTTTCTCTCCCTCTTCCTCCCCTTAGTATACAGAGAAGAAAGAGCCTTCTGGGGGGGAGGGGGAGAGGGAGGGAAAAAACTGAGGAGGAGCCGAAAAAAAGAAGGAGGAGAGCCGTTTCAAATGGTTCTGAAACCTGATTTTTCGCATTTTCTAAAAGCTCGCCCTCTTCGTTTTATATCAAATCGGCTCATCGTCGCGTCATAAGTTTTGTTGTCTGCGCGAAAAGGAGGGAGCACACACCCAACAACACGCTTTATATGCACCAAATTTTATCATCAACATCACCATCTATCCTCCACGGGCGACAACGCAGACAGACAACTTCATCGAATACATCCACCAACAACATCAACGGGCCTCGTCTTTCCTCCTCCTCCTCCTTCTCCTCTTTTCTTCTTAACGACATCGTCGACAACAAATTCAAACTCATAAAAAAAATGCAACGAACGTTCTTCTCTCGAAGTAGAAGAAATCTGCTTTGCCCTTCCTCGTCGTCGTCTTCTCCTTGGACGAGTGGAATGCTCTCATCAACACTCAACAGCATCGTTGGTTTCGGAGGAAGAAGCGAGAGTCGGAATGGTGCAGTCGCCATGGCGGCGAGACAGCATTCGAGCGATAGGAGTAGGAGCAGGAGTCGATCACCTTCAACTACTTTTTTCTCAAAACAGCACCAACCGCAGCGCCGGCTTTCCTTAACGTCATCTTGCTCTTCACCGTTAACAAAAACAGCAACTAGAGCGATTTCTACTTCCAGCGAGAGCATGCAAGATTACGATTCGAGTTCTATTCAAGTCTTGGAAGGGTTAGAACCTGTACGCAAACGTCCCGGGATGTATATCGGTAACACCTCCACGAAAGGTTTGCACCATTTAGTCTGGGAAATATTAGATAACGGCGTGGATGAGATTCAAGCAAATTACGCGAGTAATGTCCAGCTGACGTTGGAGAAAACAGGACACGTCGTCGTAACTGATAATGGTCGCGGGATTCCAGTGGAGATTCACCCAAAAACTGGCAAGTCAAGTTTGGAAACAGTGTTGACGATATTACACGCCGGCGGTAAGTTTGGCGGAGCCGAGTCGGGATATTCCGTGAGTGGCGGCCTGCACGGCGTGGGCGTTTCAGTCGTGAACGCTCTATCGGAAGAGTTAGAAGTGACGGTTTGGAGAGGCGACAAGGAGTATTTCCAAACGTTTTCGAGAGGGAAGACAACTTCGGAGCTACAAGTCTCTGAGAGAAAGGCAAAAGATGGGAATCCGAAAACCGGGACGCGAGTGCGATTTAAGCCCGATAACATGATTTTCCAAAAAGTGCAAGATTTTGATCCAAACATTATTCGCGCAAGAATGAAAGAACTAGCGTTTTTGAACTCGAATGCCGAGCTTCGCTTTACGAGCGTGGATAGCAAAACCAAGGAAATGAAAGAAGACGTGTTGAAATACCCGAACGGCTTGACAGATTACATCGTAGATTTGAACAGCGATAAAAATGCAATCCACGAACCGATTACGTTGAAAACAGAGCACGAAGGAGTTAAAGTTGAATTATGTTTGCAGTGGACGCACGATGATTACTCGGATACGATTTTAGGCTACGCAAACTCGATTCGGACCATCGACGGTGGATCTCACATCGACGGTTTGAAATTTTCGTTGACGCGTGCTTTCAACACTGCGGCAAGAAAAGCGAAGTTGTTGAAAGCAGAAGATACTAATTTAGGAGGCGATCACATTCGCGAAGGCTTGTCAGCCGTCATTGCCGTGTGGGTGCCACAACCCGAGTTTGAAGGTCAAACGAAAACTCGTCTTGGAAATTCCGAAGCGCGGAAAGCCGTCGAAGCTATGATTTCAGAAAAGTTCACGGAATACCTCGAGTTTCATCCCGAGGTTTTATCCTCCGTTTTCAAAAAGGCACAAGCCGCGCTCAAAGCTTCCGAGGCGGCTAAACGAGCGCGAGATTTAGTGCGCAGGAAATCCGTGTTGCGATCGTCTTCGTTGCCAGGTAAACTTTCCGATTGCGCGAACTCAAACGCCGACGAAACTGAGATTTTTCTCGTCGAAGGTGACTCCGCCGGTGGATCGTGCAAACAAGGACGAGATCGCGCGTTTCAAGCGGTGTTGCCGTTGCGTGGTAAGATTTTGAACGTCGAACGTAAAGACGAACAGGCTATGTATAAGAACACGGAAATTCAATCGATGGTGACCGCGCTCGGTCTCGGCGTCATGGGTGAAGATTTCAATGTGAATAACTTGCGATACTCAAAAATAATCATCTTAACCGATGCCGATGTTGATGGTGCGCACATTCGAACGCTTTTATTGACCTTTTTATATCGATATCAAAAAGCGCTGTTCGAACAAGGACACATCTACGTTGCCGTGCCTCCACTTTATAAAGTCGAGTCCGGAAAGAAAAATGTGAAGTATTGCTACGACGAATTAGAGCTCAAGAAACACTTAGCTACATTAGGAGATAATCAACCAAAGAATTTGCAGCGATTTAAAGGTTTGGGTGAAATGATGCCACAGCAACTATGGGATACGACGTTAGATCCCAAGACAAGAACTTTGCGCAGACTCACTGTGGACGATGCAGCTATGGTCAATCACACGTTTTCGCTGTTAATGAGCGATAAAGTAGGACCGCGCCGCCAGTTCATCGAAGATGAAGGACCGGACTTGATGAACCTCGACGTGTAATAACATTAAGATTAAGCTATACGTTAGTATTACGAAAGAAATAACAATTCTCATATTATGCGCACTGCCGTCGAACGCCTGATAGCATTCGATCCACTTCACTTAGCAGCGTGATTTCTCCATTTTCTTCTACGGAGGATGTGCCAAGTGATGAAATTTTGAATGAGTCGTATGTTATCGGCGATACCGAAAGCGGGAAGAACTTGTGCTCAATCTTCGAGATCTGTTCGTGCGAGACTTTTTCTTCCTTATTCCTGCGAAGTGTTTCGATATCACTCTTTAACTTTGTGACTTCGCTTCGTAACTCGATCAACTCTCGATGAATGGGCGATAATAACGCGCTCATTTCTCTCAAGGTGATTGAACTTGCGGCGTTTGTCGCACTAGTATTCGACACGAGCACTCTCTCCGCCGTCTCTTCCTCCTCCCTCTTCTCGTTTTTTATGCGCTTTTTCAGTGCTTCTTCCTCTTCGTCCTGTTCGTCGTCTACCACGAGTTCGCGCACATCGCAGAGGATTTGAGATGCGAACGCTTCGCTCGTCTCATCGTTGAGCTTTTTGTCGAACCGGAGTATAGAATAATTGCGCAGGGCGGTGCAAGATTTACAGGTACATCGAGCGTGATGCATCACTTTTCTAAGCGTATTTTTTTTAACGAGGGGAATTTAAACGAGGTTTGAGAAGAAGGGATCTTTACATATACTCGTCGTCGTGCTTTGTGATTATGGTTGGAATTTTAATGGTATTATTGAACAAAATGTATGCTTATCCTATTCTATGTGTACGTGTGCATGTCTATATCTGTGTGATAGTGCACAGAAACCACCACCATCACGTATACTTTACTAAACTTGTATCTACTTCGCGGGTTTCTTCTCAACCTTAGCTTCCATCGAAAACGGCTTCGAAGTCTCTTCTTGTAAACGTCTGAGCTGCTCTTTCTTATCTTCAGGCAAATTCGCTAAAATCTCTGGATCTAATTCTCCACTCACTCCACCCGCATCACCTCGAATTTGGGACAAATACGTCGTCCACTGCACGTGAAACTCTCTCCAGTGTTCCTTCGTTGTCTGTGTGCTCCTCAGGTGTTGACGAAACTCCGATTGGACGTACTTATCCCCTAACGTTTTCATCGGCTCCGGTAAAGCGGCAACGTGCGTTCGCAAGATTTGTCTATACAGAGCGAGGATAGGCCTAGCTTTTTCTAGAAGAGACGATGCGGCTCCGGACATCTTTTTCTATCGCGCGCTTTAGAGAAAAGAACGTTGTTTTTAATCTATGTCTGGTGTTTCAAGCTTTCAAGAATCAAAGTTATAATTGTTGCTGCTGCTGTTGTTGCTGATCCGCCAACACTCCCATTTGTTCTTTCTCCATCTCCATCATCTGTTCCTCTCGATGCAATTGCACGATTAATGGCACGACCAAGACTAAAAACGTAGTTCCAAACGTCCACGCCGCTTGCCCGGTCGAAAATGCCCAACGAATGCAGTGCTCTTTCGTCTTTTCCCAGTCTCGAGTTTTGGACTTTTTGGACGCTTTCGATGAAAACGAATCCGCCGTGCCTGGAACGATATCCATCTTTTTCTTTGTCTTCTTCTTCTTCACACGCACGCACACACACTCTCTCTCTCTTTCTTCCTTTGTTGCGTTGTTGTTGTTGTTGTTGTTGTGACGAACTCTTTTTTTTTCCCGCAGGAAAGAGATCTGAAAAAGGAGGGCTACTTTTTAATAGTGGACGATTTTTACGCGTAAAAAAACTACTTCTCCCCCTTCTCCCCCTCTCTCTTTTTCCTTTTTCGCCCTCCAGCTTGGGAGATATCTAAAAGCGCACTCTTCTGTTTTTCCGAAAAACGGCATACATAAGCTTCGTCTCACTCGAGCTTTAAACAAAACTTTCTCATTCTATCACGACTTTTAGTTTTTGAAAGGACATCGTATCATGTCCGCTAATCCTTTCGCCGCGTTAGGCGAAGACGGGCCGAATCCCGTCGCCGCGAAAGGTGCGAAATTTCTTTTTTTTCCTTCCCTCTCCTCGAAATTGTTAACTGCATCAAGCAAGTTTTCGCCTTGTTTTTTGCTCCTTTTCAACGAAGAATGAGCGAGAGAGTAAGGGTGCAATTTGCGAACGCAATCGATACCGCGAGAGCTCTGCGCGAGATTTATTTCATCTTAATACCAATCGAAACGAATGTAAATATGTTCTGTACGTTCGAATTGATTGGTTTCAGAGGAATACATACGTTCAAACGTAGATATATATCCTCACGATTGCGTCCAGTCAGTCGAGCTAACCCTCTCGCCCTGATGAAGGAGCTCAATTCGTTGTTTTTCTTTATTTTGGGTTGTTGGAGAAAAACACTCGTCTCTCTCTGTGACTTGTTTGTTTTAAATTAATTAACTGACATCATACTCATCATATCATGAATAACAGAGAAAGCGAAACCGGCTTCGCACAAGGAAGTCACCGGCGGCGCGAAGGAAAAGCAATACGGTGCCAAGGGCCAGCAAGGCGACAAGAAGAAGCACACTTCTGGTAAGCACGACCGAACCCACCATGGCAAGTCCTCCGAACACAAAGGGGGCGCCGGTAAAGGGAACTGGGGCAAAGCTGGTGACGAACTCGATGCCAAAATGGACGATGGAGGCAACGAATCTGCCACGGAGCAAGAAATGGAAGCTCCGTCCAACGAAATCTCCTTGGAAGAGGCCATGAGACTCAAAGAGGAGAAGAAGAAAGCCGTGGCAGCCCTCGCCAAGACGGGGCCGGCCAGAGCGGTTGACTCTTCTGCTTTCGAGTCCATGGCGGCGCCAAAGAAACTCGAGGACGAGGAGAATCATCTTGATATGCTCAAAGTCGACGCGAAGTTTCGTAAACGTGGCGAAAAGGAAGTGAAGGCGAAGCAAACGCTCGACTTGAACTTCAAGGTTGCCCCGACTGAATCGAACGATCGCGACGACGACAGACGCGACCGCGGCCGTGACCGCGGTGGACGCGACCGCAACCGTGGAGACAAAGGTAAAGGTGGCGGCGGCGGCGGCGGCGGCGGCGGCGGCGGCGGCGGCGGCGGCGGCGGCGGCGGACGCGGAGGTGACCGTGGACGAGGTGGCCGAGGTGGCAACTCTGGTGGTGGCCGTGGCGGCGGTGGTGGTGGCGGCGGTGGCCGAGGCGGCCGAGGCGCCAACATCAACGTTGCGGACAACGCTGCTTTCCCGTCGTTGGGTTAAATAATATTTTTATTATTGGTGTAGAGGGTGATGTGAGTGAGTGAGAAAGAGAGAGGAGGAGTGGGAGAATTTTTAGAGAAGAGAGAGAAAGAGAGAGAGAGAGCATGTGTGTGTCTGTAATTGAGCACGCTGCAGGGTAAACGGAAACGAAGAATTATATTGAAGGCAGAGAACATTTTAAAACAGTAATAGTAGAGAAGGGAGGAGAGAGTTGATTGTGGAAGACGAGGCGAAGTCGAAATGACGAGTATGTGTGTGACAACAATGAGAAATTGGAGTATGTACATTTTTACGCCGAGAGCACCAACGAGCGCCGTGTTAGAAGAAGCTGTTGCGTCTCTAATTGAAAAACAAAAAAAAAAAAATCTTGCGCGTTAGAAATAGCAAGGCAGTCTAGTATGTGATGACGAATCCGATAACGAGTGAATTAGAGAGAGAGAGAGAGGAAAGAGGAGGATCAGAGAAAGCTCATGTTTAGATTGGCAGAGTAGCCACGTAAATATATTTAATAATACAAAAAGAACAATATCGCAAAAAATATCCATTCTTTTTCCACTCGCTCACTTCTTTTCTTGAACATGCGTCTGCGCGACGAATCGTCATCATCGTCCGGTGTTCAGATATCCGTCCACAGCTCGATAGCTTTGGATGAAACCATTCACGACGTGAAATGGATCCCATCCAGTGCTCGGTTTCGCGTGTTAGGAGCGCACGCTCGAGGCACCGGAAGTCTCCAAGTCTTTGAGCTTGAAAACACGCACGAGGAGGCTTCTTCTTTATCTCCTTTGTCTTCATCACCGGCGAAACCATCCTCTCGTCTCGTTATGAACGCAAAAGGAAAATGTGAACACGACCACGCGATGAAATGTGGGACCTTTGCCGGGTCAGACGCGATTGAACGCGAGTTTATCGCGGGAGATTTTTTTGGTCAACTTCTCTGTTGGGATGTGGAATACTTGACCAAACCAACGCGAGTGGTAAAAAACGCGCACGAATCAATCATCAATTGCATAGATGGATGCTATAATCAACACTCGAAAGTGATCATCACAGGAAGTCGAGATGGGTCTGTGAAAGTATGGGACTTCAGACGGAAACAATCTGATCCCGTCGTGAATTTTGCGCCGTCCGCCACCACGAAGGTCTCGCCAGAGTGCTGGTCTGTAAATGTAGGCAATGCCAAGAACGATAGCGAACCGATGATTTTAGCAGGATACAGCGACGGTACGGTCAAAATGTTTGACCTTAGAAGAGTGAAGAATAGTGGCGAGTATTCAACGCCGCTGTATTGGGAAACGAATGTTGATCGGGGCGTCTGCGGAGTAGAATTTGACCGGAAAAATATAGAGATGAATAAGTTTGTGGTGACGTGCTTAGAATCGCAGTCAAAAGTATTCGACGCTCGTACGTTTAATCCCAAAAGAGGTGGCTTCTCGAGCTCTGTCGTCACCGAAGTCATGGAAAATGGTCCCACTGTATGGGGCGTAAAGCATTCTCCCTTCAATCGAGAAATTTCTGTATTTCTAGGTGGCGACGGCACTTTATCGGTGCATAAATACGCGTATCCAAAACAAAGACGTTTACAACTGAACGAGGAAGAGTGTGTCGGTAATGCCGGTCAAACGCACCTACTGGTGGAATCAAAAGTATCCACGCAACCCATCAGCGCGTTCGATTGGAACAAAGACAAAGAAGGACTCGCAATTTGCTCGTCTTTTGATTCGAGAATTCGTTTACTTTTCATTACCGGTATGAATAAGCTCTAATTTGTATACATGTATTTCTAAATTACAAGGGATAGTTCAGACCGTCGTCTTCCCCGTCGTCGTTGTCTTGATTGTACGCCTCTCTGTGAGGATTTCTTTGGTCGTACAACCGCTGTTCCAGTTCTTCTCTTTTCATCCTCTCCAGCATCAATTCCTCGATCACTCGTTCGTATTCTTGGGCCGTAATACTTCCTTGTCCTCCTCCTACTCCTCCTACTCCGTTCAAGACTCCGTTTTCGTCTCCAATACCGCCGCCGCCCGATATTTTTCGCACTAAATCTTCAAACTCTCTTCTTACCACGGATGGTAAGTTTTCCAACAATTTCTTCGCCCTTTCTCGGCTCAACACAAGCACTTCACAAAAGCATAAAGCCGTGGCCGAAACTTTCGATTGACCTCCAATCGTACGTCTTCCTAATCCACTCAAAGACGCTTCGCCGATGTAATCTCCCCGGGTCAAAATCACCGCTTCGCCTTTCTTCTCCAATCCTAACTCGTCGCCTTCCCAACACTCGACTTCACCTTCGGAGATGAAGTATAAATTCCTCGCCGTTTCGTTGTATCGAATGAAAACCTCTCCCGGCGCTAAATGTTTCATCTCTAACTGCTTTAATATCGCTACTTTTAAGGAATTCGAACACCCTTTTAACAACTCTCCATTTGTCACGCTCGGATTTATTTTCAGCAAAATTTCTCCTTTCAACGACTTTGGCACTTCCTCTAAAATCGCGTTATCTGCAGTCAGTTTAGAGAAATGGTCTCTGTTTCTTAAATGTTCGTAAAAATCAATTAGATCATTCGATAACTGATCCGGTAACTTTTTCCTTTTGATGAATTCATTCACATGGTCGATTCGACTCTTATACAGCCTCGTTTGTCGGCCAAACGTGTCGTGGTAAATATTCGTCGCCGACGTGAGCGAGAACAAAACGACGACTGCTCCAGTACACGCGAAGAACAACGTCGTCCAGCGTTCTAAATTCGATTCTGGTTTGAAGTTCATATCGATGGTAAACATGACCATAACCGCGTGATACAAGGATAGAGAGTATTCCGTGTATGGATCGCTCATCAATTCGCCATCCCATATCCCTTTCTGTTTGGCGACTTCGAACCAGGCGTGGTCTTCCACCCCGTCTATTTTCACGACGAAGAAGAACACGCAGGCGAACCAGTGCGCGTACACAAACGTTAACAACACATACCCAACGATATCCAACAAAGCGTATCGAATTTGTGGCATTCCGTCCCATCGATTGTAAAACGCTCGGTGAATCCGGTGCACTCGTAACACCGACGCCATCTTCATCAGTTTAAACATACGCAACAGCTTCGTCAACCGTAAAGCGGACACGCTATCCGTCAATGAAGATTCTCTAAAGACTAAATCTAAAGGAATTGAAGATATGACATCAATCGAGAACCAGCTCGTGATGTATCGATCAGATATTCGTTGTCTATCCATGACTAAGTTGTTCCCGGTATCGTAAAATCCAGTGTTGAAATTCACGAATATATCGACGATAAAGACCACGTCTACGACTCGATACATCAACTCGTGAAACGAACTCATTTTAACGTTAAACGCCAAGTGAAAAGGACAGAAAATGGCGTTATATATCACGGCTACGGCTAAGAAAGCGTCCCATATTCTCTTCCCTTGCGCGAGCGGGTGAATAGTCGTTCCTAAATCCACTTTCTTCCTTCGTCCTAAACGAAAAGGGGTGAGAAAAGTTGACGATGATTTCTTAGTATTAGTGTCGTTGTTGTTATTATATTTTCTCCCAACTCCTCGAGGGGAGGAAAGCGACGACTTTGAAGAAGGATGAGAAGGATGGCCTTTCATCTTCTTCTTCGTATTCGTACGCAGAGAGAACGAACGAGTGAAGAAGAAGAAGAAGAAGTGTGGTACAGGATTTGCGGAGTGAGTGAGGGGAGTTTTGTTGCCTTTCGAAAAAAAAAATTGCAAAAGCAAAAAAACTCTTTCGCGAGAAGAAATGAAAAAATTTTCTCATCAATCCTTCGTCTTCTTCTCTTCTTCGTCAAAAAATCGTCGTTTGACCGAAGAGGAATTAAATTCAATCATCATACCGCATCATCATCGAACAGAAGAAGACTTAGAAGAAGAAGAAAGAGGCGAGAATACTTCTAAAACTCTTCTTTCAAAACCGTCGTCGTCCTCTCCAACCTCTCAATCAAATAGTATGTCGAACAAACGAGGAGGTCCGGCGCAACCCCCCTCGTTTCTCCAAGAAGTCGCCTTTCTCGCCGTCTCCGCGTTGTTCAGTTGTTTGGTCCTTTCCTTCGGATTGAAACGTTTAGACCCGAACAGACAAACCTCAAAAGCCGCGGAACAGAGGAAGAAAGAAATCGCCAAACGTTTAGGTCGACCTAAGTTAGTCACGAACGTTTACGAAGACGCGATCGCGGCTGACGTGGCGAACCCGGACCATATTAACGTCACGTTCAACTCCATCGGTGGATTAGAAGACACGAAAGAAGCGCTGCAGGAACTGGTGATATTACCATTAGTGCGGCCGGAGTTGTTCTCGAAATCGAATTTGTTGAAACCAGCGAAAGGAGTGTTGTTATACGGACCTCCCGGGACCGGGAAGACGCTGCTAGCGAAAGCGTTGGCGAAAGAGTCGCAGGCGTGCTTCATCAACGTGCGAACGAGCACGTTGCAATCGAAGTGGTTCGGCGACGCGCAGAAACTCGTCACCGCGGTCTTTACTTTAGCGTGGAAGTTACAGCCGTCGATCATCTTCATCGACGAGATTGATTCTTTTCTGGGAACCAGGAAAAACAGCGAACACGAAGCGGTGACGCAAATGAAGACGGAGTTCATGACGTTGTGGGACGGTTTCAACACCGACTCGAACGCGCGAGTGATGGTGTTGGCGGCGACGAATCGCCCGTGGGACGTGGACGAAGCTATTTTGAGACGGTTGCCGCGGTCGTTCGAGGTTGGTTTACCGAATAAAGAGCAGAGGGCGAAGATATTAGGCGTCACCTTGCAACACGAGAAGTTAGAGAAGGGATTCTTTTTGAACGAAATGAACGCGCCTATTTGGCAAATTGCGGAAAGAACGAAAGGATATTCTGGATCTGATTTACAAGAATTGTGCAAACAAGCTGCGTATGGACCTGTGAGAGATTTGCTGAGAAGCGAAACGAGAGGAGAGAATACCGGAGGTGGGTGCAGAGCGCTGATGATGAAAGATTTCGATGAGATTTTGAAAACGTCGAATACGAGCGCTCAAGCCGCGAGCAGTTACCAGTACGCAGACGAGATGAGGAAGAATACTAGAAGCGCGAACGCGCGAGAAGGGTACCAAGACCCAGAGGAGATAGAAAAAGCACAATTGATGATGCAACAGATGATGGCGGGTTTATTCCAAGCCGCTCAAAACGAATCTTCTCGATCCGGTTCGCCCTCCTCCCAGCCGAAAGAGCTCGACTAAGAAGGGGGACGTCGCGACTCTTGCAGTTGCATGCAACAAAAAACATTTTTAGTCCAAACATTCTAGAATTGCAAGAACCAATACCTACGCGTTGAAAACAATAACAAACCAACTCACGATAGACGAGTGAACACATTGAACCCGTTTTTGCGCGTGTGAAAGCGTTGAAGGGCGCCCTTCTCTTTCTTTCTCTTTCTCGTTTGTTTTCCGCTTTAAATTCTGCAAAATAAGCATATTCAATTTTAAACAATTGTGAGGATATATTCCCGTAAATAATAGTGAATTACGTATCAATATTTATTTTATCGTGATGATTGATTAGGAATGCTCAGGTTTCAAAGTTCCTGGTCTAAAAATAAAATAATTTAATAATTTAATTACATAAATAATTTCAATTCAATTCATTTCCCAAAATAAATCGAATTTTTCGAAATCATTGAAGAGATATGTATTATAAATAATATTAGTATACCAAGTATACCAACTATAAAGTAAATTAATTATTATAATCTTTCTGAAGATATTTGGATTTTTTATTTTTTCAAGAAAAACATTTTTAATCCATTTGGAATATTGAATGTTTGTATTTTCAAGTTCTATTCATTCAGTGCGATCAAATATTGATCAATATAATATTTTTTAGAATGGGAATTAATTAATATTCTTGTTGTCGTGCAATTTTTAAGAATTTGTATTAATTAAATTTTCAGAAGGCCTCTCGCTTCATAAATTTGGGAAGAGAGAGGAAGGAGAAGAAAGACAAGACCATACGATGGCGACTTCTTCTTCTTCCGCCCCTTCGGAAAGGGTCTACCGGAGCTGCGACGTGTCTACGAGCGTGACAATAGATGTTTCGGGCTTGCACGGAAAATTTGCCGCAAGTGAAGGAGAGAAGAAAGAAGTTCTCGTTGGAGTTCGAATTCTTTCTTCCTCCGCAACTAACTCAAACTCCAACAATCAAGAAAACTTTACGGAGCTGACAACGTCTACCTCCACGAGAACCTCCTTATACCAAAACGGCTGCGCTATTTTCCAAGAGACGATTGGATTCCCTATGAAAGTGAACGATTTGCCCTCGGATTCAGTCTTGGAGTTATCTTTAGTTGACTGTAATCACCATAACCAGAAGAGCAGGACACATCCTCGTATTGGTGAAAAACAACCAAACAGAGGAGCCGGAGGAGGAACGCGCACGAGGAACAAGAACAACGAACGAGATTTATCCGTAATAGGTTACGCGTGCATTAGATTATTCGATGAAGCAACAGAAAAGCTCGTCCAAGGGCAGAAACGGCTGCCTTTACAGTTCTCTTCTTCTTCTTCTTCTTCTTCTTCTTCGAGCAGAACGAGCGAGCTGTTCAACGCTGGGGGCGAGACGAATACCAACACCTCCTCTTCACCTCTGGAGGAATCTACCACGGAAAAAGAACTCATCGTATTCACAGAAGAACTCGAGCGATTCGAGGAAATGCTTTCGAAGTACGAGCGAGGCGAAGTGCCGCACGTTTCTTGGCTCGACAAGATGACATTTGCGAGAATACAGGAAATGCGCAAGGCGAGACTGGAAGAGTTGGAGGAGATGAGCGGTTACGTCGAACTTCACGTGGAATTCCCAACGTACGCGCTACCTATCATTTTTAGCGAAGAAATAGTATCCGATAGTGTGAATAAATCCAGGAAGAAGAATTGGGAAAGCCTCGTGTGGCTCATCGACGAAGAGATAGCCATCGAGACCCAAAATCCCTCTGAGATCATGCACTATGAGTTGACGAGAAGTCACGGAAGAGAAGTAGTCGATAAAGATTTGAAACCAAACGCAGAAGAGAAGGCTCGATTAGCCATCGCCATGTCCTCTCCGATTACGAGGAAAATGGATATGGACACCCAAAACTTGCTCTGGAAGTTTCGATACTCGCTGAGCTCTGATCCGCGAGCGCTCACAAAGTTTCTCAAAAGCGTCGATTGGAACGATAAAGACGAAACGAAAGCAGCGATTGGTTTGATGCATCAGTGGACACCCATCGGTCCTGCAGCTGCTTTAGAATTGCTTACACCGCATTTCAAAAATATCGACGTCCGAAGCTATGCTGTGGGTGTTTTATCGCGAGCAGAGGACGATGAGATTCTGGTCTATTTGCTCCAGCTCGTCCAAGCGTTGCGGTATGAACCTTCGGATGATTCCGTCTTGTCTAGATTTCTCATCTCCCGAGCGCTTAAAAACGAAGTTTTGGCGAGTTTTTTGTACTGGTTCCTAGTCGTTGGTTTTGAAAACCCGAGCTTTGAGCGACGCGCCATGGCGACTCATCAGATGTTTGAGCAAGCATGTCACGACCTCGGACCGAAAGGGACGCAACAGTGGATAGCGCTGAAACGACAGGGCGTGTTGATTGAACGCTTAACTTCAATCACCGTTGACATTTTGAACTTAAGAGGCGCAAGGAAGGTTGAAAGACTCCGGGCTATTCTGAACGGGCAAGGCATAGGAACAGAGTTGACATATTTCACGCACAACATACCGCACTTGTTGGATCCTTTAATCAGTTTAACTGGAATCAACTCCGAGGAAAGTTTCGTGTTTAAGAGTGCCTTGAGCCCACTGAAACTCGCGTTTCGAGACATCAATGATGAAACCCAAAACGTCATATTTAAAAGAGGCGACGATTGTAGACAAGATCAATTGTGCGTGCAGTTGATTCAGCTCATTGACAAGTTATGGAAGCGAGAAAATTTGGATTTGCGACTGACCACGTATCGCGTCTTGGCCACTTCCACCGAAATTGGTTTGATTGAATTCGTGAAATCTTCTGCTATAGCTGACATTTTGAAGGAGCACGACAGTCTCCGCGCGTACATTGCTATTCACAATCCGGATTCGAAAGGACCGGGAGGGTGCACCATGCAGTCAATGCAAAATTTTGTTAAATCGTGCGCGGGATATTCAGTCATCACGTATTTACTCGGTGTTGGTGACAGACACTTGGATAATTTGATGCTCACGAAAGACGGAAAGCTCTTTCACATCGATTTTGGATACATGATGGGCAGAGATCCGAAGATTTCTCCCCCGAGTATAAAAATCAGTAAAGAAATGGTAGACTGTTTGGGGGAGTTCATGGACGATTACAAACGGTATTGCGTCGAGGCGTACAACTTGTTGAGAAAGCCGCACTGCGTGACGTTGATTTTGAACTTGTTCGAATTGATGGCCGATTCGGATTTACCGGATTTACGAGGCGATGCCGGCGCGAAGTTGGAGGCAAAGTTTGCAATTGACTTGGACGACGAAGCCGCCGGGACACACTTCATACAAGAGATTCAACGAAGTATGAATGCGTTATTTGATCCTTTGTTTGAGCGAATACACGCGGTAGCGCAGAGAATGCGCTAACAAGATTAAATAGTAGAGTATAAATAGTTTGCAGGAAGCATTTAGTAGCATAAGATATAATACACACAACAAAACAACAAAGCATATGGGCCACGACGACAAATTATTCATCCTGGTTGGTGTTATTCGGTTTACGCGTCAAACTCTCCGCGTTGAACGTCATTTCCGATTGCGCTCTTTCCACCCAGTTCATAGCCGCAATCGAACCTTCTCTCGACTGTAACAACGCCTCTAATTCGCGGTATGATGGTCTCTCCTCAAACGGCGGCAACGGTTCGACTTGCCCAGTTTGCTGATTTAGAACAAACATTTGCCACGGCCCGCCAAAGACTTTCTGCAGTCGAAACGTCTCGCCTTGAATTCTTTGTTCTTTCAAGAAATACGCAATCTCAAATTCTTTCACAAACTTTTCGTTCTTCTCTCTCCATGGGCCGAAACCGAAATCGTTCAATATGTTCCCGTTCAGCACCCACTGCGGGTTGATGAGCATGTTCGCTCCCTTGGCATCTTTTGTTATTTGTTTCAAGTCTGAAAGAACCTCCGCGGTTGGAAAGGTCGTGCAAACGTCATCGCCGCTGGTTACTTTAACCACCGCATCGGCGTCGTCGATGACTTTTTTCGCCACCGTCTTCTCTCCGCTCACCGCTTTCATAAGCGCTTCGACCATAGGACTCATACTCTGATACTGTTGCCGAATTCCTCCTGGCCAGTCGTCTAAATCCGTCGCTCCAATCAAAGGAATATCAAAAGTCACCTCCAAATTCTTCTTCCCGCTTTCCAAGGCTTTTTTCACCGATTTCGCGGCCAACTCAACCTGTTGCGACGTGCTCTTGGGAAGTTCTTCTAACTTTTGTTGTTGTTTTTCCGTCCCCGTTTCCGTCGTCGTCGTCGAGGTGGATGACGACGACACCGTGATGAGATTTCTTCTTCTTCTTCTCCCGTGTTGTCGTCTCGCGAAAGAAGAGGAAGAAGAAGAAGAAGAAGAAGAAGAAACGAGTAATCGTTGTTGACTGCTGCTGGTACTCGCGAGGCTCCTCGTTGAAAAATCACGCGTCGTCTGAATCGTCGTCGTCGTCATCGTGCGCGTTTTTGGTCGTGAATGATTGATCACTCGAGAGATGAGCTCTTTTTGAAGTTCTCTTTGTGGTACTCAAATTTGCTCTTAAATTTTCTCTTAATTCTTCTTTTGCGCACAAAAACGACGTGTTTTGAAGAAGTGAATACTTTTTGATCGATGCACATTTGCAACGGATGCTGGGCGGAGATTGAGGACCACGCGTACATCACTCGATGTGGACATCAGTTCTGTGCGTCGCCCTTTCTCTTCTTCTATGCATCCTCTTTTATACCATACTGTGGACACGCGGTGCTAAAGTTTTTTTGTTTGTCGTCTCTCGTTTTGTCGTCCGTCGTTCTCTCTTCTTCTTCTTCTTACGCATATTTTATTAAACCGCGACGCTTTCTATTCGCGCGCAAACAACAGGTGAAGAGGACATACAGAGAGTGTTGAGTTCAGGCGAGTGCCCAATCTGTCAAAAAGCAGTGCTCGAACGACACGTGAAGCAAACGCCGCTCGTCTTGGAAGAGGAGAAAGTTCAGGTACAAAACGTGTTTGTTTTTCTTCTTAGTCTTCTTTGTCTTTGTCTTCTTCAAAATACTCACGCTAATACTAATACTAATAAATAGGTTGCGTTGAGAGGATTCAACACGGACAGTATCTTCACCGCGGCGTACCACGCGCAACAATTTGCAAACAATCAACTGGAAATGGCGTACGCAGCCATACAAGAACGAGGGCAAAGAGAATTCGAGAAGAAGTACGCAAAGGCGCGCACGAAGCTGGAAGACGTCCACGCGGCGTATTCGAAAGAGAGGGCGAGGAGGCAGGAGATGATGAAAGCTTTGAACGCTTCAAAGACGAAACAGAAGGAAATCTATCGAAAGTACGAGCAAGTGTGTGGCCAGAAACGCAGGTTGGAACAGATGTACAGCGAATTGAGAAGAAGCCACGGCGTGGGCGGCGCGAACGCAATCCACAAGCGAAGCTTCTCGAACGAAGAGTTACGAGGAGCCGACGGTGGACCGCACTTGTTGGACGAAGACCCGTTCGGCGATACTCCGATGCGCGATTCTGGAGGAAGACGAGAAAGTATGGGCAATCCGGTTCGCCGCTCCTTACGGACGCACTCGCCGGTACCAATGCGATCGTTGGACTCGTTGAACGACTCACACGGAGAAGTCACGACGAAAGCTATGGAAGCACCAGCTCCACCGGTAATGAATACCAACAAAATACCATCCTTTGGGCAAAACAACAACAACAACAACAACAACAATAATAACAACAACATCGACAGAAGACGCTCGAGTTTTGGTATAAACGCGACGAACAAAGGCGGTGGTTTTGCCCCAGGTTTGGCGTTCGGGAGCAAACCGCGCAGTATAACAAAGTCGCCGCGAACCCGTTCGCTTCCAAACGATTTTAATCACCACATTATCCCGACGACAATAACTTAAGTATGTTAATGCTTAATACGATATATTCAACTAGATTTTAGCGAGAGAGAGAGAAACACAAACACATTTTCTAATATACACATACACATAATCGAAGATACACTCGATACTTTATTGGCGATTATTATTACTAAGATGCTAGGACATTTTTTCTTCTCAAAGGAACGATTGAATTGCTTGATTAAGTGCGGATAAAGCGCCACCACCTATTCCATATACAGCCATCGCTCGAGGACCGTTCATGCTCTTATACAAAACACCAGCGCCGGCTCCAGCAAAAACGCTACACGCCGGATCAAATCTGTGTTCCGTGTAAATCATCGACGCCGATTCTAAACCGGCGTAAAACAATCCTACCGCACCCCACGCGTTTCCGAACGTCCTCCCTCTGTACGACACTGCGTTCAGCACTCTGTTCACTTTTAACTTTGTCGTATCGATTCCAATTGATTCTCTAGGCGTTTGCAATCCTTTATACAAACCTATTCCTCCTCCGGCGACCGAGCCGCCGAGGTACCCCAGACCTGTCAAATACGTCAAGTTTTCGCTCCATGATCTCGTTCGCATCTGCCTTTCTTCGTCGAATAAGTACTCTGGAGTCGTGCTTATGGAGTATAACTTTTGCGACATCCCCGGGTCGAACGGCCCGCCCAACCCAGTATACGGGTTATACGGCATCGAAGAACCGCCGCCGCCCGTATTTGCTAAGGAGGCGGACGACGTCGTTCCAAATCCGCCGCTCAAATCGGCCGGCGTCTGCGCCGTGGATGATGTGCTCGGCGCGGGAACAATTTCATCCAACTGTTCCGATGCTCGACCGCTCGAACTGCTCGCTTGTTCTTTCTTCCCTCGGATGCCTAATAAATCTCTCAATCCCATGTTGTCTGCCGCGCGTTTTCGTGTGCTGATGATAATTTAATTCGATCGCCGTCAAACAAAATCCCTTCTTCTTCTTCTCAGATGACGAATCGTTTTGTAGTCGCGAGAGAGGCTCTTATTCCTTTTATTTCGTCGCGAGGCCGAAGAGTAGTATTTCTCTGTTTGTTGTTGTTAGTAATAATACTACGTGTCGTATAGTACGGACAGACACGTACGTGTGTGTGTGTGTGTGCGCGATTATTTTATTCTCCCAACCAAAGTTGTGCAGAAGAGTGAAGGCCAAAAACGAGGGCTCTCTTTCTCTCTCTCTGCGCTCTGCTTTTTCTCTCTCTCTGCTTTTTCTGCTTTTCTCTCTCCCAACACACGTCCTATTTTTTCCCATAATAATATAGAACGAGAAGAAGAATAGTAATAATATTACACATACAGATAGAAATATATTCAAACACGACCGAAAAGATGATGGCGACCACGACGACGAGTGCTCGGACGCGGCTCACTCTGACGACGACGCGTTCGATGAAGATGAGAATGACCCAAGCCATCAGGAAGAGTAAAAAAACGTTTGCCCCCTCTAGGAGGAGTCGACGGCGAAAAGAAGATGAGAACTTCACCACCCCACGAGCAGGTGGTTTGAACTCGGAGAAACTCTCCAACAACGACTATCCAATCGGAGAAGTCGTGTTAGGCATCGAGCTGAGAGGTCACGGGGCGAAAGGGGCTATCATCGATACCGCGAACGCAGATTTTATGCGACCAGGAGTTGAAGTTGATTTAGAGGAGTTGAAGGAAGAAGCGGTGGAAGAGGCGCTGTCGAAAATTGCGACCCATTACAATTGGGGAGGTACAGTTGGCGTGAGCTACACGAGAGCGGTTATGCGAGCGTGCGGGAACCGCGATATTAACAAACACATAGTGAAGATGTTTCCAAAATCAAAAGGCAAAGTCGGGTCGATGATACACACCGAAGCCGCGGCGTACGCGCAAATGTATTACGGGCCAGGCCGAGACGTCGATGGTGTGGTATTAGTAGTCACGATTGGTAGAGGCTTCGGGACTGTGGTATACAATCACGGGCAGAAAGTGAGAAACATGAACATGACAAACTTCACGTGGACGTACGAAGGAGAATTAAAAAAGTTACAACAGAAGTTTAATTGGGAAGGTATCGCACCAGGATTTCAAGATGACAAAGACGAGGAGGAGAAGGAGAAAATAATGCAGTGCATCGATAACTTTGGCTTGCAAGGAAGTTGGGAGATGTCGTTCGATGACGTTGAAAAGTGTGATATCGGGCCGAAAACGAGGGAAAAGTTGGACGAATTTTTAGCGTGGGGCACATTAGTCGACGAGTATCTTCAAAAAGTTACCTCGCACGTGCAACCCGAGCGAGTAATTCTTTTGACGACTGGACACGCGAGCACACTACCAACAAAGTTACTCTTCAAGTTATTTGCGCCAGGCATAGCTTCCGCCGGTGTGAATCCCACGGAGGCTTTGCTCATCTCAGAATCCCCGTCTTCTATTGTCAAAGGTGCCGCGTTAGGCGCGATGCTGGAGCTTTCCAACAAAGCTACAGTTGAGATTCTTAGAGCTGCGATTTGCAAAGATATCACCGGTGCGCCTGAACCGAGAATTTTGACCGACGAAGACATGCAATATGTATTTAAAAAATTAGATAGAAACAAGGACAGCCAATTAGACGCAGAAGATATCCTTCGCGGTGCCGCTTTGTACGATGTAGTACTTTCGGAAGTAGAAGCAAACACCGTGTTGCGAAGTTTTGCGGGAACGTCAGCTGCTCGAAATCAAACCGCCTCGTTTGACGATTTCGAGCGTTGGTGGGTAAAAACAGTCAAGAAGTCCGTGGTCAAACACGTGCAGAGTCAAGAAGAACTCGAGACACATTTGCAGGAGAAAAGTTCAGCAAACGAGAATCCGGTCATTGTTTTGCAGTGTGGATACTCGTATTGCAGACCGTGCATAAAATTTGAACACTCGTACGAATCCGTGGCGAAAGACCCTCGGTTTAAGAATATCAAATTCTTAAAAGTTGTCGGCGACTCTTCGCCCGCGCTTTCGCATTTGACTCACGAGCTCGAAGTAGAAAACACGCCGGATTTCCGTATATTTCGAGGGGACAAAGTGGTGCAAAAGTTTACCGGAGCTAACAGAAAGAAACTCGAAGACAACCTCATCGCTGTTCTAGAGAGCAAAGACATCAACCAAATCCCAGGGATTATAATCAAATAGTTTGCGAATTAAGCCTATGAAAGTCAGATGCCTGCCGCATGTAAGTAATCTATTTATTTTAACTACAGTACTTCTGCTGCTATTACATGCTACTATCAATCCTACATTCTATCATAAATACTGTGCGCGACTATTTCTTCATATCCCTGTTTTTTACGCTCGAAGAAGAATGGAACCAAGCATTGTCTTTGATTTCCTTCTCCCAATTCGCACTTCCGTCCAACACAGCGTCAAGTTTGGTGCATACGCCATCTTCGACACAACTGATTCCTAATTTTTCATACTTAAGCTTGGAAGGATGCCAAACGCACACTGAATTTTCCCCAACATAATTTACGAACGATTTCCAAGAAACGTTTTGATCCAAGTCGACGTAAGCAAAACGCAACAGGCGTTCAGACTCAAATTTTTTAGCGAGCGCTTGTAAGCCCTGTATTTGCTCCACAACCGGTCCTTTGTCACGACTGTTTATGAATTGAAGCACGACGTAAACGCTCTTTGTGAGTGCCGTGGTCCTTTCAGAGAATTCGCTCAGGTTCATGACGATATCATTAGCATCGAGTGCATTGGATGTCGAAGTATCCACAGTATCAGCAGATGGAACGTTTTGTGCGCCCCTTGCAAACTTTCTGTTACGCAAAAATCGAAATAGGGATATCTGAAGAACAAACATGAAAATAATCGGAAAGAGACCAATCTCTACCATCACGATAACAGATTCTTCCAAGACTCGAGCAACAGTCTGCAAAATGTCCATTCTGAACTGTTCAAGTTGCGTTTTCAAACCAAGGCGTTCCTGTATCAAAAGCGCTTTCGATACCTCGTCTTGGAGAGAACGACTTGTTTCATCGGCGTTGAACAGTTCCCCAATCCATTCGTAAACTTCTTCGATATCTACAGCATTACCCTTGAATAGAACATTACTCATCTTACCGGGTTTGTCGGAAATGAATCGCAGCGCTCTCAACTCTGCGTTCGAGGATCCCCTTTTGAAGGAATACGCTTGACACGCCCTCTTTTGTTTGGCGCAATCTATCCGTGCGAAAACAATCTCATCGTTTTCTAAAGCAGCGGATAAACTTATTTTCATTGCATTAAGTCCTTCTTCGTTACTCTCATCTCTTTCTTTTTGTAAATCCTTCTTGATGCTACTCAAAGTGTGCTTAAGAGACTCAGTCGCTTCCCCATCATCACCTAGGAGGAGCACACAAAGTCGAGTCAATCCGCCAGATTTGCAACGTATATCGTCCATACTACGTGACATAATCTCCGGAATGAGTTGGAAATGATGCTCGGTAAATAAGCGCTTCAAGCTCTCCTTTCCAGAAACGCCGTGTTTCACGATGACTTCGTTCGATTCGGATTTCAGAACGACCACTGCTGGAGCTGATTCAACCCCGTATATCTGTTTCCACTTTCCTTGATCTCTTTCCGTGTGATGAATTCTGACCACATGAACATCATTCGAATACTCCGTGGCGAGTTTACGCAAGGTTGGGCTCGGCGTCGTGGCGCGAGGTGAAAAAATGATAAACTTAACTTTGTCGTTCTTTGGCGTTTTCTTGTTCTCGTCCTCAATATTTCCCCTAATCGTCACAGGAGCAAAGTTCTGCTCCAGCTCTTCCGACGCAACACTCGGAACCTCTTTCAATCGCAACAGCTTATCCATCACGAACGATCCTAAATCGTCCGCTTTCATTTCGCCTCGATATCTTTGCGCGCACCAAAAGTTGTTGCATCCTTGCGCGAAACCAACAACTGCGGGTAACTTGGTAAACGCAATCGGTTCGTTGGACATGAAGTACTTCGGGGCAACTTTCACGGCGAGCCGTCGATAGAGCTTTTGGTTTACTCTTCCAAACTTTGCAAAACCATCGAGAGCTCTGGAAGCCTGCTCCCAACTCGATGACGCTCTTTGCGACGGTTCCGAAGCATCGTCATAGACTTCGATAAGCCAACTATTCCCGCCGACGGCGCCGGCGTTATTGTCCTTGCTGTTCCTCCTTCGGTTAAACACGATGGACTCGAACGCGCTTAAACTCGTAAAATCGAACGTTTCTGAATCAATCGAATCAATCGTCTGTTCTTCAGAATCCCACCCACCTCTTTTCATTCGCGAAGACGACGAGGAGGAGGACGAACCTTTCTTTTTCGTGAAGCGCTGGTATCCGCCTGTTTTCTCTCCTTCCTCCTTCTCTTTCCTTTTCTCGTCTCGTTCCAAATCTTTCAAGTTTGCGTACCCGGTTACGTCGTAATTCCTCCTCTTCTCCGGATCAATCAACGTCTTATACGCCATTTGAATGCTCATAAACTTTTGTTCTATCTTTTCTTTTTCTTCATCATCGTTAATCGTGTGTTGTTTATCCGGGTGAAACCGTAAGGACAGTTTTCTGTAACTTCTTTTGATGGCGGAAGCGTCGGCGGTTTTGTCCACCCCTAAAATAGCGTACGGGTTCAAGTCTTTCTCTCCGGAGCTAAAATAAGAGAAGAAGGAGAGAAAGAAGAAGAGAAAGAAGAAGCGAGGAGGGAGAGAAGCGCGGCGAGAGGATGCTACCGCTCTCATCATCATCATCGCGTTCTGTTTTTCGGCGCGAGGAGTACGAGTTAAGTGTACACACAGTCGTGCTCTCTTTTTTTTGTTCTTCCCCGGGGTCTCTTTTTGTGGGAGCGATTTCGAATTTTTAGGTTTCAGAGATGGTCCTTCTCTTTCTTTCCCCATTCTTTCATCACTTCCACTTCTTGTTGCACTACACCTCTCTCTCTCTCTCTCTCTCTCATATATCTGAGTAGAAGAACAACGAAAACAACAAGAAGAACAAAAACATCGCACACACACAAAGGATGGGGATTCGTCGCCCGATGAGCCAATCCTCGCTGACATCACCGTCCATAACGTTCATATTAGTCTTCTGTTCTGGACTCTATTTAGGAGCTTTACTCCCGAACGAAAACTGGCGACCGAAACCATTTATAAGTAAAGATAGTCCGAGATATGGAGGGCAAATGTTACGCGCGAGCTTTATGACGTCGAGCAGCGAAAGCCAGGCGATTATACCGGGAGCGGCAACCGATTGGGTGGAGAGTAGAAGTGGGAATAGTGATAAGAGGAATAGGAATGGGAATAGGAATAGCAATGGAGGAGGGGGAGGAGGAGGAGGTGGTGGTGGTGAAGAAGATAACGAGAGCGATAGTAGTGACTGTTCCAAGAAGAAAAGCGCGTCGGAACTTCTCAGTTCTTTCGGTGAGAGTGGATTAGGACAACTCGCCTCGCCATCGATTAGCAAAGAAGACGCGTTGGCGAAAATCGACGCGTTGCAACGAGCGCGAACGCACCTGGCGAAAGAAAAGGCAAACTTAGAAGGTGAGCGGAACGCGCTGAATAAAGTTGTGAAAGAAGCACAAAGAAGCGCAGACCAGTGCTTGAAAGACTTGAAGAAGAAGAAAGGAGGACACTGATGAATTCAGTGTTTGATGATACGTATCCCGTCTCCCTCGTTCTAATATACTATATTATTACATCTCTAGCGTAGCGCTCTAAATATACTCCTAAAATTCAAACTATTTATTCGTCTTCGTCCATTTCGCCGACGTACTCGGCGATTTCATCGAGATCGATACCGTCATGTACGGTAAAATCGTCACTCAATTGGACCCGAGCAGTATCGTTACTCTTATTCTTTTGCACCAACTTACCCCGGCGGCCTCGCAACTTCCCGGCGAGAACGACCACACGACCACCCGGTTTCTTCGGGACGCACGTTTCTAAATAAGATTGACGAACGTTCGATACCAGCGGCAAAGTTCTACCGTTATCTCCATCGATTTGCACAGTGCACTCCTTGGGCGTTGGAATATCTACAATTGTTCCTTTCTTCAGATAGTATATCCCGCCAGAGAAAGATTTGGAGACGATTCGAACGCGAACGGATGGATAGAGCCACGGATCATCATCATTATCATCATCCTCTTCTTCCGATTCTTCTTCCTCCCGCGCCTTCTTACTCTTCTTACTACCCGCATCGTCGCTGCTCTTTCGTTTCTTATCTCCTTGAGAATCGGGAGCGTTTACCATCTCGTCTAATTCGGAGCATCGCAACGTAATGACGCCCGAGGAATCAAGTTCAAACTGCGCTTTCCCGTCTGCTTTCTGAATTTTCAGCACTCGACCAGTTAACCCTTCGTGCTTCCCTTTTGCCACGTACATGCGCTTCCCTTCTTTCACCCCCAACTCTTCTTTCTTTACGAGCTTTTCGTCGATAGATTTTACGTTCCTCATCCCAGGCGCTCGAGACGCGTTTGGATCTCTCACTAATATTTCCGTCTTTTCCTCTCTCGTTTCGCCCGGTTTCCGTATCTTCTTATCGTTGTTGTTGTTATTCTTCCTCAGAGTTGCACCTGGTACATCCATAGTATCCGCTCCTAATCCTAACCTCCCCATCCTCGGCACAAATTCTACAGGATCTGCTCTTCCGCTCTTCGCGTTCCTTCCAACCCCTTCGCCTTCTTTCCAACCCATCCCGCGTAACATTGCTGCACCAAAATCCTCAATCGGCATCGACTCGTACGCCTCAATTGACGCTTGCTCCGGTAAATCCTCAACGTCCTCTTTGAAAGCATCCAATTCTTTATCCGCTAAACTCTTTCCGATGAACGACTCGTTCTTATTCTTGTCTTGCTCTTTCTTCTTGTTCTCGTACCGCGCTTTCGCTTCGTCGTCTTTCGGTGCCATCCTCGTTAACCCATACGTGGTTTTGTTGCCCTGCGCGGTTTCGCCTCCGATCGTTTCTGATACCTCGAATCGTTTGTCGTCGTCTATTTTCTCGCTTTCCGTTGGAAGAAAACTTGGTGCCTGTGATATTATTATTATTATTACGAAGAGGGGGGAGGTGAGCATACGAACTGATTAAAATACATTCCCCTATTCGAGAATAAAAACAAACGAATCGAGAAGACAGACGATACAGATGCGTCTGAAAATACACAACACGCGCGCACCTTTCTTTGCCTCCCGGTCCCAACTTCAAAAGTATTCCTCATCGCCGGAATACTCTTCTTCTCTTCTCCTTTTTTCTGTTCTTCTTTCAAATGCACCCGGTCTTTCCCGACCGCTAAAACCGCCTCTCTTTTTTCACCGTCCTTTTCTTCCTCCTCTTCTTGGACGTTGATTTTCTTCTTCTTTTTGGTCCCTTTAATCCCTCCGGAGAAGCCTGCGAAAGATGATGATGCCATCTTTCGGTCCTTTCTTCTCTTTTTCTCTCAACAATACTCTTTGATGATGACGACGATGATGTGTGTGTGTGTGTGTGTGTGTGTTTGATGAGAGAGCGCTTAATAATACGTTTAATAAATAAAATAGGGGATTGGATGAGTTCTGATGAGTTCTTTACCTCAAAAGTCCCTTCATCACTCATGAGCTCTTCTTTATTTTTAAAAAGACGTCGTCAAAATAAAATCATCACAAACAGAAAAGAAGAAGAAGAAGAAGTTTAAGAAGATATGAACAAACTCAACGCGGGCCAGAAGAAAGGGGTTCAGGAATTCGTTGCGGTCACTCGGACGACCAACACGAACGCGATAAAATATCTGAAGAAGTTCGCGTGGAACTTACAAGCGGCGGTGACGGACTTTTTGGAACATCCACCAAAATCGACTGCCTCGTCGTCAAGTGGTGGTGGTGCGTTTTCGGAATCGACTTTGGAAACGTTTTTCCAGAAGTACCAAGCGGAGGAGACGAAGAAAGAAACGGCCACGGATAAGAGAGAAATCGATGCGGAAGGAATCATGCGGTTCTTCGACGATTTAGGCATCAATCCGGAGTCGGATTTGGTCACTTTAGTTTTAGCGAATAAGATGAACGCGCAAGAGATGGGGAAGTTTACGCACGAGGAGTTTACGAGAGGGATGAGACAACTCCAGTGCGATTCGATGGTAAAGTTGAAGAAGAAAATACCGGCGATGAGGCAGGAATTGGTAGACTCGTACGCGTTTAAAGCGGTGTACGAATACGCGTTCAGATTCTCAAAGGAGGAAAATCAAAAGGCGTTGAATTTGGACACGGCGTGCGCAATGTGGGAACTTTTGTTGAAAGATAAGTGGTCGTTGTTGGATAAGTGGTGCGATTTCTTGAACCGAGAGCATAAGAAGGCGATTTCGGGGGATACCTGGAATCAAATTTTGGATTTTTCGAGGGCGTACAACTCTAGTTTGTTCGGGTACGATGCGGAAGGGAAGGACGCGGCGTGGCCTGTTTTAATCGACGAGTTTGTCGAGGGGCAGCTCGAGAAGTTAAAAGAAGGGATGAAATGAGAAAAGAAGAAGGAAGGAAAAGGTACGAGTGATAGAGGAGGTGCAAGAAATAGCTGATACAGTAGCATTATAATTAGGATACACACACGCGAATAAAATGTCATTAAAAAGAGGATACACAAAAGATACAATACAAATAATTATACAGAAGCTCTTCTTTTTCGCGTATATGCAGTATATGTTACAACTTTAAGTTTTTCTCTATTTTTATTCTACGTATATACAACATAACGTTACTTTCGACGTCTTAATTCGTCGTCCTTTCGATACGAAGCTGGCATTTTATCTCTTCTTTCCTTGATATCTGTTTCTGAAGCTGGTTCTGAGGACATTTCCCCTGGCTGGGTCGAGATGGAAATCGTATCGTCCTCGCTCGCTAAAATCGACTCGATGAGTTTATCTTGCCTCTTGTCTCTGCCCCCAATCGTCGCACTCGTCGTCGATTTAATCGTGTTCACGACGTCGTCCATCATCGTTGTCCCTTCTTCCTTACCGGACACAGATTTCATAAACACGATCAACGACGTCATAATCACCGCGAACGTGTTCAAGCAAAACCAGTTGAAACCGACGACTGAAATTGTTGATAGAATCGGATAAAAATACAGCGCTTTCTGCAGAATGTTCATCCGCAAAGAGATTGTCGCTGACGCCGAATAAATCTCCGGCAACATGCCACTTTTCGTCTGACCTCTTGGGAGTAACTTTACCGCAACTCTCGTGAAATCTCTCCTTTCCCGTATCTTTGAAAACACTCTCACGTCAATCGTTTGCTTCTCTTCTACGAATCCCACCAGGTGAAACGGCCAATATGCCAGCGTTTTCATCCACCTCACTAACGGCGATTGATATCTCAAGAGAGTAGGTCGCATAGAATCTAGTATCGTTTCCCCACTCGTAGTTACCAATTCTGCTTTCACTTGAAACATCCCAACCTTTCGATTATATTCCGAATCCGGCACGTCCAACTGCACGTGTACGTCAAACGTGGAATGCGGAGAGACGATCCGTTCTTGAACTTTTCTGGAAAACCAAGGGAGGAAAGCCAACGTTTTCTTCACGATGTTTGTCGTCGTCATCGTTTGCTCTTTCGTTGAATTTTCTATTCCTTTACCACTACCTTCCCAATAGATCGGTTGCTCCACGAACGACGCCATCGCGGTCGGTGTTTTCTCCGCGAAATTGAAGAACAAATCCTCTCGCATTATCGCGGTGCCGGATGGCAAGACCAAATATCTCAACGCGAACGCAAAGAAGATGGAAATGAAGAGGAAGAAAGTGGAGAGAAAAAGAGCGAATATGCTACCTAAAGCCGTTTTCTTGACCAGAGATGCCATTGTGTGTGAAGATGATGTTTGCACAAAAAAGGAAGGAGGAGGGGACGATTTTCTCCCGTAAAAAACCGTTTGTAAAAAGCAAAACAGGAAAACAGGAAATACGGCGTTTAATACGCTCTAAACGCTCAACGCAACGAACAAGGAACAATCACGAGAGCTTTTAAAACAACAATACATTTTTTATTTCTATTAAAATAATAACGTGTACGTATACACACACAAACTCGCACATTACGCTGGCAACTTGCTCGCGGTGATCAACTCCAACTTGCGTTGTAAAAACGCCGATCCGCACAAGAACAAAGTGCACATCCCAAACATCGCCGATAACGGAAATAAAGCGACGTTGTACAGAATTACGCACACGAACAAGTTCAAAGGAATGCGGAAAAAGTTCATCACGGTCGAGCGAACTTCTTCGGGGACGTATTGCGCTCTCATTTTCATCATCGATGGCCAAAAAATACCAACCATAAACTCAAAGACGAGGAACCCACACAATTGCAACTTGCCTTCAAACGTGATTGGTCCTCCTTTATACCCACCCGAGCCTAACTCGAACGTTTTAATAAACACTGGAATAGATAACGAGCACGCGGAGAGTAAAAACACCGATTGCATGTATTTTTCAACTCTTAAATCCGATCTCGCCATCAATCTCGAAGACATGGACGAACCGATCATGCACGCAACCATCATGGTGGCAAAAATCATACCGTGAGGAATATCCTCGCCGTTTGGTGACAACGCCGGCGTCCACAAAAAGACGAACGAGTACATCGACGCTTCAAACAAAGATTGCATAGCACCCAAGTAGAAAATCTTCTTATCGGAGAAAATCGCTTTGTACGCGGTCGAAAAGGACTGCTGTAAGTTTGCGTTCTCGACGACGTCGCCGGTGTTTTCCGACCAAGTGAGAAAAATGACCGCGCCGCCGATGGCCAAAAAGCACGTCGCCGCATCGAACGGTGCCACCGGACCCAAACTCATATCGGTCACTAAATAGTTCGCCACTAACCCGGAAACGATAGAGACCAACCCGTTCCCTAAGAAGATGGCTTTCGAGAATGTTTTATCTAACCACTCCGCTTCGTATCCTCTCTTGAAGTGTTCCGCGACTAACCACGACTCAAACACCGTGAACAGCAAACTCGTCGCAATGCCACCAAAAAACCTCCCGAGCATTAAAACGTAATAATCCGACCAGTGCTTGGTCACGCAACTCGCGATATACGTCGCCACGTACACCAAAGCCGCCGCTTTCCTCCCGTGCTTATCCGCCATAGAACCAACCACGGTGCCGAAGATCATTGAACTCCCAAACCCGGCGATGAAAAGTTTCCCGATATCCCCGGTCGTGTATCCGTAGTGCTGATATAACGCGTACACGTACGGACCTTGCAACCAATCTCCAGCCATCATCAAAGAATACACGAACAAATAGTTATTTCTGAAATTCAAGAAGGACGAAGGCATTTGCGTCTTTTCTTTTTGGGTGAACTTTTGGAACTCCATCAGAGCGCAAAAAACAGCCAGGATGCCAAACTGCGTCCAGTAATACGCTTCCATTTTCTAAGAATGAATAGTAGAATTAAGCAACTTTGGTTATGGATATTTTGAGATTGTTCTTCTTCTTCGGCACGACGAAAAGCACGACGAAAAGAGAGAAGAAGAAGAGAGCTTTAGTAGTAGCTTTCTTTTTTCTGAGGAAAGGACGAATTTTGGGTTTTAGGACGAAGCGCAAAAAGGGAGCAGTGCCCGGAGCAAAAAAGCAGCGTTTTTGAATTAAAAAAAAATCTCGCTTTCTGGGCTTCACAAAAAATCAAATCATCATCACCATGGTGGACGAGATAGAAGACGACTTGGACGCCCTCATCGACGATGAGAACGAGATGGAGACGTACATCGACGAAGACGAGGAAGACATGGCGTTTTTAGCGGAACAAGACTTAGACGATGAAGAAAACGATGAAGAAAACGCAGGAGGTGCAACGCAAAATCCGCCCGGGACTCAAGATTTGGATTGGTTAGAGAACGAAGCAAATGGAGGTGCAACGCAAAATTCAAATAAACGCCCTTCAGATTTCGAAAAGAACAACACTGAAAATGATGATGACGATGATGGTGACGACGATGCCGAAAGAGCGGCAAAGAAGAAGCGTTCGATAAACCCGACGCCGTCTTTAACCGAGGAAGAACTGGCGAAAGAATTGGCGGGGAAGAAACGAAAGCAGCAAGAGTTGGAAAGGAAAGGACGAGAGTTGGAGTTGGAACTTTTGAGATACAAATCCGTGGCAAGAAACGCTCCGCCTTTGTTGACTTCGGCCGAGGCCGTTTCGGCGGGATTTAGAGTCATCAGCGTGACTGATCCGAAAGATTCAACGCATAGAGTGTATTTGAAAGTCGAGGAGCGTCCGTTTGGGGAGTTGGATGGCGATTCGAACGATGAAAATGATGTTTTGTTGAGCGAAAACCAGCTGGCGCGAAAGAAAGGAAAGAGAGGTTACGACCACGCTCGGGCGACGATCAATCGCATTCACTTGTTAAATGAACCCATTAACGACATGTTGATGGAAATTGAAGAGAAGAAATCAGCCGCGTTGGCTGCAAGCTTGGAAGAGCAAGCGAACAGAGAGAACACGATGCCGACGGAGGAAGAGTTGCGAAGCGCAGAGGAAGAAGAGACGATGAGCGTGGAAGACTTCGCTGAGATGCAAAGAAAGAAGATGAGAATTATAGAGCTGAAAGCAAAGATTGCCAGTGCATCGTGGTTGACGAAATATGCGCCGAGAAAGTTTACGGATTTGATTTCCGACGAACGATCGAATAGAGAGTTGTTGAGATGGTTAAAAATGTGGGACAAAATCGTGTTCAACAAAAATACGCCGGATCAAATGATGAATCATTCAATTATTAATCCGTCGGTTATGAAGGCAAGCAACGGCCAGAATAGAAATAACAATTACAACAACAACAGCAGCAAGTATCAACAAAAAACGGAAGAACTTTACGATGCGTCGGGAAGACCGATGAAGAAAATAGCTTTGGTTTCTGGCGGTCCTGGCGCTGGCAAAACTACGCTCGCGCACATCGCAGCGAAACACGCAGGATACAGAGTCGTAGAAATCAACGCTGCGAGTACGCAGAAATCCACCAATGGTCTCGTGGAAGCCGTAAAACAAGCCGTAGAAATGCGCTCGGTGTTGGAATCGATGAAGGGAATCTCCGTTTCAACAAAGAGTGATAGCCAAAATGCAAGGCCAAACTGTTTAGTTATCGATGAAATTGATGCCATATTTGGCGGAAACGAAGGCAAAGGTGCCATGAGTGCTCTTCTGAAACTTGCAAACGGAACTTTAGGCGGCAAGAAGAACTCGAATGGTCCTCTGAATCGTCCGATTATCCTCATTTGCAACGACCTGTATTCGGCAGCATTGCGACAGTTGAGAGATGCATCGAAGCTCGTCAGGCTGCGTCCGCCATTGGCGGCGAGAGTCACCGGTAGATTAAGAGAAATTAGTTCGAAGGAGAAAATTTCATCCGATCCAAGAGCGCTCAGTCAGTTGGCAGAGACGTGTGAATTAGATATTCGCGCGTGTTTGAATCATTTGCAATACAAGTCTCTCGCGAGAGGAAAATTTACCATGGCGGATGCTCCTATTTCCGGAGAAAGTAAAGACATTGGGGCGAAAGCGTTAGAGATGATGCGCGATGTATACAGAGGTAGACATACCTTCATGGAGAAGACGTATCCGGGACCGGCAAAGCATTTCAGCTGGATGTATGATAGACTTGAAACATTTGGAGATGACAATTTATTGTTGGAGTCTACTTTTGAAAATCTTCCCAGCGCGAAGCTTAATGATTCGACGATGGAAATGTTTGCTTTGGCGTCAAATGACATCTCTAACGCAGATGTTTTTAAAAGTTCAAAACTAGCAAACTCGACGGATTATTTCTACGGTCAAATCGCTTCCGTGCACCATCGCGCGAGCGGTTGTAGTACCATGGATTCCATTGAGTTTCCAAAAATCAAAACCGCCGAGAGAGAATTGCAAAGGAAAAGAGAAATAACGAAGGAATGGATGGAGAAAGCGAAGATCGATTCGCGATCTATTTCAATGCGCAATTCTAGTTCGGTTGACGTGTTACCATACGTTCTGACGATAATAGCTCCCGACGTGGGCAGAGCTGCCGGGTATGATTTCATGTCGCAAAATGAGTCGGAGGTGTTGAAACGGGCAGTCGACGTGACGCGTTCAGCCGGTTTGACGTATGCGAAAACATCGTCAAAAGGTTCATTCGATAGAAGTACGTACAGTGCTGGTTTACAGCTGCAACCGGCGATTGACGAACTCGTAAAATACGGATGTGGAGTTCCTGGAATGGTGTCGAAACCAATCTCTGCTAATGGTGCTGCGATACGCATGTCTCGCGAGGAATGGATCGCACAACGAAACGCATTGAACGACGAAAGAGACAAGTTAAGAAACGAAAAGCTCGTCGACCGACGCGAGCTCGGTCCTAACGCCCGAGAATTGGTCGCCCGAGAAGTAACCATGGACGAAATCCGCGAACGCGCGAGAAGCTACAATCCCGAAGGCGTATTCACACCAGAAAAAGGAGGCGAACGAGGTGTCGAAAAGAAGCAGTTTACGAATCAAAACGTCGTAAACCTGCCTCAGTCTGCCGCGTACGACGAGATGAAGAAAGCGAGCAACGCGAGACTCGAGCTTGGCTTTTCTGGCGGGAACAAACACAGAATAGCCGCGAGTACCAAATCAAAATCTTTGACGACAGTTGGCGTGACCAAGTACAAATACAACGAAGGCTTTACGAACGCCTTGCGAAGAACGGTGTACATGAAAGATTTATTCCCGGGAATGGTAGCCAGCAAAGATGTAGAGGAGGAAGAAGGGGAAAAGGAGGAGGACGAGAAAGAAGCAATCAATGCGAATAACAACAATACTAATAAGAATAGAGGAGAAGAGGCGATGATGGTGTAATAGTTGAATCAGATATCCTGCGGTGCTTTTTTTCTTCTTCTTCTCCTTCTTCTTCTTCTTCTTCTTCACAGATGTGCAAAGAGGAGCTTCACTTAGAGTAACGCGCAAAGAGAGCAAGAGGCGGGTCTCATATCTACACATAATAAAGACGACATGCTCGCACAATCTCGATTC
>Ga0209091_10000609_pt1 | contig 33813 bp, 16 predicted proteins | sample ArcticOcean_MG_C_6_FD_187438 | JGI IMG/M metagenome (GOLD analysis project Ga0209091, IMG submission 187438) | Marine microbial communities from western Arctic Ocean - ArcticOcean_MG_CB8_128 (SPAdes) (version 2) | ecosystem: Environmental > Aquatic > Marine > Oceanic | place: Arctic Ocean...
GCCGCAAGCGCAAAACGTGGACGCGCAAAAAGACTCGGCTTTGGCGAAATCGCTCGCTTCTTCTTCCAAGCAAACGTGCAACCCGGACCCGAAGTGCACGCCAGGCGTCCCGATCCCGGGCGTCGGTTGCTGCAAAAACGGCTGGGGCAGAGTCGATGGCGACTCCGTCGAAAAGTTGAACAAGTCCACGACTGAGAAGGAGGAAATCTTGAAAGATTCCGTCGAAGCTTTGGTCCTCAAAGAACGCATCCGCGAGGAGTTACAACGCAAAGATCAACTCGTAAACCGCAAAGAGGACGACGAGAAGAACGCCGCCAACACGAAGATACAACAACAAAAGAAAATCGAAGCGCAAGCGAAGAAAATGGCCGTGAAGGAGGACGACGCGCCGATCGAAGACGTGCCAGTCGAAGACGCGGCGGCGACTGAAGAAGAACGAGAAGGTCAAGATAAATCCACATCCACGACCAAAGTAGCCGAAGACGCCGAAACGAAAGCCAAAAAGTCCTCCTCCAAAAAGCATAACAACAAAGCCAGCGGGAAGCCTGAAGTTTGGGACAGCGACTACTAGGTATTAAATGGACAATGAAAGACTTATAACACACAACTTGTAATATTTATATTTTAAAGAGAATTTTATCACTTCCTCATTAGTGCACACGCTTTTGGTCGATAGATAACACGAAGCGTCGTGCGAACGGAGAAGAGAGACAGACGACCGGTAAAGAATAGTAATGCGTGTTATTTGTTTTTCTGTCGCTTTTCAAGAACAACACCTTTCGTCGTCGTCGTCGTCTGTTCAGAAGAATCATCGTCATCGGATAACGAACAACAACAACAACAACGAGAGGAGGAGGAGGAGGACCACGAGGAGGAGGAGGAGGACGACGACGACTAAAGGGTTTTGGTCGTTGTTTTCGTTCAACAATAACGGCGACAGAACGAATGAAGACGTGGATGATTTTGAGGAGGAAAAGAGGACGAGAGTAGTAAACGTAATTGGAAACCGTTGTTGGCATTCTCGTCGCCGAATTGAATCGAATCGGGAATTAGGAAAAGAAGAAGAAGAACAACAACAACAATCACATCTCGCGCTAAGAACGACGTTGGCGATCGCGACGAGTTTTTTGTCGTGGCAGTTGTTGTTGTTTTTTCTTCAAAGCGCGCTGTTGCCCGCGCGTGCCAACGCGACCACCAATAATAGCAAGAACAACAACAACTCTACTACGTTTCGGATTTTGAAAGGGACTACGAATAAAAAATCGAGAGCGAAACGGAACAGTTTCGTGCGACAAGCGGCGGAATCGGTCGGACCGTGCGTGGTAAGGGTGGACGCGTTGATGCCTTCGCCTTCTTCATCGCAGAAGGAACAACAACAACAAGAAAAACAACAAAAAGAACAACAGCGGGAAGATGAAGGTCCGTCGCCGAAGAAGAAGAACGAGGACGAGGACGAAGCCCCGAAACGAAAGAAGAATAACAGAAACGTGAACGGCAACGATACTCGATACGACGAGTGGCATGCGGGCGGGGGGTGTGGTTTAGTTTTGGACGCGACGTTAGGGCGAGTGGTGACCAACGCGCACGTCGTCGGAGACGCGCAGAAAGTCAGAGTGACGTTTACGGATGGTCGAACGTACATCGCGGACGTGAAAGGCGTAGATCAAACTGCTGATATCGCGCTTTTGAAGTTGAATTTGAGAGCTTCGCACGTGTTGCCGAGTTGCGATATTGGGAATTCAGACGAGGTTGACGTCGGGGATTGGGCGGTCGCCGTAGGCAATCCTTTTGGTCTGGACAATTCGGTTGCCTTAGGAATAATATCAAACTTAGCGAGAACGTCCACGGAGTTGGGTATACCCGAACGACGAAGCGTGGAATTCTTCCAAACAGATTGTGCGATAAACCCAGGTAATAGCGGTGGCCCGTTAGTGAACGAGTTTTCCGAGGTTATCGCCATCAACGCGGCTATACGACAAGATGCCGATGGTATTGGATTCGCGATTCCAATCAACACCGTTCGTCGAGTCGCAGAGGCGCTCTCGAGAGGCGAGATAATCGCGCGGCCGTACCTGGGAATAGAAATGGCCACGTTATTGGAGGGCGGGACATCCTCATCCCCGGCGTCATCCATGCCGGCGTCATCAGGAGACAACAACGCCAACGCCACCGATAATACAACGAAAAACCCGCCTCGCGAAGGCGCGCTCATCGTCAAGGTCTCCGATGCCTCCCCGGCTCACCTCGCTGGCGTTCGCATCGGTGATGTTATCATTGATTGTAACGGCGAAGCCATCGTCGACGCGAACCAAGTCCGAAGAATTGTTCTCGAAGCTGACCCAGGGAAAGTTTTATCCATCGTCGTTTGGAGAGTGGATACGTTCACTTTGGAAACGTTAGACGTCGTCGTCGGCGACGCGAGTTTGGGACGCGTTTCGACCGCGAAGAGTGCCAACAGTAATTACAATAACAACGTCCACAGCAATAACAACAACAACAACAAAGGAAAAGACTTGGTCATCGCGCCGCCCGGGATGGGCGGTATTCAGCGCCGAGCGTGATACGCTAGATATACGATAAATAGTGATGCTTCGAAATGTAATAATAAAGAACGCCGCGATTTAGAATAATTAGCACATCACCATCAGCAGCAGCAGCAGCAAAGGTGACGAAAATCCTACGTCCGTCCTCTGCGCGTTCTCTTTCTGATGACCATCATCTGACAAGAAAAGCCCGATAGCCCGCAAAACATTTTTTGAGCACAAACTTGGCAGATTTCTTCACTTCACATTTTTCCCCTGCCGCTCTGTACCTTTACACAGAGAGTAGCAGAGTAGTAATAGTAGTACAGTCGTTCACACTTTAACACGCGACTTTTGCGGCGAGAGAGAGAGAGAGAGGGAGAATTCGTAACCACCGGTTATTCGTAAAAGCTCTCTTTCAAAGATATATTTATACGAATAATAAAAGAGAGATCTCATCATCGTTCGTTAGACGGAAAACACTCTCCCCGCGATCTCATCATCATCGAATAAGAGAAGAATAAGAATAAGAATAAGAGTACATACCCAAACCGCGCTTTTTGACGAGAAATACCACGCGCAAAGAGAGCTACACTACGTGCACTGCTCTGCTTTAGTAGACTAAAAGCGCTTTAGGTAGACAAAACAGAAAGAAATACTAATGGCTTACGACAGTGCCATCACGGTGTTCTCCCCGGACGGCCATTTGTTCCAAGTGGAGTACGCCATGGAGGCGGTCCGGAAAGGCACTTTGGCAGTCGCCGTTCGAGGCACGGACGTGGTCGTCATCGGCGTGGAGAAGAAAATGGTCGCGAAGTTACAAGATCCGCGAACGATGCGGAAGATTCAAATGATTGATGATCACGTCGCGGTGGCGTTCGCCGGGTTAACCGCGGACGCGAGGGTGCTCATCAACCGAGCGCGAGTGGAAGCGCAGTCGCACCGGTTAACTTTGGAAGACTCGGCGAGCGTGGAGCACATGGCGAGATATATCGGTGGGGTGCAGCAAAAGTACACGCAAAGTGGTGGAGTTCGGCCGTTTGGTTTGTCGACGTTGATTTGCGGTTTCTCTCCGGAAGGGAACGCGGAATTGTGGCACACCGACCCGAGCGGCACGTACACGGCGTGGAAAGCGAACGCCATCGGTCGATCGAGCAAACCGGTAAGAGAGTGGTTGGAAAAGAACTACGAGGAGAAAAGTGGCGACGAGTGCGTCGAGTTATGCGTCAAAGCGCTTCTGGAGGTGTGCGAACCGGGATCGAAACACGTAGAAATTGCCGTCGTGAGGAAAGGCCTGGACGGCGCGGACACGTTGGACGAAACCGTCGTCGACGCGGTGATTAAGAAAATCGAAGACGAAAAAGCAGCCGCGGAGGAGGCGAAGAAGAGACGAGCGCAGGCCGCGGAAGAGGCGGCCAGAGCCGCGCAGGGGTAAAAATAATAAAGTGTTTTGCCACGTTACTTAGAGAGAGAGAGAGAGAGAGAGAGAGAGAGATGTTTTTTAGTTCTTTTGATGAATTTAAGAATCTATTACTACTCGTAGAACGTCACAAAAACAAACAAATTCGTTCTCATCATCATCAAAGTTTTCGAAGAAGAAGAAGACAAAAGCGAGCAGTAAAACCCTCACATCTGCGACCGATCCTCTCTCGCCTCGTCGTCGTCGTCGTCGTCGCAATGTCGTCTTCCTCTTCCTTCTTCTTCTTTTTCCGAGGAGGAGGAGGAGGAGGACCGAACAACAAAAACATCTTCACGAACAACACCTTCAAAAACTCGACGGGAGGAAGGTCTTCTTTTAATAGCAGGAGCTTTGGGAAGACGACGACGATTTCGACGACGCGAGGTGGAGGAGCACGAGGACGCCTGTATTTTTCATCTTCTTCCTCTTCGAGTGGTGGTTTTGGTGGTGATGCAAAAATACCAACCTTTCTCGCCGGGGCGACGTTAGGCGCGTTCTGCGGTGCCTTCGCCTCCTTGTTCGTCTCCGAGTTGCACCAGGTGGACGACTATTTAGAGCATTCGAACGATTCCGATTTCGACGGCACGTCGTCGTCCTCGATGATATTAGGAGAGAAACGAGACGAGATGAGCGGCGGGTCGTCGTTGAAGCGACACCCGTGCGCGAGGTACGGGTTTCCTCGAGACGTGACGGAAAGTATCGGCGCGAGGTTGTTTGGGAACGCGTTCGTCGCGCAGTACGACGGGAGGACGAGGAATCCCAGATGGACGTTAGAGGTCATGGATAGGGAGAGTTTGATGTATCCGGACGAGATTGGTGATTTCGGCAGTAGCGCGGCTTCGAGGAAGAAATCTCCGTCGTTTTCAGAAGATGAAGGCGTGCCGAAGACGTTTCGGGCGAAACTGAACGATTTTCGAAACTCTGGGTTCGATCGCGGGCATTTAGCCGCTGCGGGAAACTTTGTGAGGAAACAGGAGGAGAAGGACGCGACGTTTACTTTAGCCAATGTCAGTCCGCAAGTCGGAAATGGGTTTAATCGAGACTACTGGGCCAGGTTTGAAAGTTTTATTCGTAATTGGACGAGAGAGGAGAAACATAGGAAAGCGAAGGTGTTCGTAGTGACTGGTCCGTTATTTTTACCGACGCCGGTGGTAGAACAACAACAACAACAACAACAACACGGGGTAGGAGAAGTCGTAAACAATAGGAGCACTGCGTCTGCTTTGGAACCGCAGACGACGCAACAATCGAAAATGGCCATCGCGTTGGACGACGCCTCGCTTCAACAACAGCAGAACCACCAGGAAAAGAATACCGCAACAAACGATACGAGAGAGAACTACGAGCATTCGGTAACGAATGCAATCGTTGCCTCTCAGCAGCCTTCTTCGGATACTATCCAGCAGAAACAGCAGCAGCAGCAAAATAAAGTTCGTCCGATTGATCCTGACGAAGAGAAGCGCAAAAAAGCTGTCAAATGGGAGATGCGATATCCTTTAATTGGCGAAGCACCGGAACTCGTCGCCGTCCCGACGCACTTTTTCAAAGTTATCCTCGTCGATGAACACGCGAACGATCCAGAAAAAGACGTCACTCTTCTTGGAGATGTTGATGATTACAACGCGCCTCCAAAATCCGCAAAAGTTGCCGCGTTTGTGTTACCAAACGCGTACATCGATCCTAACACGCCGTTATCGAACTTTGCGGTTCCATTGGAAAGTTTAGAAGCAGTGTCTGGTTTAACATTCTTCCCCAAAGCAACCAACAATTTACAAACGAGAGATGATATTGACCGTTCGGAAAGACAGTTTTTACAAGGACGACTAGGAGACGCGTTGAAGCAAAACAGCAACAACAACAAGAATACTAACTCTACAAAACGCTTAGGAGGACTATCGGACGAAGAACACATCAAGATTTTGCTCACGGATTCAACATCGAGTAAAGAGAGACGTGAGTCAGGTTTTAGGGAATCTAGAGAAAGAGCAGGACCTCTCGGGAAGAAACAACCAGAGAAAGCGACACACCTGTGCGACGAGGGCATCGGATGCGTTTTGCCGCCTCCCTGGTCACCCCCGGTGAAGTAAAGAAATGAAAATATTAGTAGATATGAATAGCAAGCGCAGTGATAACTAATGTAATGTATACATATAGCAACGCAATTAGTAAAAGAAGGAGAAGATGAATAAAGTGTTTTATTGAATGAATTAATGACAGTTTGTTTGTTTGTTTGTTCAAAAGTAAAATGATATGCACATAAAAAAAATACCCGAGTTTATCGCTCTAAATAGAATCATAAATAAGTTTCAAAATATCTCGTTTTATTAGTGTATCTTGGGCGCGTATTATGTATCACCTGCTTATTCTTCATCTCCAATCATCAAAATATTGACGATTACCACATCTCGCCTTCCGGAAACGTGTCTAAGAACAACAACTCGTCGTACGTGGCCAAAGTCCAGTGCTCGGCCGGAACCTTGGCTTCGAAGTCGTCGCATACCTTACGGACATCCGCCATGGTTTCCAAACGCAAGGATCTCGCCATTTGGGCTTGTTTCGTTTCGTTTTCTTCGGCGTGAATCTTCTTCAACGCGGATTTGATTTGCTTGATGCCGTCGTTCAACTTGTTCGGGTTGCCGACGTCCGCCTTCTTCACGGACGGAATGACGTGTTTGTTGATCATGTCAATCATCGTCAACGCTTCCATCTCGACGACACCGGTGTAGTACGTCAATAAGACGGACTTTCTCGCTTGCAATTCTCTTTCAGAGAAGACGCCAATGCTCGAGAACATGGCGACGTTCTTTTCGGAGTCCAATTGGTCGATGGCGTCGACGCCAGAGTCGATTCTCCACACGCCTCTCTTGACGGCATCATCCGGCCAGTTCGGATCGTAACCGTTACCGTTGAAGATGCACTTTTCGTGTTGCTTCAAAAGGTCCGCGGCAATGTCGAGCGGCTTTTCGCCGCCTTCAATGCGGTCGGCGACAATCTTGAACGCTTCCGCAGTCATGGAGTCCAAGCACGTGTTGATCAAAGAAACGTTTTGAGTGGAACCGGCGGCTCTGAACTCAAATCTCGCGCCACCGTACGGGAACGGCGAAGTTCTGTTACGATCTTCCGCCGGTACGGTGATATCTGGGACGTTCGCGGCGCCAAAAGACAGCGATTTCTTTTCCGGAGAGTACTCGGACATCTTACCGTTCTTGATTTGTTCCAAGTATTCCGTCAAGGACGAGCCCAAGTACGTGGACATAACCGCCGGCGGCGCTTCCATAGCACCCAATCTGAAATCGTTACCCGGGGAGGCAATGGACAAACGCATCAAGTCGCCGTGCTTGTCGATGGCAGAAACCAAAGCAGCCATGATGACCGGGAAGATTTCCGCGTTGCCGGACGCCTTGTTCAACTGTTTCGGGTTGAGTAAGTTGACGCCAGTGGACGTACCGATAGACCAGTTATTGTGCTTACCGGAACCGTTGATACCCGCGAATGGCTTTTCGTGCAACAAGGCCGCCATGCCGTTCTCCGAGGCGACTTCTTCGATAATTTGCATGACCATCATGTTTTGGTCGATTTGGTTGATGACGTTGCCAAACATTGGCGCAAACTCGTACTGGTTCGGCGCGACTTCTCGGTGAGGCGTCTTCAACGGAATACCAATTTTGTAGCATTCGGCTTGGATTTGCTTCATGGTTTCGAAAGCACCAGTCGCGCGAGAGATCGGGGCCATGTAGTGGTCCGACAATTCTTGGCCTCTCGCGGCGTCTTTGCCCATAACCGTTCTCCCGGTAAACTGTAAATCCGGGCGGTTATAGAACGCCGATCTCGTCGTCAAGAAAAGCTCTTGCTCCAAACCAATGTTGTTGATCAAATCGCCTTCCGGGTTGTAGCCCATCAACTTCAACAATCTCTTACCTTGGCTGGACATCGCCTCCGTGGCTCTGTGCATAGGCGTCTTTTCGTCCAAAGCGTCGCCGTTGTACGAGACAAAGCAGGATGGAATGTACATGGTGTCTTCGCGAATGAAGATCGGGGACAACGGGTCCAATGACAAATAGCCACCCGCGGTGTGCGTGGCTCTCAACCCGCCGTTCGGGTAGGAGGAACCATCGGTTTCACCTTGCAACAAGTTTTCGTGCGAAAACGACGGGTACGGGACTCCGTCCGCGTCAAAGTCAAACATAGCCATTTGCAAGCAACCAGCGTTACCGTGACGAACGCCAGCGCTCGCCATCGGTTGGAACCAGTGCGAATATTGCTTCGCGCCGTTATCCGTGGCCCAAGAGAGCAACGCCGCGGCGACGGCTTTCGCCTTTGCCTCGTTCTTCGGCCAGGACAAATCCTTCAACAAAGACGCATCGTACCCTTGTTCTTTCAAGTACTTGTCCGCGACCGCACCTTTAAACGAGCAAGAACCGTAGCCTTCCAACGTGGCCGGACCAGCGGAGGAGGACAACATCGCCTTAGTCGTCGTCGCCTTGCGACGACTGGTGACAACCTTCTTAGAAGAAGACTTGTTGAATTGCGATGACTTTAAAAAAGTCGATTGTTGAATAGCCTGTGTATTATTGATACGGAATAAAGTAGTATAAGAGAGAAAGAAAAAAAGAACACCGCGTCAGCCAACAGATCAAAGCCGAGAATACTATTCGCGCGAAAGAAGCGATTTGCACATTTGCGCGCACATCGAGAGGGAGAGAGACGCAGAGAAAAAACAGCGATCGAATTTGTTAAAAATGTCCATCATAATCGCACTAAAATTTAGCCGATCATTTAAACAACAACAACAACAAAAAACAAAACGCCGCCAACACGCGAGAGAATACGGACGATGACGTCCAACAACAAACAAACGTTCTTCTTTCGCACCTGCATGATATGAGAGCGTTTGTTTTCGTTTCTCTTTTGTGCGACTCAAAAGAAATATAATGAGGAATCTCCGATGATATGTGTCTTTGTTTGAGTCTCTGCATTCTCAACGAGAAAAAGCTGCTTTTTTCCGAAAAAAGCCCGCGAAAAAAAAGAGAGAAAATATCTCCTCTTCCAAGAGACAGACGTGGCAGCTTTGCGGAAAGAGAGGGACGGTTCTCGCTCTCGAAATCGCTTTAATTAAGACCAAAAATAAAAAAATAAAAAAATGTCTCCGCCCCCTCGAAACAAAAACAGAGCTGTTCTGTTGTTTCCCCCACAGTTTTCTTTTAAGAAGAGGCGATATGATGACGAGATAAGAAGAGAGAGAGAGAGAGAGAGAGAGAGAGAGAGAGAGAGAGAGAGCTCTGCATTTTCTTTCTGCTTTTGTGTGCTCTCTCTCTTTTGTCGAAACGCGTTTCTTTTATATCTCGATCGCCTCTCCAATCGTCCGATGGTGCAACAGCGCCGAGGCGCAGAGGAGGCGGAAAACGACTGTGTTGGTGATGACGCGATGGAACGAGGAGGAGGAGGAAGAAGATACTCTTTCGCCGCGAGTACTACTAGGAAACGAAGAAACGTTGTTCGGAAATTCGTGATATGTCTCGTGCTCGTCGCCGCCGTGCGTTTGTACGTGATGTTGCACCAAGCCGCGAGCAAAGCGGAATCATCATTACAAGGACTCGGAGGAGAGGAGGAGGAGGAGGAGGAGTCGTCGACGAGGACGATGATGACGATGACGCCGCCGACGAATAAAACGCCTCCTCCTCTGACGCAAAAGCAGAAAGAGGTGCAGTGGGCGTACGAGAAACGCAAAGCGGCGAGAGAGAACAGAAAGAAAGGCCAAGAGAAGGAGTACGCGAAGGAGAACGAGTCGATGAAAAGTATGAGCCAAGCGCGGCGGGCGAGATTGAAGACGCACGGAGAAAGAGACGACGGCGGAGAAGGCGAGGACGACGAGGACGACGGAAGAGGAGGAGGAGAAGGGAGAGAGGAAGAGGACGACGGCGAAGGAGAAGAGGACGGAGAGTACGAGGATGGCGAAAGTATGAGTAGTCGAGGGAGTAAGAAAAACGAAAACTGGGCCGAAGATAGCGAGAATCCCGAGGACGCGTCGGTGGAAACGTTCGAGCCGACGCCGTCGCCAGGCGGAAGTTTTGATTTTTCGCGAACAAAGTTCGCGTTTGGAGGTCCAAAGTGCGAGAGTTGGAACGTGGAAGATGGTGATGGCCCGCAGGTGAAGATCAAACGCGCGGTGTGGATTCAAACGCACGGGAACAACACGGCGGCGCAGTTGAAAGCGGCGGAGTTGAATAAGAAAACCGGTCAGAGAGAAAACGCGGCAGATAAGGTGTACAAATCGTTGCGGTATCATCACGCGCCATCTTTGGCACGATTGCCCAACGGCGGATACGTAGCGATGTGGCACGCTTCGCCAGAGGTCGAAGGCGAGCGGTCGCAACACATTCGCGTTTCGACTTCGGACCACAACGGCAAGTCGTGGTCAAACTCGTTCAAATTGAAAGTGCCGAGACGACGGGCGCAGTGGAACCCAGTCGTGCACATCGATTCGAGTGGAAGAGTTTACGTTTTTTACAGCGAATCCGAGGGCGATTGCATAAAGCCAACGAAACCGCCACAATGGCCGCCCGGTGGGTCGATCAAGATGACGTACACGGAAGATTTGAAAATCACGGAGGATTCGAAATGGTCCACGCCGAAAACAATTTATAGCTTAGACGAGGATAAAACGATACCAAAAATGGTTTCGAATAACTTAGTCGTGTTAGACGACGGGAAAACCTGGGCGTTACCGATATGGCGAGAGCACGCCGGGATGGCGACGTACGCGTGGCCGACGAGGTTAGCGCATTGTCGCGTGCGAAACAATCGTCACGGGCAAAAGTGGACAAACACGGCGGAACATTCGGCAGGGTTACTCGTCAGTAAAGATTATGGTGAAACGTGGACGGCGAGAGGGTATTTAGAACCCGCGCCGTACCCAGACGACGATTCGAGCGGTGGAGGAGGATGGTCGGTGGGTCAGAAAACGACCGATTTAATGGACGGCAGTTTGTTCCAAAGCGCGGACGCGAAGACGCTTTCGATGTATTTCAAGACAACCGCTGGGGCTATTTACGGTTCAAACTCGGATGACGACGGGAAAACGTGGTCTGAACCTTCATCCATCGGCATCGATGCTCCGGAATCGAAAACGCTCGTCCAGAGACTCTATTTCGATGGCGATCAGAAAGGACCGCTTTTGATGGCGTACAACGCGCACAAACGATCAACCATCACAAACGCTGTCGGGAAAGAGGTTCGTTTACCAATCAAGTGCATCACGAACATGCTGTTGGCAATATCTCCGGACGATGGGGAAACGTGGGTGAAAATAGGTGCCGTTCGAGGTACGACGACGGCGCCGGGACTCCGATTTCACTCGCCGAGCGTCGTTCAGAGCGGATGTAAACTCTATGTAGCGTACTCGAAACTCTACGCGAGAGGCTACCAATTTAGCGAGAACGATAAAGATTTAGGCATTCGACTGGTGCACATAAGCATGTAGCAGTAGGCAGAGATAGTATGAAGTAGGAAAAGTAGTATACAGTATCACACGCGGTCTATTATTCTTTAAGCAACAACTCTTTTGAAAAGGAGTATCGAGCCGTCTTCTAAACTCGACACTCTCGTTTCTTCGTCCAAGTATGAAACCTTCATCTCCACCGTCGGTGGTGGCGTCCCGCCTTCTACAATATTTTCAAAAACCTCTCCGACTGGAACCACGGTGTTATTCAAAAAATTCAACGCCGGAATCACCTCCGTATCGTCCTGTCGAATCGTCGTGCTCTCCATCACGCAATATAATTTGTCGTTCGCCTCCTCCCCGCCGCCGCCGATGATATTCGCTTTCGAGATGACAGAACCAAACCCGCTAAAAATTGGCGCGAATCCAACAAACGGGATCCCGACACTCGCTTTGACGATACAATCGCTCGTTAATGTCATATCATTGGTGTCAATTTCTTGAATCACTCTCCCGACGCCGCCGCCAAACAACGAAGTCTGATGCGCGTGCGCGTCGTAAAACAAATTCGCATTCTCATTCAACGCCTTTCCGAGTTGCCAAAAGAAAGGTGAAGCTCTGAACGCGTACGTATCCGTGTACACTAATTCCCACTGGCCGTTGATTAATTCGCTTCGTGCCGGCATCGGTGTTGGATTCAATCTGTTCAACTCTGATATTTTCTTTTGCATTTTTTCTTTTTCGTCTGCGGAAGCTTCGGCGCCGCGACTGGTGGTCGCCGCTAACGCGTATATGTTTGATTTCAATTGAAGTATTTGCGCGTCGAATAGCGGTGGTTGTTGCTGCGTCGTCGTCGTCGCTTGATTTTTGTCCTCCTCTTCTCGTACATTTTTTGAAGTGTCGTCGTCATCCTTTTTGTTGGTCGACGCGCGAACGAAAACGACTTTTGCGCGTTGTTGCTTCCATTTAAGTCGCGATTGGCGGTTCGAACTGGCAGTAACAGATGATAACGATGAAAATTTGATGGTATTTGACATGATTTTTCTCGTCGTTTAAAATGTGTGTGTGTATATGTGTGTGTGTTGCGCGCGTGTGTTTCTGTGTCGTAAATTCTGTGCACTAATCCATATCCAATCATCTCTGTAAAAGACGACGAGTTGAAGTCAAACAACGTTTGACAACAACAATGTCATTTTCAAAACAATGATGGAGGTATTACTTATTATTGTGTACTATATTATATTTAATTCATACGCTAAGCTTATCGAAAACTCTCGGGACGCCGTGCGCGCACACCAAGGCCGAGGTGATATCTACGGTGAGCTCGACAAAGTGCAACGCCGCCGAACGCATGTGGACGGTGCCAACCGAGGCGGATTTTTCGCCCGGCTTTTGGAATCTCGGTTTAATCGAGTGGATGTAAACTTTCAAGACGTATTCCCAGAAGAGTTGCGCGGCGTTGGAGATGGCAACGACGGAGAGTTTGAGGATGAAGTGTCCGAGTGCGGCTTTGAAGAGGACGATGCAGAGAAAGGCGAGGGAGTTGCCGTCCTTCGATGCTTCCGAGAGGAGGAGGATTGGGGAGAGTAGAGTCGTCATTTTCGTCGTCGCTTTGGTCGATGTTGTCTGCGAAGCAGAAAGAGACGGTGGACGTCTCCACACGCAACCGGCGTAGAAGAACAACGCATAGAACAGCGTTCTCCACATGCGTCGATAACACATGGCCGCAGCGGGTAAAATTTTACCCCGGCTGTTCAGAGGCATCGGCACGAGCGCAATCAACGCGAACACGAGCGCTACCAATGAAAAGCCCTGCGCGTTGCGCACGGACGTTGACGACAAACCGTGGTGCGTCCACTCCGCGGTCGGTAATGCCATGCGGAGAAGAATGGCTCCTAAAACGACGCCACCTTGGACATTTGCGGGAGAATCGCCGTTCGCTAGTCTACTGACGACGATGAGCAACATAAACGCAAACGCGACGGCGTAATCGCCGACGACCGAGTACGGATTCTCCATCTCCCACAACCACACTGATCCGTGTTTCCAACGCAACAAGAAAAACGGAATAAACGAGGCATTCATGCCAGCGACGGACGGCCACGCGTGGACAGATCCGGAGTTGCGCAAAGCGCCCAAGGCGGAAACTTCGCGGTTACTGCGTATCGTACTCTTTTGCGTCGCCAACGCGCCTTTGCACAAACATCCAAAAGAAGACGTCAAGCAATACCAGAGCACTAAGAAACGCGCTTGTTTGCTCTCCTCCGCGCATACCCATACCAATATCGGCAGTGTGAACTCATAAAACGATCGCGATCCTAAATACGTACTAACGAAATAGAACAAGCGAACAAACGCGGATTTGTTCTCCGTCGGGTGCATACCGATAGAGCGCAACAACGCCGGCACCAATTGCGACGTGACGTTGATTTGACCGATGATGTAGCGACGGAACAAGTTGTGCGCGTGCAATAAGACGACGAGAAAAGGAACCGATAATGATGCCGGCTCTTCTTCGTAATCTCCTGAAACGAAGAAGTTTTTCCACTCCTTTGTTTCGGCGACTTCCTCGTCCAGTTCAATCTTCCTCCGCACCGCTTCCAGTTGCGACGACGATGCTCTCCGCTCGTGTCCGTTACTATTGTTATTAGTGTCAAAAGAGAGTCTGTAATTTCCAGTATCTCGGAACGATCCTCGCTCAGACTGTCGAAACCGGTTCGGGTTCGGGTCGCGTTTTGTCGGCGATTTCAGCGCGTGCGCAGGCAAACACTTGAACGCTGCTTCGCCGAGTTTTTCAATGATAAATTCAACGTCGGATTCGTCCCAAGAGGCTGAAGCAAAGCATCGAAGCGTCGCTTTCGTTGCGGACGTGTGCAACAAAGCTGGTGCGGCGACAACGGGGTTATACTTTGCCGCGACGACGCCTAGACTCGTTTTCGATCGCGCGTACTCGGCGATGTCTCGTATGATTTTGAACTCGTCCCCGGCGGCGCCTTCTGACACTAATCGAATAGGGACAACCGGCGATCCGGGATCGGCATCGGTGGTTAACCCGGGACAGTCCCCGGCGACTAAGGCAGAATGTAAACTCCTCGCTATAGATTGTAACTTCTCGACTCTTTCCGGTTCGGCGATAATTCGCTCGATGGCGTGTAAAGACGCCGTGGCTAAGTACGGCGGCAACGATGCCGAAAACACGTACCCGGATCCCATCAATCGCTGATACGCGACGACGCCAGTATCTCCGGCGACAAACCCACCGACCGAGGCGCACGCATTTTCTAAACTCGCGACAATCACATCCACCGCCGTAGCTGGCATGCGGAAGTGTTCAGTTAAACCTCTCCCGGTTTCGCCCATCGTCCCGAACGAGTACGATTCGTCTAAAATCATTCGAGCGTGGTGGAAATTCTTCAAAGCGACGAGCTCTTTCAAAGGCGCGATTTTCCCGGTCTTTTCAAAGACGGCTTCGGTGATTAACCATCGTCTTCGGACCGGTTTCGCCAACCTCGCGGACGTGTTCCCATCTTCCGTTTCAATCTTGGCAAACACCCGCGCGCAATCCTCCGCATCCGCGTGATCGTACCATCGAACCTCCAACTTCGCCAGTCGTAAACCGGCTAAAATAGCCGGTCCAACTGCACGATCTACGACAGCGACGTCCGATTTGTGCGTCAATGATTGAATAGCGGAGGATGCCGTGCACGCGCCAAAAGAATACAAAACCGCTTCGCCGACGTTCAGAAACTCGGCGATTTTGTTTTCCAAATCGACGTGAGGTTGAAACGTTCCGTAGAATCCGCGAGGCGAACACGAGCCTAACCCGTACCGACCGACGGTTTCCGCGCACGCCGAGCGCATGGTTTCGTCGTTTGTTAAATTAAGCATATCTCTCGTTGAAATCGTCTTTTTGAACACCGTCCCGGGTCGAACGTCGCCCTCCGTCGTGTGAATATCCCCGAGTTCGCGTTTCAATTCCACACTCAATACCGACCCGGACGCTAAATCGCCGAACGTCATCTTGTTCGCCTTTTCCACGCACTCCTTGCGTCGGCTCAAGGCTAACTTTTTCGCTTTTTCAGACGCAATTTCCGCTTTCCTCTCCAACGCTTGCAAACACCCGCCGTCGCCGAACAGTTTCGACGGCGGATGTAACTTAAACTTCAAGCTCAACGTGTCCGCGATTTCGCTGATCGCATCTAACGCGTTCTGTAAATCTTTCGTCTCATGCGCCGCGGAGATGCAAAAGCGGACTCTAGGCAACGTCACCGGCGTCGCCGGCGCCCCAACCACCACCACCGCCAAACCTTTATTAAACGCCAATCGACTGAAATCCCCAATTTTATACGGTTGGTACAACATCACCGGCATAATCGGCGACGGATGGTCGCCGAGCACTTCTAATCCTAACTCTTTTAACCCGTTTCGAAAGAACAACGAATTCTCTCTCAACTTCTCCAACTTTTTCCTCCCAATATCTGTCCCGTCGTCGCCGGCGATGACTCGCAACGATTCTAAAACTTGCGCGCACACCGCCGCCGGCATTGCCGTAGCATCGGTATATCCTATCGAAAACCTTCTGATAGCATTGATCACTTTCTTGTCGCCGGCAACGTACCCTCCAGCTGCCCCGAACGACTTCGTATACGTTCCCATCATGATACTAATATCCTTCGGATCTACGCCGAGTTCCTCCGTCACCCCTCGACCAGTCTTCCCGATCGCCCCAATCGAGTGCGCCTCGTCCAAATACACGTGCGCTTTGTATAATCTGCACACCTCAACAATCTCTTTCAAATTGCACAACTCTCCTTCCATGGAATAAATCCCTTCCACGACCACGACAATTTTCCCGTATTTATACGCGCCGTTGGTCGCCTCTTGCAAACCTAATTCCAAATTCCGCGCGCAGTTATGTTCAAAAGGAATAATCTTCGCTCCAGATAACCTCGCCCCTTCTACAATCGAGTTGTGGTTTAACTTATCCGAAATAATCAAATCTCCTTTACTTACTAACGCGGGTAAAACGGTACTGTTCGTCGCAAACCCCATCCCGACCACCATCGCCGCTTCTTTTCCTACGTACCTCGCCGTGTACTCTTCCACCTCCGTCAACAGCTTCGTCCTTCCCAACTCTGCCGCGCACGACCCGCTCGTCACTGGATTCTCCATCGCCGCTTTCATCACCTTCGGCGTGCAAAACGAATTCACCCCACCAAACCCCAAGTAATTGTAACTCCCCAAGTTCAAACATCTCCTCGACGCCGGCGTGTTGACCAACCGCGCAAAGTACCCTCTCCGATTATTCGGTTCCCGAATAGCCACGTCGATGAAATCTTCCGGAGGTGAATAAATCGGCCTATTAAACGTATCCTCGATGTTCCCGTATAAATTCGCGATGTAAAAGAAATCCTTCGCCTTCCCTTTGGACAAGGGCAACAAGTCGTTCCTCTCGCCGTTCTCGTCGTCCGTTCGCCAATCTTTTATCCCTTTGATTTGGTTGTAGCAGTTTTTTATCACCCCTTCGCTGACGTACACCACATACTGTTGGTACGTCGCCAACGAGTGCCCGAGGTACCGGTAGGTTTTTGCCGATTTGAACGAAGAGTTCGTCGAGTCTGGGGCGTAATCTTCGTACTCCATGACGTTCTTTTTTCTTCTCTCTTTTCTCTGTGTGACGTCTTCTTTTCGAGTCTAATCTTTTTCTCAAATCTATCTCGTTCTCGCTCTTTCGCTCCTTCCGTTTTGCGAACCAACACCGAAACCGGAGAAGCACGCGCGGTTTTGCTTCCTCTCTTCTCTCTCGTTCAACAAAAACACCTCTCGGAAAGAAAGAAAGAAAGAAAGAAAGAACAACTGATGAACTCTGGCGTAATTTAAACGAGAGAGGGAGAAGATGAGACGAAAAAAATGAAAAAGACGAGAGGAAAGAAGAGCCACAAAATCCAAAAAAAAAATCTTTGCAAAAGGAAGGACCAAAAAGTCTCTTGTCTCGATCTTCTTTCGTCTTCTTTTCGCTGTAACGACACGCTTTGAACAACGCGAAAAAAAAGAGCGTCTCAGACGTCTGTCTCTCCAAAACGCGCGCTCTTTGTCTTCTTTGTCTTCTTCAGAGTTCTTCTGCCGCAACGAACGCGACGATGATGAGGTCGACGGCGACGGCGACGACTTCCGCGACGGTTCAAAAACAAAGTTCGTCTCGGTGTTTTCACAAAACTGCGCATTATACTAACGGAAGGAGGAGAAGAACGACAAAGACGACGAGAGCCAAAGCTGCGAAGAACAGCAACGACGACGAGAACGACGACAACAACAACAACGACCAGGAATATAATCTCGATCGGCCTTTGCTCGTCATCGTCGAGTGCGACGGGGTGATGATTGACGTCCAAACCGACGGGCACAGGGTGGCGTTTAACGAAGCGTTTAAAAAAATGTCCATCATGAGCGCGGATTGGACGCCGGCAGAGTACGCGAGTTTGTTGCGTTCGGGCGGTGGGACCGCGGAGGGCATGATTGAGCGCTATTTTCATTTTTACGGGTATCCACGCTCGGATTTACGCGACGAGGTTGTCGCCGAGGAGAACGATATGGAGAGCGCGTACGAGGCGTACGTTAGGAAACAACAAGGTGCAGACGCGAAGAAGGATACGTTTATGGGGGGTCCACAAAAGGGAGCGAATTTGAATCCAGTCGTGCAACCGACGTCGGATGCTTTGAGAATGAGACGACGAGAGTTTATAAGGGAAGTGGCCGAGACGAAGGACGAAACGTTTAGCGAAATGTGTCGAGAAGGCCGATTACTGCTTCGTCGAGGCGCTTTAGCGTTTATGGACGAGTGTTTGACGCACTCGAATCCGAACGTAAGAGTTTTGTTAGTTGGCGAAACGGCCTCGTCGCCAGGGGAAGGGGTTTTATCCGCGTGCTTGACGCAAATGGGCGAACTGCGCGCGGCAGGCGTGAGCGTTGCCGGGTCGCCGGAAACGCTCACCGGGGAGGACAACTACGAGGACGCATTGTATAAACGCGTAGAGCGCGATAAGAAGAAGAAAAAGGGAGAATTAATGGCACCTGAAGTCGGTGGAGACTTGCAAAGACAAAACTTTAGCAGCGACGTCGTCATCGATTCGAGCATGTTTTCGACTTCGCGAAGGTCGTCGCTGACGAAAGCCGCCATCCGCACGGCGAGCGAGCAGAGAGGCTTCGACGTTGATTTTGACGTCATTTTCGTCGGCGCGAGTAACTCGACGTGTAAAGCTGCCACCGAAGCCGGCGCACATTCCGTCGTCGTTCGAACGAGCGAGCAAAGAGGTGGCGAATTCAAAGGCGCCGACGGCGTCGTCGACGGTTTCGGCTCCGGCGGCGGTTTAACCATGCGCTCGCTCAAAGCGCGCATGGACGCGAAACGGAAAAAGCTCTTAATAGAAGAATAAAAAGGAATCAAAAAAGACGATCGATGATGATAAAATTATATTGACGATAAATGAGATGGTGATGATGATGATGATCATGATCATGATGATGGTGGGTGTGTGTGTATGTAATTTTCCTCATATTCTTTACAAACTGATACCCTAAACATCCGAATCCCAAAATTTTTCCAAATTCTGAAGCGACAAAATTTTGCCGCGGCTAGATACTATTCCTTTAAAGAGATGCTTCCAGAAAGGGCACCTTTGTTACTCTCAGCCGAGGACGCGAGGACTTCCTCCTCCTCCTCCTCTTCATCTTCCTCTGCGAATTTGAAGAAGGGTATTGTCGCGGTCGTCGTCTCCGCGGTCGGTTTGACGTTTGCGATTGCATCACCATTGTCGTCGGGAACGAATGCATCTCTGGTTTCTGGCCAACAACACTTTTTAGGCGCGTATCCACCGGAAACGTACGCCAGAGACACGTCCAAGTACGATTTGAACTTGCAATCGAAGACGGAAGGCGAAGAGCTGCCGATTTTTGTGCACATTCCGAAAGCTGGAGGGACGTCGGTGGAGTCTATGGTTGGCCAAGCGGGAGGGAAGATTGGTTCGTGCAACTCGGGAGATACCGCGGGGAAGAGACCGTTTGAGTTATCGGAACCTTGGGTGAGAGGTGGATCGGAGGATATGCACACCCCACCGGCGACGTATTTGGAGAATGGGTTTACTACGGTGAGAAATCCGTATACGAGAATGGAGTCGGAATTTTTGTGGGGGGTGGCGAGGTATACGCCGGACAAGTACGACGAGATGGCGGTTGGCTATAGCGAGGACACTTGTAGAGAGTTTGCGAGCTTTATTAAAGACGTGAGCAGTTTTGCCACGGGACATCCGCTTTTGTCGTGTTATTTAGAAAATCATTACTCGCCGGACGGGATGCAAGAGTGTAACGCGCAGTATTTTCCAACTGCATCGGTGCCGTTGGCACACTCGCACCACGTGCCGCAATACGTGTTGGCGAGGAAAGTGAAGACGGTTTTCCCGTTGGAAACGTGCGTGCAAAAAGAAAGTGGGACGTGCGTGGACGTGAACGTGGAGTCATCGACGTACGGGAAGACTATGCCGAACTTGTTGGCGTATTTGCAACATTACTTTTCGCCGAAGATTACGTATTACGAAGGTAACGGAGTTGGGTTGAGAAAGGATTTAAAGAAACCGAGCGTGAAAGGTTGCTGGACAGACGGCAGCATCGACGCAGAAACGTTAGGCAAGTTTCAGTTGGGATACTCTCCTGATTTCAGGGCGTATGGGTACGATTTGATGCCGCCGCAGATGGACGGAGACACCGCGGCGCTAGGGGGGATAAATTACGAACACCCCGCGGTGAAAGCGGTGAGTAAGAGTTTGGAAACCGTTGAGAATCTTTTTGCGTCGTCGTCGTCCTCACCAAAGGCAGATACCGAAGAGACGGCAAGTTTGGCGTCTTCCAGGCATCGCAGCGGCAAACACATTCGACACATGAACTCTGAAGTTCCCGCGAATTTAGGCAGCGAAAGACTGTTGGCCAAAGATATCGAGTTCTTTCCCACCTGCCCGATTTAAAGTTAATATACTGTTTTATAGATTTTTTTAAGAGCAAAGAGTTGTCGTGTATATGTACATTTTTATTCACGTGTACCTGTATGTACCACCTGTATGGTAGTACCGCATAAATAGCATCATTGGTTATTCGTATTATTACACAACCGCCGCAAGGAAGAGGCGTTAAAAGGACTAATCGTATCGAGCGAATAAAATTTCGCAACTACTTGCTCTCGCCGCCGCCTCCGTTTGACCCGCCGCTGAAACTCCCCGAGAATGAACCTAATTTACCAAGAAAGGACCCGCTCGACTTTTTCTTCATCCCTCCTCCACCTTGAGAAGAAGGATCGCCTAACAACGGCGTCGTCATCGTGCCTTCCCCTTCTTTACCTAAAGTCGCCTCCCGCATCCCTCTCTCATTTCTGACCTCCTCAATATCTCTATTCTTTGCCACGTTGAACAACCCAAATCCAACGACAGCGACCCCGTAACCCCCAATTTCCATCCACGTCAACGTCTCTCCGTAAACCACCACGGCGAACAAAATAACGCACGCGTTTTTTATCTGCGACATTGCCTTGAACAACGTCGCCCCGGCGTTTTGTACCACTCCTAACCCGCTCAAAGTCACCAAAAAACCTAACCCGGCGCTAATGCAAAACAAATACCAATAGTCATGCACGACTTGCATGTGTTCTCTATTAAACAACGTCTCTCCTTCAAAAATGGCCGTAAAGATTGTCAAAAAGAGCAACGTCGCCGGACAAAAATAGTACATCCCTTCGATCAAACCCATTTTCCGATTGACCAACAACAACTGTATCCCAACCGACCTCAACGCCTCGCTCACCTCTGCGATAAACATGCACAGCAATCCCATGACGGTAAAATGCATCTCCCCGTAACACGCGATCAACGACCCGCACACGATGACGCACAAAGCGCCTAAAATTTTCGCGTTGTGCCTATCCAGCCCAAACGCGATCAAAACGCCAAACGTAATCACCGGCGCGAACGCTTTCAGGACCTGTATAAACGCTAACGAGAGATAAAAATACGCCATATTCGCCGCCGCGAGTGAAAACGCCGTCGCCAATCCAATCGGCAACACCGACGTCGTCCACTCTTTCAAACTCAAATTATGCACCAAAGTCGTCCGCTTCGACCACACCATCCCGAGAGAAACGAACCATCCGAACCACGAACCTAAACTCGACACGAATATCGCCGAGTGAAAATTCGTGTTCATGATCAAGTGCTTGTTCGATATTACCGTCGTCGCGGAGAAGAGTAAGTACGCGACGCCGTAACACAGCGCCCAGAAGATTTGACTCTGGTCGTACGAGGACGTCTGCATCATTTTTCCCATTGCGATGTGATTGTAATGCCTGTGTTTTTTCTCTCTGCTGCGCGCGTGTGTGTGTGTTTCCTCTCCTTTTCTCTCTCTCTCTGACACTCTCTCACGTACTCGTCGAAAAGTACTCGCAGCGACGCAGAATAGAGTGGTAGTGTTTATAAAAACAGCGCGTTGATCTCTCTGCGGTAGCCTCGAGGCGTTTGTGTGTCACGACGAAGTCTTTTTGACGCGCCCCAAAACACTTCGGGTTGGACACCCTAAAATGATGACGACTGCGAATTTGGGACCAGCGTTACACATATACGCGCGCGCTTTGTTGTTGCACTTTGGACGACGACGACGGATCTCTTTTCTCCTCCTCCTCCTCCTGGTTCTTTTTATCGTCGTCCTGTTGTCTTCGCTGATTACCACCACTTAAAGTCACTCGTTGATGATGAATATGGCGTGGAAGAGTAAGAGCAATAACGAGGAGGAGGAAAAGGAGGAGGAGGCCAACGACGAGGACGTCGTCGTCGCGCGAAAACTGCAAACCCCCGTGTCCAAACAGATAGCGCAATCGTCGATGGACCCAAGGAAAGATTTACTTCGCGAGCGCGAGCGAGCGACGTTTAACTCGAGAGATTTGGAAGTTTTGTTAGCCGGCGGCGTGGAGAACGTCAAGCTGAGAAAACTCGTGGCGGAGACGTTGACGAAGGACAGAGTTTTCGGGAACAAAACGAGCGAGAAGTACTCTTTGCCAAGGGAGGAGTTGTACAGGACGACCTTGGAGAAGTATTTGGAGATTCCGAGAGTCGCGAGGGAGATTTTGGCGAAGATTCATGGCGACAACGGTGGCGGTGGCGGTGGTAGTAGTGGTGGCGGTGCGACGCGTAGCCGTAGCGGGAATAGCGGGAACAGCGTTAACAAGAGTAACAATAACAAGTTGATAGCCATCGCTCGCGTCGTGCGCGAGTTCATCGACGAACCGGGCGGGCTGGATTTACACCTCGGGATGTTCATACCTACCATCCAAGGGCAAGGAACGGACGAACAGAAGAAGTATTGGTTACCTAAGTGCGTGAATTTAGAAATTGTTGGGACGTACGCGCAAACGGAGTTGGGCCACGGGACGTTCATCAGAGGATTAGAGACGACGTGTACGTACGACGTTCGAAAGAAGGAGTTCATCGTGCACTCGCCGACGTTGACTGCGACAAAATGGTGGCCGGGAGGATTAGGGAAAACGGCGACGCACGCGATTGTCATGGCGAGGCTATTCGTGCCTTCTTCTTCTTCTTCTTCTTCTTCTTCTTTTGCTTCTCATTCGGAACCGGTATTCTCAGATAAAGGCATTCACGCGTTTGTCGTCCAAATTCGGTCGACAAAAGACCATTTGCCGTTGCCGGGCGTCCAGTGTGGAGATATCGGCGATAAAATGGGATATAACGCGGTAGATAACGGGTTTTTACGCTTCGATCACGTGCGAGTACCGAAAGATGCCATGCTTATGGGTCACTCGAAAGTTTTAGACGACGGGACGTACGTCCCTCCGCCAGTCAAGAAAGCGGCGTATGGAACCATGGTATTTGTTCGATCCGATATCGTCATGAACGCGGCTTTATACATGAAGAAAGCCGTGACGATTGCGTTACGATATAATCTCGTGCGACGTCAATCCAACGCGGATAGTAAAAACAACAACGTCGAGACACAAGTGTTGGATTATCAACACTCGCAACGAACGCTCTTTCCTATTCTCGCCTCTTCGTTTGCGTTTCACACGACGAGCGATTATATGCGAAGAATGTATTTTGAGTTTCTGAAACGTTCGCAGTCCTCCGAGAAAGATTTTGACGCCTTGCCGGAATTACACGCGACGAGTTCGGGCTTAAAAGCCTTTTGTTCGTGGAAAACCAAAGACGCGATTGAGAGTTGTCGACTGACGTGCGGCGGACACGGATACCTTGCGAATGCCGGATTTGGAACCACGTTTGCGAGTTACGCACCAAACGTCACGTACGAAGGCGACAATAACGTTTTGTGTTTGCAAACCTCGCGTTATTTGCTCAAAACCATGCGCGCGTTGCAAGCGAAATTAGTCACCGAGGTCAAATTGGTTGGCCAAATGAAGTATCTTTCCGAAAGTGGCAACACGTTTACCTCCACCCTCGGGCACGAAGTAGGCATTCGCGACGAGGACGCTTTGTTGCGCGCGTACGAGCACCGAGCTTGGCGTTTGTGTTCGCAAGCAACCGCCCGCGCCGGGAACCTCTCCGTGGACGAAGCCATGCGTTTGGACATGGTAAGCTGGATTAAAGTCGCCAAATCGCACTGCGCTTTAGTCGTCCTCGCGAACTTCTTCGACGGCATCCACGAAGCTGAAAAACTCAAAGTAAGCAAAGAAACCATAGCAGTTCTAAAACGCCTCGCCACGCTCCACGCCCTCTGCGGCGTCGAAGACGAACTCGGCGACTGGGTCGAAGACGGCTACCTCGAAGCCATGCAATGCCAACTCGTTCGAGCAGAAATCGCCCAGCTCCTCCAAGAGCTGCGCCCAGACGCGGCAGCCTTAGCCGACTCCTTAGGTTTGGACGATTATTTCTTGAACTCAACCTTAGGCGCGAGAGACGGGAACGTTTACGAAAACCTCTTCGCCGCCGCGCAAAAAGCGCCGTTCAACAGCTCGCACAAGCCGCCCGGTTACGACCATTTACTCTGGCCTCGATTCAATGCGAGTAAAAATAATAGTACTACTTGTAATAATAATAAAGGCCGTTCAAAGCTTTAAACGCCTGTGTTGTGAAGCATTGTATATATGTACGCGCATAGAGCGCGTCTACGCCTCACAAAAAGCTCCTCTCCCCTCTCTCCTCTGCTCTACATTTGACACCATTTCACACCACGACGCGACGACCCAATCGGTAAAGGAGAAGATCATAACAAAGAATGGAGGACGACGAGTTTGTCTACCTGATCTTCCTCTTCCTCCTCCTCTTCCTCCGCGTGGTAAAATCGGTCTACGACTGCGCGACGTTTCTTCCACCGACCGGGAACGCGCTCGGAGCTTTGAAATTGGAAGACGAAGACAAAGAAGCGTTCGTCTCACGCGCGCGTTCGATTTTGAACGATGTAACGAAGGAGAGAAGGGGAGCATCAGTAACGAAAAGTGTATCGTTAGACGCGCTCGCTTTGGCCAACTTTGCGTTGCACTCGAAGTCGTCATCAGTAAAAGTTCCGAAGAAAAAACGGCTGCTCGTGTCGTTGGTTTTCCTCTTCTTCGGATTGGTTTTAGTCGCGAGTTGGTGGTTTTGGGCGTCGCCGGAAAGAGATCGACAGTTTGCGGCTTCGAAGGTGATGATGGTGACGGAGACAAGGAAGCTGGACGCGCTGGCGAAGAGAGTCTTGAACGACGAAGAGGGAGAAGGCGAGATGGAAGTGGTCGTGCGCGTGCACTTCGTGCGAAAGCGAGGCCCGATGGAGACGAAGATGGCGAGAGATATTCGAGAGAAGTTCAAGGAGTGGGTTTCGTGGAGTTTTGATGGTGATGCTTTGGAGAGAGGTAGAGCGACCGAAGAGATTGTGAGAGTGACGTTTCGCGGGTGCGCGGACGTTCTCGATGGCGAGGCGTTCGAGGCGTCGACAAGTAACGAGAATTCGGCAGAGGAAGAGGCGCGAAAGTCTTTCGTAGCGTGTGACAAAGGTAGGAGCGAATTAGCGAGACGCGCGAGGTTTTACGCGAGGTCCACGAGAGCGAGCGGAGATGAGCGCGACGAGAATGAGAATGGCGACGGCGAGAGCGCGACGAGTGGAATGTACGCGCACGTGGAGAACGAGATGAGAATGAACTACGCGACGTATCCGAATGAAATTTACGCGTACTTTTTCGACGACGAAAACGAAGTAGAAGACGACATTATAAAAGCGAACTTTCGCCTGCACTTTGGCACCGACCGAAACGCGTTCGTCGACGCGAAGTGGACCTCTTCCGAGTGGGGGTCTCGAGGTGGTTTTGACGCGATGACAAAAATTCGAGAATCGGTTCAGAAACTATATTCGTCCGCGTGGAAAGTCGCGAGAGAGGACGCTAAGTTTGATGGCCATTTTGGCGCATCGGCGGCGTCACTCGCGTTCGTTCTGGTGATTCCCGATGACGATGAAGAAAACGAAACACTTTCGTGGGATTTTAGGAAAGACGTGCGCGAACCTTTTGTGAGCAATCTCTCGAAACGTCTCGAACATTTTCTAAACATCGAAGCCGAGTCTCGCGTCGTGTACCACAGCCGCGCTGAAGAGGACAAAGTGGGCGACTCTCATGCTTCGACGACGAATCAGGAAGCCGCAGAAAGGTTCACGCGGGCGTTACCTCTCAGAAAAATGGACGTGGACTTGATACCGTCCATGCCGAGTGGGAAATTCGTAGTGTTCAAAAAAAACGACAACAACGACGACGCTTTTCTTCCGAAAAACTGGTTTGTCAAGCGCGATAACGTTGGGATAACGATTTTGGAGCGTCGTGAAAGTGTTACTGATATCCTTCCGTTCCTTTTTGCAAACGTTCGCGCGAGACTGCTCGGCGTGGATATAACTTCAGACGAAACCTACGCGAAGTACGCTTTGCCGGACGCGGCGAACATCTTATCGATGATGGAAATGGACGCTTTAAGTTCAACTCGAGTCCGCGCGGATATGTTAGAAATCGTAGATATTCTCCGTGGTGCCACGAACCTTGGTGATATCGACGCAAAAGACGCTTCCTATCTCGCCTCGCGTTCGAAAGAGTCCTTAGCGATGCTCCGAGACGCCGTCGCGATGATGGACGAGAACCGACGACAAGAAGCATTCAAACTCGTCGCCAAAGCCAGAAAACTCGCGTTTCAAACCAGTCGCGAATCCATAAACGTCCGCGAAGACGTCACGTTCCCTTTCGAACACGAACTTGCGCTCGCTATGCCGCTCGTGCTTCCTTTACTCGTCGCTTTTACCGTGCGGTTCGCGCGAGAGTTCGCTCGGTACGCCGCTCGAAGAAGGTGTTTCGAGGAGCTCGCGCGCGCGAACTTTCATTGCGGGAAGGTGGATTAAGATTTTTAGACGGTGTGCTCACGAGTACAACACAGAGAATAGAATAGAGTGAGCTACTAGTAAATAGAATAAACAACTACAACAACATCGACTACCCGACCACCCTCCTCTGAATCGCCTTTAACTCCTTCCCGTAATCCCTCGCGCACTCGTCCACGCATTCCATCGCTTTCCTCTGCGCTTTGTCCATTCCCCCGATTCCATCGCTCTCTAAAAAGCTCTGCGCTTTATCGTTGCACGCTTGCGCGCACCGTTGCACTTTCTGTTGGAATATTTGCAGTTCGTTATTCACGACAGTTTCTTTCTCCTGCATCGTCAACGCGCAGTTCTGTATGCATCGTTGGAAGGTTTCGTGCGATTGCTTCGCGTCGTCGCAACATTTGGAGGAACACTCGAAGGTTTTTTTCTGTAACGGTCGAAACGTGTTTTTGTCTAAAGAGTCCGTGAATTGTTCCAGTTGCTTTTGCAGCTGCTCCATGACTTCGAGTTGTCTTCTTTCACCGCGAATACGTCTCACGGATGAAACGATGTGCGGGATTCATTTCAACTGCATTTCCCCACAAACGATGCACTAAAAGACACGCTCTCTCGATGAAGATGAAGCGGGGAGTGTTCTCCTTGTTACGGTTGGCTTTATCAAGTAAATCGGCGAAAACAAAAGCGAACTCAGGCAGCTTTGCATCGTCTGCTGCTCGTGGATGTGTCGTCAGGTGCAGCCGCAACGGAGCAGAGCGCAACACTTTTAGGGGAAATTCGCATCGGCATTCCTGCTCGTCCTGGCGTGCGTTTACGACGACTACGGATGGAGGAGGAGGAAAAGGCGAAGAAGAAGAAGAGCAAAAGAAGAAGAAAGAGTTATACATGGCGTTCACGTGCGCAAAATGCGAGACGAGATCGATCAAAGGGTTTAGCAAACGCGCGTATCACTTTGGCGTGGTCGTCGTCACCTGCCCTGGGTGCGAGAGGAAACACGTGGTGGCGGATAGACTGGGGTGGTTCGGCGAGAAAGGCGACGCGGGGGATTTTATCCAGGAGAAGGAGAAGAAGAAGAAGGGAGGGAAAGAGGAGGAGGAGGAGGAGGAGGAGGAGGAGAAGGCGACGATGATGCGAGCGAAAATAGAGGCGGATGGGACGTTGGAGTTTGACGCAGACGAGCTGGAAGCGTGGCGAGCTCGACTGAAGGAAGAGAAGTGAAAGATTCGAACAAGCGCGTCTTTAGAATAGGTTTAGAATGAGTATGTATTAGGTTTAGTTTTTGTATTTAGAAAATATTGAATGAATACGCGCGGTTGAAGAAGAACTTTTCAGTTCTATTGAGAGAGCGCGATGATGGTTGGAATCGCGTTGGCGCTTTAACAACCTTTTTTCTTCGTTTTACTACAGAACGCGGCGTCGATTCTTCACCGTTCTCTCGAGTTCCATGATTTCCTCCCAAGAATCCACCGTGATTTCGTTTCTTCCTTTGAGTAAACTTTGCAATCTGGACATGGTTAACCACGAGTGCATTTTCGCTTGCGTGGCTTCTTTCGGATCGTCTTGTCTTTTTTGCACCATGGACGCTTCGATGGTTTTGCCGCACGATTCCGAAATGTCCATGTGCGGCGCGTTGCGAACAAACGCAACGAGCGTTCGCATGTCGTCCAAAGTTTGTTTGTCAAGGGCATGCAAGAGCGTTGTGTTGGATTCGTTCTTCGTCGGGCGTAATGGGACGACTAACCCTTCCGTGTCTTCGCTAAATAAAATCGACTTGCCTTCGGAAACAGCGACAAAGCTAATATCCGTCGGCATAGACATTTGATGGTAATCGAAATCGTACTCCACTTTTTGCATTTGAATGATATCCTTCACGGCTCGGGCGTTCTTCACGCCAGTTTCTGCGAGAATACCCGTTTGTAACTTCGTTTCGTCCAAGACACAAACGGTACCGTCCGCGAGCTGTAAAGGTCCAGCGCGTAAGCGATTACGGTCGTAGTCTTTTTTAGGCAACCACGTTCGCGCGTTGAGCGAAGGAATGTCTACGGACAAACACGCGGTCGCAGGGCAAAGAGATTGTAACACAGACGCGAGTGCATTGACGAGATTGTCGTTACGTTTACGCTTGCTCTCTCCATCCTCTTTTGAGAGCGCACAATCGATCGAAAAGTTGACGCACAATGAACCGACTGGGAATTCATCCGTGCGTAAACGAATCCTCGCGCACGCGAGGAACAAAGCGTAACTCGCGGCAACTTTATCTCCACCGAGCGCTTCGGTGAAAATATCGATCATCTTTTCGCACATCGCGCTTGTTGTTGCGGCGTCGAACGGTCGTACCACAGATACGGAAGCCGACGCTTCTTTGACGTTTTCCTCCTCGTCCAAAAGATATCGCTCCGCCGGCGTCTTCAAAACGAGATCTTCGAGTTTCAACTTTGTAAAGCCGAAAGCGTGGAATCTTGGCGCGATAGAACTCGCTGGAAACAACGCCGCCCTTTCTGCGTGTCCGTAAAAGTCATCGTCCGAAGGTTGCGTCGTAGTCGCGCCGTCACCGTCCTCCTCGATACTATCGTTCAATCCAATGTTCCCAAACGCTTCAGCCGCGTGTTCTGGATTGAGACTCAAAACGCCGTAAAACTCAACGATGTCGTTCAGTTTCAATTGCGTGGAAGACCTCCTCGACGGTGGATTTGTAATTGTCGCTGAATTCATTGTTTCCGAATTATTTTCCTTGTCGCCCTCGTCATCCTCCGATGAATCGTACACGCAAACGATACACGGTCCTCGCTGGTCGTTCGGTAACGGCAAATTCCTCGCCTCGTCCAGCGTCTCTCTGGCGACACTTTTATTTCGAATCTTATTATTCATGGCAGTAAAATCTTCCGTTTTCTGCGACCCATGCATTGGCATCGCTTCTATGGTGTCTTCAGATTTCGCCGGCTCGTTCTTCTCTTCCTTCATCTTTGCCTCTTTGTCTTCTTTGATTTTTTCCTCCTCGTTATTCTCCTCTCGCGTTCTCTTCTTCGCGCTTCCTCCTCCAACGTTCGCACCAGTAGTACCACCGATACTCGTAAAATCTACCACCCCATCGCCGTTAGTGTGCGTATCTTCTCTCTCCAAACAATCTCTCTCCTGTACCCACTTCGCCTCGCCCGGTATCGGGACGCAATAGAACACCTTCCTCTCCCACATCCGAACGTTCGAAGACTGCTCCCGCGGGTTCTCGAATGTAAACAAACGCTCCTCGTCGTCGTTCTTGTCCTTCTCTTCTCCCTCTTCCCCATCGTATTCCTCCATTCTCGACGTCTCGTCGCCACCGTGTTCCGCGAACTTCGTCGTCTGCCAACCCGAGCTCGCTCTCTTACTCTTAAAACATCCCACGTAATACTCCGGGTCTCTCATATCTTGCACCACGCACCGAAAACGGCACAGTTTCCATTCCGGTACGCTTTCAATCCCGACGCCTTTGCCGTCCGCGTGGTTTATTTCTGGGATGCTTAAGCACTTCTTCGTCTTTGTCTTCGCATCCTTCTCCTCCTCCTCGCTCTCCGAGATGCACTTTTTGAGCACGTTCGAGAGGTTCCAATCGCCGTCGATCGGTTCCAACACAGATGAGGTTGCAGCGCTTAAACTTTTGAAACCGTACGCGTTGAACAGCTTCTCCGCGATGACTTTTCGAGGGTTGGCGATGAACTCGCGCGAGTCAATGGTATCTTCGATCGTGTTGTTGTTGTTTGCCGCTGCTACTGCTGCTGCTGATGTCGCGGTTTTGGTCATTTTGTTGTGCTGCGTGCGCGAAAGAGTGACGCGATTGGATTACTCAAAGTAGGGGAAAATTTAAAAATGAAACCGCGCGTGCGTACAAGGCATGTAGTTCTGTTAGTAGAAGGAAGACACAAAATTCTCTCTCTTTACGTTTTTATTTACACAGTTAGTATTAGTACCACATCAAGGACTTTCGCTCGGGGCTGGGCCGACTTCACCGTTTCTGTTCCCGGGATGTTCGTCCGGCGTTCTCAACATCGCGCCTCTGCCGACTTCGGTTAAAAATTTCGTCGGGTAGGCGTTGGCGAAATCTTTCAAGCGGATTTTCGCCGAGGGGTTGTTGAAGTGCCACAAACACGAGGCTTTCCCGGTTTGTTTGTTGTACACCATGCCGTTGGCGTCTTGACCGAGCTGCGACATTGGCGCGCCGCCGGCGGAGAAGAGGATTGAGCCGTCCGCGTCTAACTTGTGGCGTTGCGAGCGTTCGATGAGTTTTTGCATTTGAAACGCCGTGAGGCACTCTTGGTCGTCAAATTGACGCATACCCGGGAAGACGTTGTTGAATTCTTCGTCTGTTGTTGCCGCGGGTTTGCACGTCATCCCGAAACCGTCTTCTTCTTTCCAATCGTTGTGTCGCATCATTCTATTCTCGGTCGCTTCGATGTACTTGATCAACTCTTCTTTTCGTCCCATGAAGGAACCGGCGTTGGCCCAGACGTTCGGGTGCTCGCCGGTTAACTCGACGTCATCCCCAGCCGCTTTACCAATCTCACCAAACGTCAAACTCATCTCTCTTTTAAACTGTTGCTCGTCTTCCATGTCGAAATATTTCCTAATCTCCGGCCATAACTGGGTCTCGCCTCCGAAAATGAAATCCGCGTCGGCTTGTTCGAACCGCTTTTGAAACTCCTCCGGCCCGCACTGCAACAAAACATCCGTCGCGTCCGCGTTGACAATAATAGGATTTCCTGAAATCGAATGCAACGCCGCTTTCAAGCCCATCATCTTATCCGCAAACCCGTGAAAAGTCGTCCCGTTCCCCGAGATCACAATCTCCAACCCGTTCTTCTTCGCCGAGTCCAGAATCACCCACCCGTTGCTCTTCAAGTTCGTCGCGTGCGCCGTCATAACCACCGGAGCGGAATCCATGCCTTTAGATTTAAACACTGGCATGTATTTCTTTTCGTCTGGGTGCATTTTTTCTTCTTCAGTTAACATCGTCACGTCGCCGTCGAGATCCGCGTTCGACCCCGGTCGCCAAAACTTCGCCTGCGCCCACTTGGTGTCTCTGTAAAACTCAAACGGGACGTGCCAAACGTCGCCATCGAACGCGTTCGCGTCCAAGTCGTAGCCGGTTTCGAAGGAACCCAGTTTAACCGATGTAACGTGTTCTGGTCGACCTCCTCCCCTCGTCGTCGTCAAAGTTACGCCGCTGTTCGTCTTGGACGAAGACAACATGAAAAGAGCCCCCAAACCAGCCGCGGCTAAAATTCCGTATCTCTTACACGATGATGATGCGGACGACGAAGACGTCTCCAAACCGCTCTTATCGCGACGAAAAGCATGAGCAGCAGCAGGAGACGACGAAGATATCAACAAAGGTGCCGCTTCTTCCGCGCTCGTGGTGGCGTGACTCATTGCCATTTCTTCTCTTTACGCGTGTGTTTTGTTTGATGTGATTTTTTTCCAATCGAGAAAGGAAGGAAAAAGGAGCAGTCCATCTTTAGGCATTTTTCGTTTAAGTACAGTATGTATTCGTTTTTTAATTAGTACACAACACGCGTTCGATTAATCTTATTATGTATATATATACGCATTATTCTCCTCTCATATTCTCTCATCTCTTTCTCTCTCTCTCTCTCTTTTTCTTCCCATTCTCTTAGTATTATAACTTCATTCAATTCGCAGCCGCTCGAGCGCTCGATCGAGCGCTAAACGCAGCCGCAGACGAAGGTCCCGGGTCTCGATTTCCCGGATGTTCGTCCGAGGTGCTCAACATCACTTCTCTTCCGTGCGGGGTTAAGAATTTATCCGGGAAGGCGTTTGCAAAATCTATTAAGCGGATTTTCGCCTGCGGATTGTTGAAGTGCCACAAACACGAGGCTTTGCCGGTTTCTTTGTGGAAGACCATGTTTTTGTTGTCTTTGCCGATTTGGTCCATGGGAGTGCCGCCGGCGCTAAATAAGATGGACCCGTCCGCATCTAATTTGTGACGCAAGGATCGATCCATCAAATGTCGCATTTGGAAGGAGGTTAAGCACTCTTGGTCGTCGAACCAGTTGACCCATCCGGAACCGTTGACGTCGGCAAAGTCTTCGTCGGTGACGCCCGCCGGGCGGCACGTCATTCCCCACTCGTCTGGCTCTGATCCCGGGTGTCTCGCCATGCGTTGTTCGGTTTCTTCGATGTATTTTAACATGTCGTTTTTCCTCGCCATGAATGACCCGGCGTTGGCCCAGACGTTCGGGTGCGCGCCGGTAAGCTGCGCCGGTGGTCCAGCCGCGCCGATTTTACCGAGAGTGTCGGACATTTTCTCTTTCCATGCTATTTCGTCGGTTTTCTCAAAGTAGGCGTGGATTTCCGGCCATAACTGCGTTTCGCCGCCGAAAATGAAATCCGCGTTCGCTTGGTTGAATCGGTTTTTAAATTCTTGGCCGGAACATTGAAGCATGACATCGTTGGCATCGGTGTTGATGACGATCGGGTTGCCGTTGATGGAATGTAAAGCGGCTTTTAAACCCATCATTTTATCCGCGAAACCGTGGAAGTCGGTCCCGTTGCCCGAGATGACTACTTGTAAACCGTTTCGCTTCGCGGAATCGACGATAACCCATCCAGTTGATTTGATGTTTGTCGCGTGAGCGGTAACGACGACGTCTGCGGAATCTACGCCGTGGGTTTTAAACACCGGCATGAATTTCGTCGGGTCCGGTTTCGCTTTTTGCTCGTCGCTCATGTTCGGAGTATCCCAATCGTGTTTCCAGAAATCTGCGCCGGCCCATTTCGTGTTGGCGTAAAACGCAAACGGGACTTGAACAACCTCGCCTTCGTATCTTCCGTTGTCGATGTCGTATAAGTTTTCCATCACACCTTGCGGTGGAGCTTCGTCCTCGCCCATTCCCGGTTCAACTACTTTCGCCGCTTCTTCTTCTTCTTCTTTTCGTTTTTGTTCGTTTTCCATGTCAATTTGTCGTCGTTGCTCTTCTATTTCTGCATCGATTCTTTGTTTCTCTTCCTCTTTCCCG
>Ga0209091_10000615_pt1 | contig 33531 bp, 50 predicted proteins | sample ArcticOcean_MG_C_6_FD_187438 | JGI IMG/M metagenome (GOLD analysis project Ga0209091, IMG submission 187438) | Marine microbial communities from western Arctic Ocean - ArcticOcean_MG_CB8_128 (SPAdes) (version 2) | ecosystem: Environmental > Aquatic > Marine > Oceanic | place: Arctic Ocean...
TAAGGATGACCCAGTTGGTCCAGACCTTCTTCATGAATGGTGGGGCAAACGGGCTGAAAAAGCTAAAATTCTAGGGGATACTCGCAGTAAATTTGAGCAACAAATTTTAAACGATGAGACCTTTAAGTCCCAGATGCCAGAGAAGTATCAGGTGAATGGCTTAAATGCATATAAATACTGGGCCAGAGACCTAGCCGATACTGAAATAAGCGACACTGAGCGTAGAGAAAAGAACGAAAAAGACCCTTTAAACTTAGGTATATAGGAGAATAATGAACTACGAACAGTTTATTGCAGAAATTCGAGCTAAATTCCCAGAGTACGACCATGCTGATGATAAAACATTAGCTGAGGCTATGTTCAAAAAGTATCCATACTACACTAAGGTATTGGATACCAACCAAGAGGAGGAAGTTTCTCCTTCCTCATTCCAACCCGTATCTACATTCCAAGATAATACCGCTGTATCGAGTGCTATGAGAGAACCAAGCATAGACATTGGTGATACAAAACCAGTTGTTGTAAAACGAGGCACATCATCGGATGACTTTGTTGTTATTAAGTTAACAGGAGAGGACCCTACTGATGGAGGTTATCGTGTTGATGGCAATAACTATTTTGATGACCTAATATATTCCCCCGATGAATTTGAGTCGTTTGGGAGTGAGAAGCTTAAAAAAAGAAGAGCCCTTGAGAATGATGGTTATAGGGTGTATGATATACAAAACAATTTACTTTTGAATACATACTGGGACTCTGTAGAAACTCCGGACAACGACCACGATGGAGCCTTTAAAATAAATACCAAGAGAGACTGGTGGGATGCCCTTACTGAAATTAAAGACAATCCTATAAAGGTGGTTCCATATCTTAGAAGCGGAAAAGAATGGTATGAGCTTGGAAATTTATTAGATATATCCTTAAAAATTCAGAACAATGCTCCGGTTACGGAAAGTGAATTAACCGCAGTAAAAGACTACCTTGACGAGATGGAATTAGAGGGTCATCTGGACAATTCCTTCGGGGCTACCGTTGTTGATATATTGACACAGCTACCGGCATTCGGTGCGGAGATGGCTACCGCTGGGTGGGTTACTGGACTTCTTAAAAAAGGGACCAAGGCTGGAATTAAGAAGTTTGCAACAAAAGAATTTAAAGACCTTGTTGATAAGAAGTTTAAGTCAGAGTTTGTAAAGGACAGTCAGGGAGTTATACTTGAAGGTGTAGCTAAAAGAAAAGCCCTTAATATTGGGGCCACTGTAGCAACTCAAACAGTCATTGGAGCAGAAGCCTCAGGAATGATACAGGTAGGAGAACTTGAGCGTAGACTACAGGGTATAGAGCTTACAGATGATGAGAAGTTTATATTCCATAAAGAATTTGACAATAAAGACTCAGCCTCACTTCAAGCAAGGGCTGATACCTACCTAGAATATCTTGTTGAGCAAGCCGGAGCGGGGTTTAGGCCACTTGGTAAGTTCCTAAATAAAAAAACTATGGGATTAGTCCCAGATAAATTAAAAGCCGATATGATGGAAAAGGCTTTTATAAAGGCTTTAGTCAAGGCTAATAAAGGTATCAGTCGCTCAGACTTTGTCAAGCAAATAGACTTCTATAAAAAACACGCCCAGTTTGGTGGAATGTTTGAAGAGTTTATGGAAGAGCGTCTTGGAGATGTTGGCCGTGATGCTATGTTTAATTTAGGAAAGTATGGTATTGTAGAGGGACTTGATGACCCATCATTTGAATGGCAGGGTATGGATATGGGACAATATCTAGCAGAGCTTACTGCATTCTCAGTTCCCGGAGCTGTCGGTGGAGCCTCTAAGGCCAAGAGAGCCTATCAATACTCAAAGTCAGATACCCGTAAGCAGGTTGATGAAGCACGGGAGACTGGCACATGGGATAAAGAAACCCTCGACCTAGTTGAAGACCTTGTTATTAAGAACCCAAAGGCATTTGAGAATAGAGCTATCATTGAATTTGTCAATGAGTCTCGCAATATGTCTCGCTCATATCTAAGGGATGTTAAGGGCTGGTCAGAGGAAGAAATTGATGAGCTTTATTTAAAAGAAGGTTACGAGGGAGATGGTGAGGGACTAGGGGCCATGGGCCGTACGGTATACGATGAAATGTCGGATAAGGTTCTCGTTACTCTTTACAAGGGAGCAAACCAAGAAACAGTAATTGAAGAATTTTATGGAAATGCATTCAAGCATTTAAGCAAGAAAGACCAAGCCAGCTTTGGGGAATATTATAAACAGTCCGGAGATACTCGTTCTAAGCAGGAGTTTTTTGAACAAGAGGGGCTTAATTATTATTACGAAGAAAAGCTATACGCCAACACCCCGCTGGGGAATGTTTTTCAAAAACTTAAAAGTTTCTTTAAGGAAAATGTTCTTAAGAATGCAAGCCTTGATGACAAGACTAGACGAATGTGGGAACAGTCCGCTGAAACTAAATTTGGGTCCAGAAGTGCGAATGAAAAGCGTGGTGATAGCTATTCTATAAAAGAAACTAAAGATGTTCCTAATAAAATTAACAAACCTCTCCATAAAGAATTAAAGCAATATGCTGACGGTAAAAAACTTATTTATAAGGATACTAAATATCCAAAAATAGATGAAACTAGAGCTATGGCTATTGCTGATGACTATGAGGCAATGGAAAATAATATAGATGCACCGGGAGTCCGAGAGGCCTATGGAGCTATGGCTGTTGAGGTCAAGGAACAGTGGGAATTATTGACATCACTGGGTTATAAAATGGAGCCGTGGCTTGAGGATAGTCAGCCATATAAGTCATCTACGGATATGGTGAATGATGTTCTGGAGAATAAGCACCTGTATTTCTTCCCAACGGAGGATGGTTTCGGTGAGGGAGAGGATACATCAGGACACCCCTTACTAGAAAACTCAGGGGTAGCTATTGAGGGGAAGGAACTCGTTTATAACGACCTATTTAGGGCCGTGCATGATATAATAGGGCACTCAAGAGGAAACCAATTTGGACCACGAGGAGAGGAAACTGCATGGAGAGAGCACCTGCAATTATTTTCTGATACTGCAAAGAAGGCTGTAACAACAGAAACCCGTGGACAGAACTCATGGGTTAACTTCGGTGCACATTTAAGAAACAAGGACGGCAAATTATTAACCACAAAAGATAAGGGGTTTCTTTCCCCAGAGTCTCGTCCATATGCAGAACAAAAGATTGGAATACTATCCGATGAGTCTCAGGCTCCCTACGATGAGTCATTTTCAATTAAGGAAATTCAAGCCGAAAACCTTAAGGTGGATGAGATAGCTAAAAAGTATGCATCCAAGGAACCTATTACTAAGGGAATGGGAAGAGCTGGAGTTGCTACCGACAGGGGCCTAAGTGAGGTCCTTAAGGTACTAACCGATGATGGCTTCGATATAAATGGAGCTCTTGAATGGTACAATGAGGCTGTATCCGAGGCGAAGGGAATTGGCTCTATTGAGGTCCCCTTAATTAAGTCTCATAAAAATGGAGATGCCCTGTGGGATATCTTTATGGGGATGACAAGCCTAGGTACTAAGATACCTCCAAATTATGATAGTGGTATTAGTATTCTAAAAACCTATCTTGAAACCGGTAAAATAAATTATGTTCAGAATGATAAGGGTAGTACCCTAATTGAATATGAAAATTCCGAGGGTATTCCTAAGAAAATAAGGATGCCTATAATAGCGGATATGTTCAAGAAATTCGAGGGACTTGTATCTGAGTTCGGTGAGGATGGGGCCATTGAATGGCTTATGACTCCTCATAGTGGTGTGGAAATTGCGGAGCTTAATGCTAAGTTAGCAGGGAAGAAGCCCGGGACCAAGAAGAAGCCATCTGGCATTACACTTGATGGTGAATACTATGGGGCCCGAATATTAGGGCCTAAAATAGGTCGCTATATTATGAACCTTCATGGTGTCCACGAGGAAGCCACCTACGATATATGGTGGACCAGAACATGGAATAGATGGATGGGTACCCCATTTACAGAGAAGGGTGACCTAAAGAATGCACCATCTTGGGGAACAGAGTCTCAGGCTATGGATGAGGCTATGGAAAATATTAAGAGTAAGCTTAATGAACTCACCGACAGAGAATGGAATGTCGCTGAGATTCAGGCGGTTCTATGGTACCACGAGAAACAACTATATGTTAGACATGGCCAAAAAGATGATGGTTTAAACTATGGGAATGTCGCTAAATTAAGGGCAGAAAAGAAAGGTTATTATGAAGAATATGCCACACCCGTCAGTGATAAAAGCACTGGACAAATTGAAGAAGGACGGAGCTCTGGACAGCAAGAAGCTGATGCCAATACTGAAGGCCGAACTAAAGAAACTCGAGAAGAAACTAAAGAAAAAAGTGGTCCGCTAAAAGGGGAGTCCTTTAGCCTTAAAAAGAAAACCTTAAAGTTTACACACTTCTCAGCTAAGAGTGACCTAAATGAACTCGACCCTACATACTTTGGTACAGGTAAGGCTAACCGTGATGAAAAGAACGAAGGTCAACTGGACCGTGTATATGTATACCCTGAGGGAGCTAAGGCAGAGAGTATATTTAGAGATAGAGCTAAATACAACGAGTACACTGGTGAAACTACAGGAAGTTTCTACAACGTAGACACAGACACCGAAGGATACCTCAAGCAAGCAGAGATAACCTATGACTCCGGCTATAAGAAAACCTCCCAAAGAAAGCTAGACAAAATTCTAAAAAAAGCCGGATACGATGGCTTCCATGGAGAGAAGTCCCTAGGAACGGATGCCTATACCCTATTTAAAAAAGTAAAGGTTAAACCCAAGAGTGAGGAAAACTTCTCATTAAAGGAAACAGTCCCCCTATGGGAGAGCAAGATACTCAAGGCCGTAAATAAACTCGGCTCGGATAAATTCGGAAAAAAATATGATATAAAAACCATACCCGTTAGAAGTGTAAAGAATTTCCTTCGCAACCAAGGTGTAAGTGAAGAGGAAATGAAGTGGGCTGGTATAGAGGTAATAGAGGCCATGCCATTCGGTGAGAAGAGTATTAGCGTTAGGGTCTTACAGAATCACATAAAGAACAACAACCTCCAAATGACCGAGACTGTTCGTGGTTATGACCCACAGAAGTCTGCGGATATAAAGGCAACCGCAACCGCCCTAAATAATTATATAGATGAAATGCAGGAGCAGGGGCTAAGTATAGGTGGCTTAGAAAATAGGGGAGATGTTAAACTTCAACAATTAGAAGAGGCTAGAGTTTTGGCTAGAGAAGCCGTTCAGAAAACAAAACATGATGCCTACAAGGTCCCCTCAAGAAGCCAAGAATTTGACACTGCCCCCAGAGAATATAAGGAAATGGAAATTACCATTCCCGATGATGCCACTACCGGTATATTCAAGGTAGAACATCACTTCCCAGATAATAATATTATCGCCTTTGTCCGCTTCGATACCCGTATGAAGGATGGAAAGAAGGTCCTATTTATTGAGGAGATTCAATCCGACTGGCACCACAAGGGTTCCGCTGAGGGATACCAAGGATATCTTAAAACATTAACCGAAATTCCTGATGACTATAGGGTAGTTAAGGTGGATGATATAGATGGTGCAAGACATAGAGATGTGTCTGATGATAAGTTTGATGACAGATATGAGGATACTCGATTTGATGTGGCGGATGGCCATGGTGGATATATCCTAGAGTATAAGAGTGAAGAGACTGGTTCTAGGTCAGCAACCCTGTCTGGCCTAGAAACTGATGAATGGGTTACGGTCAGAACCCTAAGTGAAAGGGCTATGCGTGAGGATACTATGGAGAGAGCTGAGAAGTTTTTCCTTAGAACAATGAATGACAAAAACCTAAACCTCGAAAGACGTAAGGTTCCAGATGCTCCATTCAAGGAGAGCTGGATGAGACTCGCTCAAAAGAGAATGCTCAGATATGCCGTTGATAATAAGTTCGACTCTATCGAGTGGGCAACAGGAGTAGAGTCCGCTGACATGTATGATATAAGGAAAGAATTTGACTCATTGACGTATGAGAAATTTCCAAATGGGAGTATACTTATCCACGTTTACAAGGATGGGAGCGGTTCTTCAATCACAGACCTTGATACTACCAAGGATAAGCTACCCGGTTATTTTGGTAAAGACATTACAAACCAAATAATTCGAGGCGAAGGTGAAGCAATAGGCGGTAATGCCACTAGACTCGAAGCAAAGGATATGGTTATGGGCGGTGAGTTCCACAAGGAGTTCTACGATGTCCGAGTACCACAAGCATTTAAGAAGGTAATTAAACCATTCGGTGGCAAGGTTGTTAGTGGCGAGCATAGGAACTCCATTGAACTAACCAGTGAAATGAATGAAGCCTTCGCTAGACCTCAGGAGAGCTTCTCACTGGTTGAGTACGGGTCCAAGCCTAAGCGTCCACCAATTAGAATTAAGCCTCTAAGCAGAAGGAAGTCTTCTTTCTATAGGAGAGCTATTATCCCTATATCAACCAGACTTGGTAGGGTTCATCCAAAACTTAAATTCATGCTAAGAAAATTCGAGAAGGGGTTCCTACAGCAAATTCAGAAGGACTTAGAATCAGCAAAGGGTTTTATTGTTGGTGTTGATAAGTTAAAAGGTCAAGACCTCCATGATATGAACCTTGCACTGGCCAATGGTGACTTCGGTAAGGTAAATGAAATAGCGGAGCGTAACGGATTTAAGGACGGAGTTTCCTCAATGCAGGATGTTCTATATGACATTTATACCAGAGCTGAGGCAGGTGGGATAGATGTTGGTTTTATAGGTAACTACTTTCCTAGGCAGGTTAAGGACTTGTCTAGACTGTATGAATCGCTGGGAGTTGAGCAACAGGGAGCTATAGAAAAGGCCTACAGTGCCTACGCTAAAAAAACTGGGGTCAGAGTTGAAGACCTCTCATCTGAAGAAAAAACTATTCTCGTTAATAAGGTTCTTAATACTAATGCAACTGCAATAAAAACAAAGCCAAATAATATAAAGGCTCGTACTATAGATGCATTAACCCACTCCAATCTCGAGAATTATCACGACCCAGTATCCGCTCTTATTAACTACATTGAGAGTATGAATGAGTCTATAGGGATGAAGGGTTTATTTGGGACTGATGATAAACTTGGAATTAAAGGTGCGTTTATAGATTCAGAAAAAAGAAATGAAGATATAGTGACAAGATATGTTGCGGGTCTGGTTGAGCAGTACAAACTAACACCTGAACAGCAGGAAGAGGTTATTGACGCATTGCGTGCAAGGTTTATCAGAGGGGCTAATCTTAAGGGTATAAAAACCGTTAAGGATGTCACCTATATGATGACCCTAGCCTCCCCAACATCCACCGTAACTCAGTTAGGGGATACCTTCTTTTCATTGGGAATGGCTGGTATAATTCCCACAACAAAAGCAATGCTGAATGTTTTATCAGGAAAAGCCTCCACCAGCAGAAAGTCTCTTGGGTTAAATACCATTGCACAGGAATTTAAAACAACTGGCGGAACAGCCAAGGCCCTTAATACCCTTTTCAAATTAACTGGGTTCTCTCAGGCTGATGGTTTCTTTAAGGATGTTATTCTAGAGGCTGAATTAATTAGAATGAAAACACTTCTAACCTCATCCGGAAAACTAGATATAGCAGGAAGAACACATGAGCTTGATACCTTTCTAGATACTATATTTGGGGATGAAGCCTCCAGTGTCCGAGAGGATATTGTTGAGGGTAGAATGTCTGAAAATGTTGAGATGTTGTTATTCAGTACATTATCTGACTATCATCCGGTAACTCTATCTGAAATGCCTGAGGCATACCTGACAAATAAGGGGGGGTACAACCGGTTATTTTATCAACTTAAAACATTTACAATGAAACAGCTTGATACCTTTAGAACTAAAGGGTTTGATAAGATGACCAGCGGTGACCCAGATGAAGCTATGAGAGGGATGTTAAATTTATTAAAAATGTCATTCTGGTTTGTAATGAGTGGATACTCATCCTCATGGATAAAGGATTGGATGATGGGAAGAGAGCATCACGCTGACGATACAATGGTTGACCAATTTTGGAAACTAGGTGGAGCTTCAAGGTATTTAGCTTACCAGTACAGACGATACGGACCAAAAACAACCGCTATTGAATTTTTCTTACCACCACAGGCTGGTATTACAGATAAGCTATTTAGAGACTATCAGGACTTTACTAAGGAAGAAGGGAAAAAGGGTAAGCGTTCTGCAAGTGAATTGAGAACCGTTGCTAATATTCCATTGTTTGGTAAATTTTATTACTGGCACGCTGGAGGTGGAGCAGGTGACTTTAAAATTAACCGTGAGCTTCGATACTATAGTGGGAAAGCAAAGGAGCGTCCACTTACAGCTAAGGAGCAGACTAAATATATGAATTATATAACAGAGGCCTACATTAAAGGCTTAATAAAAGGACCTGCAAGAAAAGAGCATTTCCTTAAGAAAATAGGGGTTCGTATTGAAAAAGACAATTAAGCAACTTATAAAAGATGTACTAGAAATATTAGATGCTGGTGGTATAAAGTATAGTGATGATGCAGTGGAGTTAGTGTATGAAACCGGCAATGCTGAAACAAATTACAGGCATCTAGAGCAAATAGGTGGCGGTCCCGGCATATCATTCTGGCAGATAGAGATTGCAACTCTGAATGACAACTGGGATAACTACATTGTCTTTAGAAAGAAACTCATAGAGGTGCTATATAAGCTAGGATATTTAGAGAAGGACCCTATATTCAGTGCCCTTACAAATATTGCGGTGGCTATTGCTATGTGCCGTATATACTACTGGAGACAACCCGGTTCAATACCTAAGACCATGTCAGGCAGAGCTGAATACTGGAAGAAACGCTATAATACAGAGCAGGGAGCTGGTACAGTAAAGCACTACATGGAAGCTAACGAGTAGTGGACCTAGCAATAATTGACCAGTACGGGCTACCAATAGCTATGCTGGTGGGTTTTGGTTGGTACATTATCCAGAGAACAAAGTTTCTTGAAGAGACACTAACCAGAGAAATGAACGAGGACTTTGGTCGATTGGAAGCAATAATAGTATCATTAATTTCCCAGATAAAATTAGCACAGCTAAAGGTTGAGGAAGTTAAGGGATACATCGAGGGTTTAAATGATATCCTTGCAAAAATAGAGTCAAAAAAGGAAAAATGATGGACACATTAAAAACCCTATCTATTGGAGTAGGTGGAGTATCGGTAACGTGGATGGAGTGGATACCATGGGGACTTAGAGTTGCCCTTGGTGTGGCCTCCTTAGTTTATATGCTCTATAAGGCCATTAATGAGAAGAGAAAATTTGAGGGGTTAAAGTAGGTGCTCCCACCATTTGTAATTAAGATGATAGTCAGTAAGGTTATGGGTGTACTGGTGGACCAATTAAAGCTGGACCGTATAAGCGACTATGTATTCAAGGATAATAATTTGGACAAGCAGATAAAGGTCCTCCGGGATGAGCTTGACCGAGTAAAGGTAAAGTTAATTAATATAGAAAAGGACTTAAAATGAAAGAAATGATAGCAAGCTACATATTCAATGATGAAATGAAAGCTAAAATAGTAAAAGCATTAAATGAAAATATAGATATCCCCATTATCAGTGAGAAGACTGAAGCTAAAATTATCGGTGCTATTTATGACACTGTTGAAGAGGTTGTAAAGGCTGAAATACTGAAGTAACGCCCGTGTACAGGTGAAAATAGTTCAGAATTTTCCTTGCGTATATTTTTGAGGCTCCCTAAATTTGTGGTAGTTAATTCAATTAAAATACGTTAAGGAGAACAATGAATAAAGAAACCTACACTGATATATGGAAGAACCTTTCTTCTAAAAATGTCAATCACCTCACCGAAAATAAGAATAACCTCACCTACCTAAGTTGGGGTAATGCATGGGGACTATTAATGGAAGAGTACCCTGAGGCAACCTATATGTTCTATGAGAACACCGTGGAAGCTGATGGAAGCCTTACCGTTAATTGTTCTGTAACTATAAATAGTGCATGTAGAACTATGTGGTTACCTGTTATGGACTTTAGGAATAAGGCCTTATTAACACCAACATCTAAGGATGTATCAGATTCAAAGATGAGATGCCTTGTTAAATGCTTGGCTATGTTTGGTCTTGGTCACTATATATACGCTGGTTTAAATGCTCCTAGAAGCACCTCTCCGGTGGAAGGGGGCACGGCTCCTCAGGTCTTAGAGTCCCTTTCTACTGGGGAGCCTTTTGTTTCTCCCGCAGTTGATATTGTTCCTTGTGGTGCCAATAAGGGTAAGTCATATGATGAGGTCTATGGCTCTAGCTTAGAGCAATTAGAGAAGCATATAAGTTACTTTACTCCCCGCACCAGCAAAACACCTGAACAGGAAGAACATCTTTCTAATCTTAAACAATACAGACTGACTGTAGCTACGGCAAGAATTTCTAATGGGGTTCTTGCGTGAGTCTTCCTAGAATAGTACCCAACACATCCTATGGCCGTGTTTACGAGGTAGAGGAGGGGATATTTTTCCCCTCCGTTTCTACCCTCTGCAGATATGGACTTCCTATGGAAGAGTTTTTGTTTAAATGGTTTATTGAGCAGTCTCGTGGAGACTATGATAGACACGTTCATCATAACGGAGAGGCCTCAGAAATAGGAACATTTGTGCACGATGCATGCGAGCAATTAGTTAATGGTGAGGTTGTTGAAATTTCAAGCAACCCTCTTGATGTTGTTAGTGGTCGTGGATACTATCCCACCTACCGAACCTCAATCGCAATTAAAAAAGGTATTGCTTCCTTTGTTGCTTGGCATAATACAATTAAACCAAGGGTGGTTGATACTGAAATAATGTTATTCTCAACGGAGATGCTAGAGGATAAAATGAAGTTTCCATTTGCGGGTAGATGTGATATGGTAGCTGAGGTTAATGGAGAATTATGGATGCTGGATATAAAAACATCCAAGAAGGTTGAGAAGGTTCTATCTATACAAGCTCAACTGTCCATGTATAAGATGCTATGGGATGCTAATAATGATAGGAAAATTGATAGGCTTGGCGTTATTTGGGCAAAGAAAGACTATCGCTCTAATACTCCACCTAAATCTGTTGCTAGAACCTATGAGTATAAATATGATGAGGAACTTGTAAGGGATATTTATAAAATGTTTATCCGTAATTACGAGGGCTTTGATGCGGACTTTGGCTCGCCAAGAACAAGAGCTAAACTCCCTAACCGTTTTGAACTTTTAAAGGAGAGTAAATAATAATGTTGATAATTATATTTAAGTATTTTACGTTTTCAATAGGGCTATGCTTTATAGGAATAGGGTTAATATTTACAATGCAAGAATTTTCCAAATGGTTAAGAGGGGAGTATAAATAATGTCCAAGAGAGGTAGACCATCATCATTCCAATTATCAGAGATAACCCCTTTCAATGGGACCAGAAAAGGCGGAGGTGTCAATAAATTTATACGCAAGGACCTTACAGGAGTAGGTCAGGCAGATGCTCGATATAGACTTGCGGTGGATATGGTTGCTACCGAAGAGAAGTGCTGGTGGGTTAACAGATGGCTAATTGGAAACCGTCCTTTAAATGCGGAGAAACCACGATGATTAAGGATGGAGACTATATACTTATTCCTACATCGGTACTTAAATTCAGTGGCTTAAAGGGAACCGCTAGGGAAATGTTTTGCAAGATTGCATCCCTTTCTTTGGCAAATGGATGTACCGCTAACAATGAATACTTTTCCGGCCTTCTAGGGGTATCTAAGAAACGCATAGGTACTATCGTAGCTGAACTCGAAACCAGAGATTTGGTTGAGCGTGATATTATTAAGGGCTTCAAAAGGATAATTAACCTAACCGATAGGGGTATGGAAGTCTACGGGGGAGGGGATAGAACAAAAGTTCCAACCCCCTCCAACATAAGTTCCAAGGGGGGTCCTACAAAAGTTCCAACATATAATAGAGTTAATAATAGAGATATAATAGAAATAGAAAAGAACTTTGTGTTAGAAGTAAATTCATTTGATATTGGAGATACTCAATTAAGAGAAGACTTTATCAACTACTGGACCGAACCTAATAAGTCCGGCACCAAGTTAAAATATGAAATGGAAAAGACTTGGGATACACAGAGACGATTGAATAATTGGTTTAATAACAAGAAGACCAACTTTGGTCGCATAACTGAAACCACTGATAAGATGGATGCTTTAGAAAGGAAATATGGCTGAGACAAGAACCGAAATAATACAGGATATGTTTTATTCATTCAACAGGGACCCTCATTCAGCAAGTGGCTTGGTTGAGAGCTTCTGTAAGAAGGCATTTCATATGGACCCTATCTACATGCGTAAAGCTGTCAACGAACTGATAGCAACTCATCAATATCTCCCTAAGTACAGAGACGTTGAAATACAGTATGGTAAGGAAGTTCCTAAGTACACTAATCAAGAAATAGAGAAGTGCCTAGACTGTAGGGAAACCGGACTGGTCCATACTCTATTCAAAGCAACTGAGAATGGAAAAAGGGAAATATATGGCTTGGAACAGAGCCCCTCAGGATTGTATTATACCTTTATAATTGGGAGTTGTAAATGTCTCAATGGGAACGTATATAGACAGGCACACCCATCGGTAGATATGCCAAATTGGATAAGTAACCTAGCCAAACAAAAGGGCACAGATTGCTTATCAGTTATCGAAAAAATGCACGCATATTGTAACAAAAAGTCAAGAGAACAAGAGGAGAAAGAATGAAGAAAAATACTTGTTATAAATGCGATATAGAAATAGACGAAGAAGATATAATTTGCTGTAGTTGTATAGATGATACAGAGGGAAGAAACCAATATTTTTGGAAAATAACAAAGGAGAAAGATGTCAGTAAATAAAGCAACAGTTTTAGGTGGACCACTATGGATAATTAATTTTTATAAAAGGCAACTAAGCTATTTTTATAAAAGGGGACTTGGTCAATTAACAAACCATGGGGTGGTTGTTACAGACACTCTAATACAGGCAACTATTCGTAGACTCTTAGAGCTAGAGGAAAAGAAAATGATAGGGAAACCTGTGGGGGATAGTTACTATGGCCAAACAAGATAAAACTTATAGTGATGTGGTTCTTATCGACAGTGAGGAACTGCATTATATGAAAAAGGCTATTGTTCACTATAGGTCTCAGTATAAATGGGGACTTGAGGAGATTGAAAAACTAACCTTAAGGATACATGCCTATGAAGATAGTATCGAAGAGGGGGAGTAAGGAGTTTGGGGAGTGTATGGTGTGCTGTCAGTATAAAAAAAGCCAGTTCTATGGATGGAATAATATATATTTCCCGGACAGACCTAAGGTTATATGCGAGAAGGTTTGTTACAAGTGTGCCGAAAATATCGTAGGTAAGAAAAACAAAAAGGCTAAGGAGATACTCGATGTTGAATGATGACTGGAAGAAGGGTCAATTTGATTTAGTTGTAGAGAATACTTTTAATAAAAGTAAAACGGCTGGCGATGTTGGCGAAAGATGGGTGAATAAATGTCTAGAGTCTAGGGTTGAGGTTAAGACCGAATTAGACACAAAGGAAATTAACTGGCGGACCAGTGGAAATATTATTATAGAAATTAATGGGTACAATGGACGCAAGTCAGGGATAAGTATAACCGAGGCTGATACGTGGGTTCAGGTACTAACCGTAGATAGTAAGCCACTCGTGGCCCTTATGTTTGATGTGGATACCCTGAAGCAACTACTAAGGGAACACTGGGATGAGCTAACCATAGTAAAGGGAGGAGACAATAACTACAGTAAAATGATAAAACTCCCAATAAAGAAACTGCTTGAATGGATACCATAACACATAGTAAATTTACAATAGTTAAAAACATCGTTAATCGTTAAGGAGTAGTATGGAAACACTAGAAAGAACGGCAAGAACACTTGCTACCAAAACAAGGGGACTAGATAGCATCGCCAGATGCGAGGAACTCTACCCCACCACCACCGAAACATTCAAGAGATATCAGCACGAGGGCTATAAGTTATTCTGTGAAAAACAGCTTGACTACGGGCCAGATAATATTAAGGCTGGGACTCAACTTGAAACTACCGAGGATAGAAACTGGTCGCTGACTGGTTTAAGTTTCAGAATAAACGATAAGGTTACACGCTTAGTGAACCTATTAAAAACCAAAGCCAAACCAAATAATGAAAGTATTGAGGACACCTTAATGGACCTCTCTAACTATGCCGTTATAGGTCTGGTCGTTAAAAATGGAAAGTGGGCTAAATGAATATATCTAGCATGAGTAACGTAAACTGGGAGAAGTCTCCTAATATTAAGGCAACCTGCACAATTAGAACCAGCGAGGGTTTTCTAATTAAGGAGTGTAAGGTTATTAACGGGATGCACGGAATATTTGTAGCATCACCATCTAAGCCTTCATCTAAGCCTTGGACTAAGAAAGACGGCACCGTTGTTAATTACGATGATGTTGTTATTTTTCCTAAGGAAATAAGAGATGAGCTAACAAGTCTAGCAACTAACTGCTATGATGCGTCCAAGCCTCTCTATAAGGCCTATGATGAAAATGGTAATATGGTTACCTATAATACCGGTGACACTACAACGGAAGCTCCAGCGATTACAGTAACGGCTGGGGACGAGTTAATACCGTTCTAATGCCCTATCTTGAGAATGAGAACCGTAAATTGGGGGAGAGTATATCTCTCCTCCATAAGCGGGTGGACGCATACAAGCGTTTATTTGAAATGTCCCTTGGGGTTATAGAGAGCTTTAGTCATATGATGCCAGATGTAGCCGATAAATTTAAAGCCGAGGTGGATAAAGAACTAAAGAATTTTCAGTCTGACCTGTAGTCGGTACGGGTTATGCTATCACGAGATGGGGATTTCCAATTTGTCCCCATCGAATTTTAAGGAACATCATGGAAGAACTAACAGAAAGTCAAGAAAAAACACAGCGGGCTAGTTTTGAAGTTTCATCACTAGCTAGATTGGAAGCTATAATAGAGGAACTCAAAGAGCAGGTTAAGTTTTATAAAAACGAGCTTGAGATAGACAAGGGTGAATAGAGACGAGCGTATCCATAAAGCTCAGGAGAATAAAAAGCGTCATGCTCTTAAATCCTGTAAGCCTAAGGATTCAAGGGTGGTCGATGGGATGGATAAATTAAGACAGTCCGGTAAGGGTGATAAGTATAGACCTATTGAGGGTTGGCACTCACCTGAAATGACAGATAAACTTGATAGGATATTTGGTAGAGATGGCAAAAAGAAAGCAACCAACAAAGAAAAGAATGAAGGTACGTCTTGACAATGCAGTCAGGGCTTATATTAAAGAGAGAGACAAGAATACCTGTATTACCTGTGGGATGCACAAGCTCTCCACTATATCGGGGACGCTTGATTGGTCTCATAAGGTTTCTCGGAATAACCTTTTCCTCCGATGGGATGAGCGGAACTCCTTGGCTCAATGTCGAGGATGTCATTATAAGTGGGGATGTGGAATAACTACTCCATTGAATGAAGCTATCGACACAATGTGGGGCAAGGGAACATCTGAGAAGCTTGAGATATTCGCATCAAGAAATACAACAATTAAGGGTACAGAATTAGACCAAGTCGAGTATAGGTTGAACCTTGAGTCTTTCTATAAGAAAAAATTAAAGGCTCTTCAGGAGGGTCATATAAGCCCCGATAAGAGTAGGTTAAACATATGGGAAGAGTACACTAACCTAGGAAACCTATGAGTTCATCAAAGCACTTTAGAATAAACAAACTACACGAGAAAATTGATATAGCCGTACGCAATGCAGAGATATGTACTATCTGGCATACACTCGGGCTAGTTACTGAAATGTCCTATAAGGAAAAGCAGGACTTTCTCTCAAAAGAATATTACCTATCGCAGAGTCGGATAGAGGATATAATTAGAGAGAATGAGTTATAGCGAAAATTTAATAGTAGCCCTAGTATCAGCCCTAATCTTTTGGGCTATGAACAATGCCGAAGAATACAATTCAAAATATTATAACTGCCCTATATACTGTGGGGTTGAGCATGAGCATAAACCACGGAGAGAAAATGAAGAACCCTATTGTTACAGTAATAAGACTTATGGTGAATTTAGCAACGGCATGGCTTGTAATTGAAGCGGGACATTCCCTTGATAATATATATGTTACCCTAGCAGGCGGTGCATTATTGACTGGGTGGATACTTGGTTTTATTGAGCGATACGAGGTATGATAAGCGAAGCTAAGATGATTGGGACTGCTGGTGAGTATATTGCAATGGCGGACGCACTAGAACAGTTTATATCATGTCAGCATATTCACGGTGAACCGTTTGACCTACTACTGTTTGTGGATGGAAAATTTATTAAGGTCCAAGTTAAGACGGAAAAAAAGCCCCTAAATAATAGAGGTTATTCCTTTAGGCCTTTGAAGGGTAGTGGGAAGAAAACTAAATACGTGGCAGATGAGGTTGATATATTTGCATTTGTTGAATTGGTTTCGAGGCAGACAGCTTGGTTACCCATTGCCGAAACTTCATCGTCTCGGCACACCATCCAACCTGAGAACTTTCAGGAATACACCCTTGAGAGGGCCTTATCAACTCACTTCTCAATGTCACCTATATCAGGGATACTATCGAACTCCTCCCAATCCAAGGTCATGCTATCCTCTCCATGATGCCTTAGCCTAGCATTCAACACAAGGCGGTTAGATGTAAGTTCTCTATCTAAAGAGTCTTCTTTATTATACCGTTTATAGCCCAGCTTTCGCATCCTAGCACGCTGTCTCTCATTTGTATTTGCCTTACTTAAATTTGCTCCTTTTTTCATTAAACTAATTTCCTTTCTTTAACTGTTTTTATTGTATGGCATATTCTACACAGGGTTTGACATTTCAGTATCTCAGCAAAGATAACCTTCCAACTCCGAGCCTGTGAACATAGATTTGAAACACACTCAATCTTGTCATGCTGATGGTCAAAGTCCATAGTAGCAGGGTACTCGGAATTAGAGTAGCCACAATGCTGACAGAAATTACTCATCTTTATCTCATCGACCCTGTTATACCTATCCGCCCGACTCCTGCGTTTATTAACCTTGTTATTAGGGTTATAGCCTTTCATTGTACGTCATCTCCTCTAAGTCTATCATGCCCGTCTAGTAATAGGTGGGGTGGGTTTAACTTACCTTTATCCAACCATACATTATAGGCATAGTACATACACATAGTAAGAGTCTTAGAGAAGTTCTGTCTCCCACTCTCAAGATTAGAAACGTAGGTATAGGAGGAAAGTCCTAGAGCATCAGCCATCTCACTCTGAGATAATCCCATCTCCTTCCTTGTCTTAAGGAGATAGTGAGCATTCCTAGAGCGGGTAATTATAGCTTTGGGTAAACTGGTTTCAGTCATCATTACTTCTCCTCCTTACCACAGCAGAACCCATCCTTAAGCATAGCTCTTAGGCCTTCTATCTGTTGTTTCATATTCTCAACTCTTGCCTTAAGTATCCCATTCTCAGTTAGAAGAGCCTTGTGCAACTCAACTATCCTATCTGTAATAGGGTCAACTTCTTTTTTAGCTTCTTCGTTACTTTCCCATTCATAGGTTCTCTTTAACATTATACCTGCTCCTTATATTCATCATCAACATATTTATCCCACGTACTACGCCTATGAGATTCACAATTAGTAATTCCATCAACCTTATAATTCAGGTGATGCTCCATTCGATGCACGCTAATGGTTAACCCACAGCCATTGCATTTTACGCCCTTATCCTTCATAACTCTCCTCACATGGTGTACATATACGGATAAACTCATCATCATCAGGATTAAAGAGATACTGCAAGACCTTGTAGTCATTGCGAGTCTCAAGTGAGGTATCGCATATATCACATTTCATCTCTACCATTATTCCTCCCCTAGTGAAAAGTCTAGCATCTTTATTGCTTTCACAACTTCCTCGGGCAACTCATAAACACCATCGTAGTCTACAAGCTCCCAATCGGTGAACCATAGGCCACCACCTTCACCAAGGTCATCGTGTTCAAAGTAGCCTCTGTGTTTCCTACAAGAATTGCTAGCAGAGGCAACACATATATAGGTAACCCACTTGCCAACTCGCTCTATTTGGTCATATTTTGGTTTATTCTTTATCATTACACTTCCTCCCATACTGGTAAAAACATTACATTGAATAAGAATTTTCTGTCAAGTGAACGGAGGGTTCTCCCATTTACCTCAATACTCCACACGTTATCATGCTCACCTGTTTTACAGACCATCCCATCAAAATATTTACGAGCCAACCACAGGTCTATCTGAGCTGAGGTAACTTCATCAACAGGCTCTGACTTAGCCCCCTTATTCATTGCTACTATAGTCTCTAAACTATGCATTGTTTTCCTCCTTAGGTACGTAAAACATTAAAAATATAAACCCAATTATTAGATATTCCATTATTGAGCCACTTCTTGTTGACACTCGGTACAAACATATCCATCTAAATCATCTGTACTAGCTGGGATTCTATCAACGAACCTACCACTCCCAAATGAAGTATCTTTAAAGCAATAAACACACCTATCACCTATGTCTTTCTGGTTAAGACTTATGACCTCATCAGACTCCAGAAAGTCAATCATACCTTGGTACCGGTACTTGATAACTTGGTCGGTATATACCTTAACCTTCTGTGCCATATTACCATTTTGATTTTGTAGTCTACATTCATCTACAGACAGAGGATGGTCATCCTTCAATCTCTTCAACCACTTAATTACATCATTCTTATCATTTATATTCATTACACTACCTCCAATCCAATGAATTTATGGTTTTCAATATCCATATAATCTTCAGTTACATAAGCACTAGCCATAGGTTTCCCTGTACATTCGTCAATTCCACAATCATCATTATGAACTATAATACCCTTTTCAACTAATGATGGAATCAAGCCTCGAACAACCTTCATATCATAATCATAATCAGTTATATAATCAGTAAATCCAAAACCATCACCACTATAATCACTGAACTTGATTTGTTCTAAAAAGGCCATTTCTTTTTCAGTTATATTCATCGGTATTCTCCAATTTGTCAGAACCTCATGCCCTGAACTATTGGAAATGTACAATGCTTTAAAGATACGGTGCAAGTAAAACCTTAAACTATTTAACACCCCGACACAAACGTGGGAACATAAACTTGCAATATGGCATAAATTAGAGCATGGATATAATATACTTTATCAGTGGAACTATATTAGGTGCAACGGTTCACCACATCGCCACGAGACTGGGAGCAAGTACAGTCACAAAGGGTATTGAATTTATAACCGAACCTTCTCCCATCGCAGATGGGCAAGACACAGCATTAGAGCAACTTATAGATGAAAACTCCTATAACTACGACACCTATAAAGATTATATGGATGGCCTCGAACAACTAGACGATTTAGATGATAACGACCTACTTGTAATAGAGGATATACCATCAGGAGAAAAGAATTGAGCAACAACAAAAACAAGCTCCCACTAATAGATAGAACTATAGTTAGAATGCTCACAGGGGTTAAGCGTATCAGAGCAATTATGAACGCAGGAGTAGGTCAGGCCTACGATGAGGGATTCAGAGCAGGGATGATGCAGGGTGCTAAGACACACGGAAAGAAACACGCTAATAAGGTTAAGAAGGCACTAAAGAAAGCCTACACTAACCCAAGCCTAAGCAACCCAAGCAAGAGCAAGTAAGGATAAAATTAGAACGTGAGGAACGCATAGTGGACATTATAGAGAAAAAAGGTAAGATGGTTAAGCGTAACCTCACCTCAGAGGAACGGCAAGAAATACAGGCGAAAAATAAGCCTAAAAGAGCAGATAACGGTCAACTATTGAAGGGTCAGAGTGGTAACCCATCGGGTAGACCTAAGAAGGACCACACTATAGTAGATATCTTCAGGGAACACGAGGGTGCAAAGCTACTCATAGAGAAACTATACACAGTAGCATCGACATTGGGTACCAATGAGGTAGACAAGGATGCACTAGCCAGTGCCAAGCTTATTATAGAACGTATAGTCCCATCACTCAAGGCAAGTGAGATACGTGTAGACTCAGATGGTGGCGATAACATGGTGTACCTCCCAAGCCAGACAGATATAGAGGATGCATAGTGTATGGGTACTACAATAGAACCACGGCTCTCGAGGATGAACACTACGGAGCGATTGACGTAGAATGGTACACGACTCCCATAGTAGCGGTTCGGGTGCAGTATAGTCAGCTGATTGTGATTAAGTGAAACGGGTCGGCCATGGTGGAGTGATGATATATATGCACAATGGCTCTATTTTGGGTTATTACACTAATTTTTTAAAAGGAATAAAAGGATAATTATGGCACGTATGAGCGACAAAGAACAAGATAAAGCTGATAGAGAACAAAAGGCACGTAAAAAAATACAGCGTGAGAGACGATTGAAGCTATTAAAGAGTATCGTTCTTAATAAATCAGATAAAAAAGCCTTGAGCAGGGCTAAGAAGAGTATAGGTAAGGATGCTAAAAGTGCTATCGGTATTAAACAAGAGGATTATGACAATGAAGGTGCAAATATCCAAGGTATTGTCCGAAGTGTAGATTCTGTTAAGCGGATGGAACATAATATGAAATATGACCAAGTCATAAAAAACGAAAAAAAGAAAAATAAATAATTTTTTAAAAGGATTATTATGGCGAGTATTATAGCTAGACTAAAGAAAAAGAGAGAGTTGAACAAGGCTAAGGAAATTGATGAAAGCCGGAGACACGACCCCATCACTGGGAAAAGAAACCCCGGCAATAAAACAAATTTGGAAATGTCAGATACACAACCTAAACTAAAGAACCGTCGGCATAAAAAAACTATTGACGAAAAAGTGAAACAAGCGTTGAGACCAGTCCACCATCAAAAACAGATATATAACCCCAAAATTCAAGGGGGCAGTTATGTAGACCCTCCTAGTAGTGAGATTCTACACATCACTAAAGCCGTTGAGGACTATAATAAAAGCAACCCCCAACAAGATGATAATAAATTTACTAAGGAGCGTAAAAGAAAACGAACCCTAAATAGTATAAAAAATAAACTTAAGAGAAAATAATAATTTTTGAATGATGCTCTCTGGGCCCCACATGAGGGTCAGCAAACACTCGCTCTCTCTATTAATGAGCAAACCTATGAAATTTTATATGGTGGTGCAAGAGGTGGTGGTAAAACAGATGCGGGTATTGTATGGTTACTTAAGGGAGTTCATGACCCTAATTTTGTTGGGATGTGTATTCGTAGGAATCACTCTGACCTTCGTAACTGGATTGACAGGGCCATTATGCTCTATCCCAATGCAACGGTTACTGGAAAGCCAACAGTTTTTAAATTCCCAAGCGGGGCTAAAATATACACGGGGCATCTCAAAGATGCGAACGCCTACGCACAGTTCCAAGGATGGGAAATCCACAGGCTCTTAATTGAGGAGGTGGGTCAAATTCCAACTGAGGAAAGCTATTTGAAATTAGTATCATCGGTTAGAAGTACATGTGCTATTAAGCCACAGGTATTTCTTACGTGTAACCCGGGTGGTGCGGGACATCAGTGGATAAAGAAACGCTTTCAGATTGGTAGAACGAAGTCTAATAAAGCCTTCAAGGACCCAATAAGTGGAAGACGCAGGGTGTTTATCCCAGCAACTATTGATGATAACCCCACACTATCTAAGGCTGACCCTGAGTATGTAAAATTTTTAGATGCTCTACCTGAGCCTTTGAGGAGTGCGTGGAGATACGGTGACTTTGATGTGTTCGCAGGGCAGTATTTTGCAGAGTGGGAACCGCAGACTCATATTATTGACAAAGAGAAATCCGTTGAACTCGGATTTGGTCGACCGGAAAACTATAAGTATATCGGGATAGATTGGGGTCATTCAGCTCCTTTCTGTGCAGTATGGGTAGAGGTTACCCCTAAGGGTAGAGTAATGGCTTACAGAGAGCTTTACGGGACTGAGAAGCATCCTATGGAATGGGGTGAGCTTATTGCGAAGCACTGTCAGGGTGAGGAAATAACTATGTCATTGGGAGACCCAAGTATGTGGGCTCGAAATCCAATGTCGTGGCGAAAACCAGAGACCGCAATGTACACTGATAGCTCTATTGCGAATGCTCTTATAGGGAATTTTAATACACCCCTAGTGCCAAACCTGAATCCGGCTAATAATGACCGTATCAATGGGTGGATGAATTTGTCGCAGAAGATGCACTGGAATGAGACAACGGTACCGGACTTCTATGTTTTGAATGGAAGCTGTCCTAATCTAATAAGGACTATACCGGATATGATATTTGATGAAAAACGTCCTGAGGATTTAGACACTACCCTCGAGGACCACGCTTTAGATGCTCTGAGATATGCCCTAACGCATGTGCAGACACCTACGAAAATTGAAGCTAAGTCTAAGGACCAGCTTGACTATGAAAAATTATTAAATCCGGACCCAGAGGGCTGGAATTATACATGGAGCTAGTATGTCAAAAGTAAAGAAGACACATAAAATGCCCGATGGAACTGTGATGGACGGAGCAACCCATCCAAAAACTTTAATAAAAAAATTAAAAGTTAAGAAATATAGAAAAGGCCAAGGGTCCTCATATCCAAGAAAGAGCAATTATTAAATTATGAGTAAAGAATACCCAGATATTAATATGGAAGACTACGCAAGCAACGATGAGCTTGTTATTAATAAATTTGAGAAGATGTTCCAATCCTGTAAGGAGGCTCGCAAGGGTCGTATTCCTAGATGGAGACGTAATGAGGAACTCTACGCCGGTGAAATGCTTAAACCTTTTAATTTACCTAAATATAAAACCCGTATTGAGCCAAATATTATACATTCTGTTATTGAGACTATGTATGCTATTCTAACGGATAGACCACCTAAGGTTGATATTATGCCTAAGACTGAGGAGCAGGTGCAGTCAGCTAGAACCTCACAGGAGACAGTTGAGTTTGTTCTTGAACAGGCTAAATTCCAGCGTGCCGTAGCGATGATGAAGCGTGATGGGCTTATATATGGTAATGGTTTTGTGAAGTTTAGTATGCAGGATGGGGACCTAAGTGTAACTGTTCCTGATGTTTATACAGTATTCATAGACCCCCTAGCTACAAACTTACAGGATGCTAAGTGTGTTGTTTTTGCAACCCCAGCATACGTAGGAGATATTAAGGATACCTACGGCAAGACCGTTGGTTCTGAGGGTAAGATGAATGAGTACCGCTCCTTTATTAAAAGTTCCGAAGGATACGCAACAGACTCAGCTAACTTAAACGATTTAGATACACAGTCCCCAATGGATAAACCTGAGTCATCAGACTATCGTGGTGGACAAACCTTACTTAAGGAAGCCTTCTATAAAACACCCGAAGGATGGCGTTTAGCTACTTGGGCCGGAAGAACCATGCTCCAAGATACAGAAAGCCCATTTGACTTTCTTCCATTAATTATGTTTCAAAATTACCAAAACGCCCATACTATATGGGGTAAAGGTGAGCCAGAGGTTATTGAGAGCCTCGTTGTGGGTAGTGCCATCGCTTTATCTCAAGGAATGGATAATTTAATTTACCACGGTAACCCAGCAATAGTGATGTCGAAGTCTCTTGCAAAAAGTCAAGGGAATAGGCCATCCGATAAGCCGGGGCAGGTATTTTATGTAAATGGTCCACACGAGCGAATAGAGAGACTGTCGGCTGGCAATATTTCTTCTTCAACACTACCTATGGCTCAGAGTATGATACAGCTTGCTGATACGGTGTCTGGTGTGCACGATATCACACAAGGTAGAAACCCATCTGGAGTGACGGCCTCCAGAGCCATTCAGCAATTACAGGAAGCCTCTCAGCAGGTTATACGTGCTAAGGAGCGTGAAATTGGAACCGATGCCATTATTGATGCGTATAAAATTGCATTGAAAATGCTTGCACAGAACTACTCAAAGGTTATTCCTATAAGACAGCCTTCTGAGGATGGTAGTGGCTATGAGTTTAAGCATGTGGCTCCATACGACCTAGACTACGATATGGACTTCAAGTATGTGCCGGGCTCATCTCTTCCTGAATCAAGGGGAGCAAGGTTCGACCAAGCTATTGACTTAATTAAAATGGGCTTAATTGACAATGAGCAATTCTGGCGATGGACCCAAAAAGATATTTCCAAAGAAATTTTAGAGGGACTGGTCCAGCAGAAGGAAATGCAGGAACAGCAAATGCAACAGGAAATGGGTGTAATGCAGAACTCTACGGACGAGGACGAGATTATGGATGCAATTTTAAGACAGAGAGAGGGTAGTGGAATTGGAAAAGAAACCGATGCGAACGCACTTAACCCTAAGTAGTTGGTGTGAAACTAACGGGTATGGTACAGCCACAAAGGAATGCATAATGAGTGCATTCGGCAGTAATGACCCTCATATTCAAGAATTAGCAAAAAAAGAAAAGTTAAAAGGAATAGCAAATGGCAACAGATAAGAAGTCCAAGCAATCACAATTAAAGTCCCTAGCCTCAAAGGGCCATGGAACAAATCGCTCAAAGCATATGAAGTATGGAGACTTTGCTGAGTCTGACGTACACGAGGGTCCAACTAGCTACAGAGGTCAATCTCTTCCAGACACTTCTAAGACTAATAAGAATACATTTGCAATGCATATAGCTCGCTCAGGTGGTGGCAAGAAGGCATTTATACTACAAGGAAAGCTATACAAATTTACCAATCAGGACCGCTCCAGTCGTAGTGTACTTCACTCCGAACAAACTCTTTAAATGAGCAGAAAAGAAAAATTGAAGAATATAGTCAAGGGTTCTCAGGCTAAGTATTTAAAGTACGGGGACTATAAGGAAAGCGATGTCCATGAGGGTCCGGCAACATATCGTGGGTCAACCTATCAAGATGCTCCCGGAGCATCCCAAAGCGAATATGGAATAGCTGTGAAGCGTGGATATGGCAAGAATGCTTTTATTTTCCAAAAACAGCTATTTAAAATAAATAACCCCGGTGGCAGTAGCACTTCAGAAGTAAAAGTTTAGTAAAAACAACAGACCAACCGAAGGAGTCTAAATGAATAAGTCATATAATAATATTGAGGTAACGCCAGAAGAAATGGCTAGCCTCGAAGAAACTAATGAGACCACAGCGTCAGAAGCATTAGTTGATGAGTCCACCGAGGCTCAAACCGCAGAGACAGAAGAAACTTCTACTGAAGTAATTGAGACTGAATCAGCACCGCAAGGATTTGAGATAGATGGTGAAAGCTATGATGCCGACACTATCAAGGAATGGATGTCTGACTCTCAGAATAAATCTGAATGGTCAAAGACAAACACCCAGAAAGCTCAAGACCTAGCGAAGTGGAATAAGTTAGTTGAGAAAATTAACGAAGACGATGAATTTCGTTCACACATGAAGGACTACTTCTTTGATGATGAGTCTACGGCCAATAGCTTAGGCTTAAATGGCACCTTTCCGGATTTAGGGGATAACACCCCAGATGAGGAAGTGTCACCGCTTGAGGGCCGTTTAGAGGCTTTAGAAGAATATGAGTCAGAGCGTGTAATGGATGCTCGTGTTAATACTCTCGACTCGCAGTTGACCGAACTTGAGAAGGCACACCCCAGCATCCTTAGTGATGAGGGAACAAGAGACTTTCTTACCTTCACAGAGGATAACGCAGAGCGTTTCTCCGTGGATGGTATGCCAAGTCTTGAGCTTGCATTCAAGGAATGGTCATACGATGCGATGAACGACCAGCTTACCCACTTTAAAAAGTTAGCTGAAAATAAGTCTCGTAACGATGGTAAAATTGTAGGAATATCCGAGCTGGGTGCTAAGGAGAGTAAATCTCCTAAGAAGTACACTAGCTTCAAGGAAATGTCTATAAACGACCCTGACATTGCGAAATACTTTAATGAATAGGCTCGGGATAACCCGAGAGAAAGGATAAAGAAATGTCTTTATCTACAACTGTCTCCGCTTTAACGAGAGACAAATTCATGCCTATTCTAGTGGACAATATTTTTAACTCTAACGTCTTATGCTATAAGCTTTTAAAGAATAGTGAAAAAGTAGACGGTGGTGCAAAGATTGTAACTCCAATAGAATATGCACAAAACGGGAACTCGGGTTGGGTTAAACCTAATGCGGGAACTCTTACAGGTGGTGGCGATTTAGCCAGTGCTATGACCGAAGTAGCTAAGAAAGCTGAATGGGATTGGGCTACAGCTTATAATTCCATTAATATCTCTGGTGAAGAAAAGTTTGTTAACGCAGGCTCATCACAGGTGTTATCAGTATTAAAGGCTCGAATGGCTAACGCTGAAAAAACTATCAAGGACCTTTTTGGTACTGGTATGTTTGCTTCAACAGTGGTCGCTGAGGGTTTGACTACCCTAAATGGTTCTGGTACATTCAGCAACTTGTCTGTAAATGCTGATGTTTTAGCTCACGATAACGGCAATGGTTTAATCCACGACTTTACTGGTAATACTGGTACCGCTCTACATATCCCAAAGGGTAAAGTGGTTGGTTCGATTGTTGGATATGACCGTAGCGTTGGTGGTATTGACACGGGTACTCCGGGTGTTACTGTCGATTTCTGGAACTCTAATCTCGGTACATTCGAGTGGGCTTCTGGTTTAGTTGGTGGTGATGGAGTTGCTCTTTTAATCAATGGTACCAATGATAATGGAACTTGTGACTTTAATGCCTTTACTACAACCGTAAATGGTGTAGCTACTGGCGTAAGAGCTATGACTCAAATGTATGGTGCATGTACTGTTGATAGTGATTCTCCAGACCTAATAGTAACAACTCAAACCATCTATGATGCTTATGAGTCCTCATTGCAGGGCAACAAGCGTTTTGATGGTGATGCTGTATTAGGTGATGCTGGTTTCCAAAGCTTACGCTTTAAGGGAGCTTCAGTAGTTGTAGACTCACATTGTCCTGCTGGACAAATGTATTTCTTAAATACTAGATACCTTGACTTTAAGGTTCACAGTAAAAGAAACTTTGCTTTTGAAGATTTCAAAGCAATGGAGTCAATCGATGCTATGCAGGCTCGTATTTTCTGGATGGGGCAACTAGTTTGCACTAATCCACGAATGCAGGGAATGTTAGTTGGTGGACCAACTGGTTACTAGATAACTAGGTTAACTTAATTAGGGAGGGTTTCGGCTCTCCCTATTTTTGGAAGGAATAAATGACTGGTGAAAATTTAATAGATAGATTGGGAGAACGTGTTGAGGATACTTCTGAAGCATCATATTCGGCTACCTATAAAGCAAACATTTTAAACATCGCACAAGATGTATTGGTGAATCTTATAGACAGGAGATTTCTACCAACACTTTCTGGCAATGTAACGGGGCAAACAGAACCATTTGAATGTACAACATCTGCATTAAGTGGATACACTGGAAGACCATCTGATATATATGAAATTAAAGTTGCTTCTGGTAAGATTTGTGAGATTATAGATGTTAAAGAAAAACGAATTTTAGATAATTTTTATACTCAAGGGACAACCGAAAATCCGATTGCTTATGTAGATAGAAATCATATTTTTGTAAGTCCAGCATCAGTAACAACTATTGATGTATTTTTTTATAAAAACCCTACGGCAATAGCCCACAACAGTACAGTATTCCCATTTAATGGATTGGAGGATATACTTTTATATTTATCAGAATCTGAAATATGGAAACAGGACAACAAAATAAATCGTGCTAATCTTGCGTATCAGCGTGCAGTAGACCAAATCAACTTATTAAACGGTAGAGTAGAGGTAGACAGTGGCACGGATATTTGAGATACCATTAATTGGTGGAATCAATACAGTAACCGATTTAGAAGATGTTTCAACTGGTTTTGTTGACTTAATTAATCTAACTGGCAACACTAATCAGAAATATAAAAATCGTGGCAAATTCCAGGAGTGGCAAGGGTTTGGAACTGAAACTACATTAACTCTACCTACAAATGCTGGTAATGAGATTGTTAATAATATTCAATACTGGATAGCACCAGATACTGGAACTCAATTTTTTCTCATATATGATGCAAATTCAAAACAAGTGAGGTTACTATCAAGTGTCTTTACTTTATTTAACACTGGTTCTGCATCTTTACTTTATAATTATGCATCTGGTGGGTTGGGTGATGCCAATGGTCTTGTTTTTACTAATTCAACTGCTACGGACATACAGATTTATAACAATGGAAAAGTGGTAAGGTTTGCAAATGGATTAAGTGATGAGCCTATAATCCTAATGGATTCAAGTGATACTCGTGCATTATTTGCCTCTAATGAAGCAGTGAATAATGGTTTTTTAGTAGACTATCCTCAACCACGATTACTGGCAAGCAATCTTGTTACTTCTACTTCTTATAATTCTGGCTGGTTTAGTATTCCAGTTGATGGGATTCAAACCGATAGTCATAATCTATCTGCTAAAGTTTATTATTATAAGTATTCATTGATATGGGATGGGGTTCAGGAGTCACCACTTGATGCAATTACTTTAGGTGATACAGGCGGTACTACTTCAACAACTGCTGTACCTTATGTGGGTATTACATTTGCCGTAGGTACTGGTTCAGTAGATTTTAATGCTCGAATAACTGGCATAAATATTTATAGGGCAGATTCTGTAAATGGTGCTTATTTCAAAATAGGTTCGGCATCTACATTATATGATGACCCAAATATTACTACAGTATCAGATGCCAGTAACCAGAATGCATTTTATCTTGATGGTGATGCTATTGATGATGCTTTAGTGAATAGTGGAGTAATAGTCGCAAATATGTTTGATACATATCACGGACTAACAACTGGACAAGAACCAAATGCTCAACGAGAGTATGATATTCTTAATAATTCAGATAATATGATTTATTTAGATAGTGCAGTATCTTCATTAAATGATACGTGCTGGAGGATTAATGGAGCAAATGAAACCTATACAACAACCAATGGAACTGACCCTGGAAACACAACCCCTCACGCATATGTTAGATATGATACAGGTGTTATATCAGCATTAGCCACCGAACCAACGATTGGAAGTTCTCACGCATTTAATACTGCTGGTGGTAGTGCGTGGTCATTTTTAGGTTCAGTTGGAACTCATTCATCATCTAGTGGGATAGAGGAATCGTCAAGTGGCACTGCAAAACTTACAACGAATCAGGTTGGAAGCGGTGCAACTTCACCTTATGCTGAACAAACCTTAACATTAACACAAAACAAAAAATATGTACTACAGGCATATATCACACAATTGACTACTGGTGATGAGGTAAAGATTGGAATCGGGACAACAACTGGTGCAAATTTAGCATTTAATGTTGCTGAACTTGTGAATATGACAGGGCTTGATAATTCTCTTCCGCACGGATTAGCACTTAACGGAAAAAGATATTTCCAAATTACATTTGATAGCGGTTCTGTTACGACTTGCTATCTGCAAATAAGACTGGCTAAAGCATCATCTGGACACGCAAGTCTGTATTTAGATAAGTTAAGAGTTTACCAACTTAAAGCCGACCTTACTGAACATACCTTTTTTGGTGGAAAAGATGTAATTGTATCAAAAACACTCGGACTCGGAAATGAAGATTCCCATAAAGGGCATATTTATCAAATGGGTTCAATAGGGGTTTCTACTGCTGAAAGAGGGTGGATTAAATCCAGTGCGAGAAAGGCAATTCATTCTTATCACGGAGGTAGTTTTCCATATAATTTGGAGAGTGCGGGTAATAGTAAAAAACTACTAATCAATGATAATTATTTATGGAGAAAAAATGGTACTAATCAGACGATAGACTTTTATGATAAAGGTCTGATAAATGGAACTTCACACCCATTCGGTGAGACTATAAATGAGGTTAATTTTAAGTATGCTGTAATTCACAATGGTCGACAATTTGTGGCTGGCGTAAAACTTGACCCATCAGGGGAAGCAGAAATCCATAAAGATTGGGTTCTCTTTTCAGAATTAAACCAATTAGATAATATTCCAATCATCAACTACATCCAATTAAACGATTTACAGGGTGGAGAAATAACTGGAATTGCTAAAGTATTAAATGATATAGTGGTCTTTATGGAACGTGGTGTTTTCAGATTATCAGTTCCATCATATAATCCTACAGAATGGTCACTTTCGGAGGCTTATGAGAATGTAGGCTGTTCAGCACCAAAATCAATTGTCCAGTATAATGGTGGAGTCTTTTTTCTTGCTGAAGATAATTACTACTTCATCGATGCCAATTTTAATCTTACTCCAGTAGGCTCTCCAATACAGAATATAGTAGCATCTTTTGGTAATGATACAGAAGCATATATTGATATAGAGTATGACAGATTGGTATTAATTGAAAATCCAGCAGACAAACAAACTCATTATATTTTTGACCTGAAAGAAAACACCTGGAAGCAAGAAAAATGGGAACAAGATAAGAATGGAAATCAAGTTTATGGTGGCAACTATTTTACAGATAAGGATAATGAAACTCGATTTATTAGCAGAACTACTACTGGAGGGAATATCAGGTTATTAAATGCTCAAGGTGGTGTGTTAGATATGAATATTAATACGTTTGGAAATGGACAGGGCGGAGAACTTAAGACTGGCTTAATTAGGATTGCTGACAGCGGTGAAAATAAAATTATAAGAAGATTGAATTTAAGAGTAGGTCAGCCGTCAAGTTCTATTGACATCACAATATATAATGAGGCTGGCACATCAATTTATAGTAATAGCCAATACGAAATTCCATCAAGTGGGAATACGTCTATAAGGATTGGAGTACGAGCCGAATTAGTGCAAATCAAATTACAATTTAGAGCAGATGGTGATGGTGTTATAGAAAGGATGTCTCTTGAAGTCGACTAATTTAGGTAAAAAACCGCAAGATTCAAACACTGCTAAAGCCGTTGCTTATGCAAATCAAATTATTACATCACTTGAACAACGTATACGTGCATTAGAAGCACGAGTAACCAAATTGGAGTCCTAATATGGAAATGTCGTGGGATAGACTTGCTGATAGATGTCAGTTATTTACAGATACAAACAAGGGTATGTTGATTGAACTCTTGAAAGAAGCAGAAGAAGAATTAGCAAGGAAAGTTAACATATTTGAGCAACAGTGGAATTATTCAATACCATTTGATTCAAGAGGTGATACAATACAATTACCAGATGGTGCTACAAGAGTAAGAAGCATTAGATATAATGGAAATTTGCTTACCCCTTTAGACGATTCTGAATTTGTTTATAACAGTGATAATGGTATTGATGATGGAACTCCCTCAAGTTATTTTGTGAAAAAAGGTTACGGAGGGGTACTGGTTTATTTTGATAGGACACCTACTTCTGGAAAATTATTGGTGGACTATTATGCAAGTAGACCAAACAATTTAGATAAGCAAGTCATTAACCACCATATGACTATAGCAAATGCATTTTGGTTGAATAATGGTTTAGGAAGTGCGTTGACTGGATTGAAAGGTAATTGGCGAGATGCTGACAATGGTAATTCTAATTATTTTACAACTCTTGCATATGTGGGATATACTGCAACATCAACTGCTGGAGGTGCTGGCTATCATAAATACACATTTGTTGATACAGGAACAAGTGATACTCCAACATTAAATGCAATAGTCCAATTGTATAATTATGGCTCAATAGCCCCAATGATACCATTTCAATACCATAAGGATTTATGTGATTATGCTATATCAATAGCATTAGCAAAAGAGAATCCACAACTTTCAGATAAACATCTAATGTTATGGGAGCGAAAATTAGAATCTATAAAAACAGAAGACATTGATAAAGACTTAATACATACAATGAGGAGGGAAATCTAATGTCTATACCATTAATGGTTGCTGGTGGTTTATCAGCAATAAGCGGTATGTATCAATCAGAACAAACCAGAAAAAAACAGATTAAGGGATTAGAGAACCTTGCTGAAGTAACACCAGCAGAACGGGCTTATGTAAAGCGTAGGCGAGATATTATTAAGAATGGTGACCCTCTCATTAAAGAAGAGTTTAGTAAAAATATACAGGCTGTAAGACAGCAAGGTCAATTCAATCGTCAACGTGGTACAGGTCAATCAATTCAACAGGGAATGGAAGGCAGTATTGTCGCACAAGAATTAAGAAGGCGTGTAGATAAAGATATTTTGAAATCTGTAGCAGAACAAGCCCGTGCAATGGCATTGGCAAACGCACAAGCCAAACGGCAAGCAGAAAATGAAATTGAAGGAATGAATTTACAAACAGGCTCAAGAAGGCATCAGACATTAGCAAAAATTGCTGGAATTGGTGGTTATGATAAATCCGCAGGTGGAAATATGGTAAGAGCGGGAAGTATAGCACAAGGAGTTTTGGCTAATTCTTCCGAAGGTAAGAGTTATGAGGATGTTGATTTCGGGTGGGTGGTATAAATGGCATTAGATAAGATTATATATCGTCAAGGTAGGCGAAAAAATAAAAAGAACCCCGATGGGTATGAATATATGGTCAATGATAAGATGTTCTCATCGAAAGAAAAGGCTTATTCATATGGGCAGAAGTTAATAGATGACTCTAAAAAAGTTCGCACTTTTAATAAGAAAACAGGCACATATAAAACGTATAACAACCAGCAAGATTTAGATGACTTTAAAGCCAGTAAAGTTGCAGAAGCCGATAAAAAAATAGATGATGATATTGCTGAAAAGAATGCAAAAAGAAAAGGTGCAGTTCTTACCGATGACGGCTATACAAAAACATTTGATACCAATAATGATTTTAAAAAATATTTAAGTAAAGAAGATAAAAAGAAGCAAAAGAAAATTACATCTGACCCAACCAAGGGTATGACCGTAGCTCAAAAGGCTCTCTATAGACAGGGTGGAACTGAGGAACAATTCGCAAAACTAGACTCTACTAACTTGGCCAAATACCTACCTGAATTTAAGACTGTGGAGATGAAAGCTGAGGAGACTGAGAAAAAGAAACCCAAGAAAGCCTCTGAAATTCAAAAAGAATTAACAAACCTTAAGCTAGAGCTTGCCATATCTAAAACCCAGAACCCTGAGCTTACCGCTGGTATACAGGCTGAAATAAATGACCTAACAAGCTCCTTTCCTGTCTCGCCGAATATTGTCCCTGAAGAGGTTAAGGATGACCCAGTTGGTCCAGACCTTCTTCATAAATGGTGGGGCAAACGGGCTGAAAAAGCTAAAATTCTAGGGGATACTCGCAGTAAATTTGAGCAACAAATTTTAAACGATGAGACCTTTAAGTCCCAGATGCCAGAGAAGTATCAGGTGAATGGCT